>Ga0214472_10000810_pt1 | contig 37584 bp, 44 predicted proteins | sample RVTome_6_FD_207662 | JGI IMG/M metagenome (GOLD analysis project Ga0214472, IMG submission 207662) | Soil microbial communities from uranium-contaminated site in the Upper Colorado River Basin, Wyoming, United States - RVT140D175 | ecosystem: Environmental > Terrestrial > Soil > Contaminated >...
CGATATGCATGATTATAAATGCATGATAATGAATGCTTTATTATGTGTAATGAATTAAGAAGTAGATTTATTAATAATGCACTAGCAGATTATACTTAGTTATGAATGCAATATTTAGAATGCATTGTACTCTATTTAAAATTTAGTATGCAGTATAACTAATTGATTATTAAGTATATTGTATATTGTATGCAGTATAACATCATACAACCCGGAGCTCTACAAGAAGGGCCAAGGGCCAGGTGGGGGTGCTGGGGTGGGTTTCCCTAACCTCTAGGAAAATTGTATAATTTAAACCTTTATACCTAACAAACGGAGTAACACAACCGATGAGCTGTATTAAATATGAAGAGAAGCTTCTTCTTGATGCTGGACACAAGCCTGCTGTAGATGCTGCTGCATTAGATCAAGAGTCTAACTCAGGCGCACACATGAGCTCAGAGTCTTTCTCTATGTATTCAGGTGAGTACAAGACTGAACAGACTATAGAAGATGGTAACATGGTAGAAGACAATACTCCTCCTTGGGGTAGTGTAGATAGTACACCTGGAGTATAGCTACAGTGGACAACATACTCGGAGACCGTAAGGTCGATGTATGGAGGACATGCTAATGGCCGACATACTAGACTTTAACAAAGCAACCAAGAAACCAGATATGGATGTGTTAGTCTATGCATGTCCGTGTAAGACTCTTACCAATTCTAACTTCCACTCTTCTTTCTATATATACCAAACTGGATATGAGTGTACTGGATGTGGTATGTTCCATTCATTCGATAATGTTCATAAATAACACATTACCGCATATTCATTCGATAATGTTCATAAGTAAGGCAGGTAACAGTTAATGTCCGATAAAGATCTTACTGCTCAGCAAGAGTTATTCATGGAGTATCTATTCCATGATGATGAGTGCATGGGCAATACTCTCCGTGCTTGTGAGAAAGCTGGGTATGAAAGGACTTACCATACCACTCTTGTAAAGAATCTAGCAGATGAAATCTTAACCCGTGCACAGCAGTATCTCGCTTCGAATGCCCCTAAGGCTGTCCGTAAGCTAGTAGACGCTATGGATGAGGATAAGTCTATCCCTGGTGCTGACATTAGATTGAAAGCAGTAGAGGGTGTCTTAGACCGTGTAGGTATTAACAAGAAGCAGAGTATAGAACTTAGTGGTGATAAGGAACAACCTATCTTCTTTATACCAGCTAAAGCAGAGCTAGTACTCCCAGAGGAACAGTAGACAATGAACTTATTAGAACAAAGGGCCGAAAGGCCTAGTCTCCTATCGGAGAGCTACGTACAAGAAGTATTGTACCCTGAGTTCTATGAGTGTAATGAAAACTACGAGGATGACCTCATCCGAGTTCTTACTACACCAAGGACTCGAAGAACAAAGAGTAATAGCTTAGGCTATACTGTGTGGAAAGAAGAATCTTCTAGCTACGAACCTATACCTGAACTACTGTGTAAGGTAATAAAACTTCTTTATGAGTTCAGGTACAAAGGTAGTAGATCTCTTAGAGAGTCGTTAGAGTTAATCCAACAGTATTGTGATAAGCATGAAGATGCAGGCTTTATAGAATCACAGGGTGGCTTATCCCTTGTGTTCACAAAGCTTGAGGGCACACTTAACCTTCGTGTAAAAGAAACTAGCTCAGAACGTATTAAGAAGATACGAGAAGAGCGTAGGATAAAACGTGTTAAGGAAGGTAAGAAAGGATTCTTCAATTACTCTACTGAAAATAAAAAGAAAGTAGCTAAGAAGAAAGTAATTACTAGGGTTCAGAAAGAGTTAAGAATATTACAGAAACGTAAGTCAGCTCTAAAGATGAAGGCAGCTAGAGCTGCTAGAAGTCTACAGATATCTGGGGATCCTCTGAAAGGAGGAATAGATCCGACCTTATCTTTTGATTCTCTCTTTGATTGTGTTAAAGAAAAACGTAATTCGGCCAGAATGGCCGTACCAAATATTATAATCAAAGATAATTTAATAGATACATACAATGAAATGCTCTCTACTAACGTAGATGAAGTAGAATGTATGCGTGTATACCAAGAGATTATCCTTGGTGAACATAAATATGATGAGAGGAAGGTAGCATTCCTGCCTACCCCACGTCAATATAAGTTTTTATCTGCACCAGAGAACCTAGTTTTGTACGGTGGAGCTGCTGGTGGTGGTAAATCTTACTCTCTTATCTTAGATCCTCTAAGGTTTGTACATTGTAGGGACCATAACGTAGTAATAATTCGTAGAACCATGCCTGAATTACGGCAATTAATAGATATTTCCTTAGAATTATACGATATGTTAACCCCTAAACCTAAGTGGATGGCAGGTGAGAACACTTGGAAGTTCCCTTCGGGGGCTAAGATCTGGTTTTCCTTCATGGAAACTGCTAAAGATAAGCTTAGATACCAAGGTCAGGACTATACTTATGTAGGATTTGATGAATTATCTCAGTATCCTACTGATGAAGGCTTCGCTTGGCTCATGTCTCGTACCCGTAAGCCTGTGAGAGCTAAAGAAATACAGACTTATATACGTGCTACGGCTAACCCCGGGTCTCAGTGGGTGTATGATAGGTTTATAGCACCTGCCCCACCTGAAACTACCTTCATTTACCCCCCTTCTATAGGTACATCTAAGCCTCGTACAGCTAAATTCATACCAGCTAAGCTAGCAGATAACCCACACCTTGATTATGATGGGGAATATCGGGCTATGCTAGAGTCTCTACCAGAAGTAGAGCGTAGACAGCTACTAGATGGAGATTGGATGGCATCTAATGATGCTATGTTTACTGAATTCAGCATAGAGACCCATGTGTGTGAGCCATTCTACATACCAAAGCATTGGAATAGAGTGTGTGGCTTAGATTATGGGTATAATGATCCTGCTGCTGCTGTATGGTTTGCAGTAAATCCAGAAGATGGCTGTTTAATTGTGTATGATGAACTAATAGAGACTGGTTTAACTGGTCGAGAGTTCGCTTCTGCTATTAAAGCCAGGGAAGCTGAGGAACTTGTGTATGTTGACCACCCAGTAGACTACTCTGTGTACGCTAAGACAGGGCATACAGGCCCATCTATAGCAGAGTCTATGATATCTGTCCCTGGGTTTCGTATGAGACCTGCAGATAAGAGTAGAGAGTCAGGTTGGCTACAAATACATGAACATCTGAGAGCTAACCCTAAGACTGGTACCCCCAGGTTAATGATATTTAATACTTGTGTGAATACAGTGAGACAATTATCAGGGGCTAAAAAGGATTTAAACAAGCCAATGGATTTAAATCAAACTAGAACCTCAGATGGACATTGGGATGCTCTAGATGCTTTACGTTACGGTGTAATGTCTAGGCCTAGGGTTGAAACGTTAGATGAAAGGTTAGTTCGTTTTAAAGAACCTAGTAAGTGGGACAGGGTTAATAACTACTTTAGTTTTTAAGTCACCTAATAGATAGAGTTTTGCTTGCCAAGCAGGAGAAGAAATGGCTAACAATAAATTATTCGATGAGATTAAAGAATCTTCTGATGAGCAGATGGATCTTTCTGATGCTGCCCCTGTAGCAGATCAAGACAATGAAGATCGAGACTTCATGATGGAAGAGGGGTTAATGGAACTGTACTCTCCTTTAGTCTCCGACATAAAAGCTAAGTTCGAAGAGTCTGAAAGGGCCCGTAGAATTCGTGAAGATCAATGGTTACGTAATGTAAATTCTTACCGTGGCCATGATTCCACTGAAGCACGCTTCCGTGACAGCGAGCAAAATAAAACTTTCATACGCACGACTACCGTGAAAGTTAGGGCTGCTTATGCCCAGATCGTTGAAGCGTTGTTCTCAGATGGAGTCTTCCCAATCCATATTACTAGCACTGAGATACCACAGGGTGTATCAGAGTTTGCACATCTTAAAACAGATATGGATGAAGAGCCGTCACACACATCAGAAGTTCCTGAGGGACCTGTTGGTGGTGTAGGGTTTGAGGGTGATGGGCTTACTCTTGCACCTGGAGCTACAGGAGAGAATCTATCTTTCTTAGGTGGCTTAAAGGATGAGTTATCTAAAGACGGTGAAACTCCTTTGGCGGAAGGGATAAGCAAGGATGGAGGTCCTTCTATACCTATTTCTAAAGAGTTAGCTCGTCGTATGGAAAAGGTTATACACGACCGTCTTGAAGAGAGTAATGCCCGTACGGAAGTACGCAAAGCTATCTTTGAGATGTGTCTCTTAGGTACTGGGGTCATGAAAGGCCCGTTCAATATTAATAAAGAATTACCTAAATGGGAAGAAGATGAGCTTGGGGATATGGTGTATTCTCCTAAACTTGTAAAGTCTAATGAGACTTCTATGGTTTCAGCGTGGGATGTGTACCCTGATCCAAATGCTATATCTAACGATTCTATGGAGTGGTTGATTCAGCGTCATCGCATGAATAATAATAAACTCCGTACTCTAAAGAATCGTCCACATTTTAATCCTGATGCAATAGATAGACTGTTAGTTAAACCAGGTAACTGGGTTAGGCAGTCTTATGAAAATGTATTAGATGAAAGTAATTTCTCAGAATCTGAAGAACGTCTATATGAAGTACTTGAGTTCTGGGGGTACATGGATCGTGCTAAGCTTGAAAAGTTTAATCTCAATCTAGACAATATGATTGAGGATTATGTTCAGGTTAATGTATGGATTTCTGGCAATGAGGTTTTACGTGTAGTAGTTAATCCATTTATTCCACATAGGATTCCTTACTACATTGTACCTTATGAGTTAGATCCATACTCGATCTGGGGTACCGGCGTTCCTGAATCCATGCAAGATAGCCAAGCTATGATGAATGGGTTTGCAAGATTGGCCGTTGATAACCTAGCTCTAGCGGGTAATATGGTATTCGATATAGATGAATCCCTGCTAATCCCGGGACAAGATATGTCTATGGAGCCAGGTAAAATCTTCCGTCATCAGAATGGTGGAGCGGGTCAAGCTATTCATGGTATTAAGTTCCCTAATACGGCGCCTGAGAACATGATGATGTTTGATCGATTTCGTCAGCTAGCGGATGAATCTACCGGAATCCCCTCCTTTGCACATGGGCAGATGGGTGTTATGAGTCCGACTCGTACTTCATCCGGGATGTCTATGCTATTAAGTAACGCGTCTTTAAATATTAAGACTGTTATTAGAAACATCGATGATTACATGTTGAAGCCATTAGGTGAAGCTCATTTCCGATGGGAGATGCAGTTCAACCCAGATGTTACTATCAAAGGTGATCTCGAAGTTAAGGCGATGGGTTCTTCCTCTTTACAAGCTAAAGAGATTCGTTCCCAGCGTTTGAATACATTCCTTCAGTTATCAATGAATCCAATGATAGCTCCTTTTATTAAACTCTCTTATATTGTCAGGGAGATTGCAGTCTCTATGGATATGGATCCAAATGAGATTCTTAATAACCCAGAGGAACAGGCTATATATGCCGCTGTTATTGGTTCTATGAATCTACAAGGACAAGGGGGAGCCGTCTCTGGTTCTCCTGGTGCCCCCGAAGTATCTGCCCCTATGCCAGGCGAACAAGGTTTCACTGGTAATGAGGCAGGTGCCGTAGCTGGTGGTGAAGCCACTGCTGCTATGTCTGCTATGGGTGGGGTATAATATGGACCCTAAGATAATTGAAGATTGTAAAATAATTGTCAACACACCGCAATATTGGGCTCCTCTCTCTAAATATATGAATGAAATTTTAGGGGAAGAGATTAATAGATTGGTGTATGCTGACACTCTTGAGAGAATAAAGGAGGTGCAAGGTTCTATTAAAACCATACGTCGTCTTCTTGATCTCCCTAATGTAGTCTCCCGCCTAGAGAAAGAATCTAGCCACCGGTAATATTATAGTTAATATAATATATTGAGACATAACCAAAGCTACCCGATACACAGAGTCCACAGTAAACACGGAGTGTTAGTGGAGACCTCAAGATGCATCGGCCTGAGGAATTTAACAAATGAGTAATACTAAAAAATATAAGCCACGTCCATACTTCAATGTCGCAGTTATGAATGAACTGGACGAAGAAGATACAGTGGCGGAACAGAACCCGTACGTTCGATACACTGACCAGGATCTGCAGAATTCTGATACCCAGAGTAAAGATAACAAATCGGACACTTCTGTTAAAAGGGGCAGTAGCCCTAATGAGAGCGACTCTAAGGAAGAAACGTTTGAGAAACGTTGGAAAGATTTAAAGAAGCATTATGATACTGTAGTTCCTGATTTGCGTAACAAAGTACAAGATCTCGAAGTAAGTCTCGAAAAGAAAAATAGTTTCAATCCTCCTAAAACTATGGAGGAGATGGAATCCTTTCGTGAACAACACCCAGAGTTCTACGATGTTATGCTGTCATTAGCTTACCATCAAGCATCTGAGTTAGGTAATAAGTCTGGTAATCGTATTCAGCAGTTAGAAGAAAAGTTAGCTGAAGCTGAACAGGCTCGTGCTTTCGCTGAGATTGCTAAAGCCCATCCTGATTATTTAGAGATTGTTAAGGGCCAGGACTTTTCCGTCTGGTTAGAAAAACAAGCTTTAGGTGTTCAGTCTTGGGTAAAAGATAATTCAAATGATGCAGCTCTTTTCATTCGTTCTTTGGACCTCTACAAACTTGATACCGGTATTACTAAGCAGATGCCTTCTCGTAAAGGGAAGGAGTCTAATGAGACACGGAATACTATGGACACTTCCGCTGCGGATTCTGTCAGTGTTTCTGGCAGTTCTATTAGTGTAGGTGATACCAACAAACGTATTTGGTCTCGTGATGAAATTCGCCAGATTATAGCATCAGGTCAATTCGAAAAATTCGAAGAAGAACTGGATGAAGCTATGTCTGAAGGCCGAATAAGGTAACCTTATAAAAGAGGTTACCCTACTAATATAAATTTTGAGGTAACCAAAAATGGCACATTTCGCTGGTGGTTCAACTACCAACTTCGGTGGTGCTTCCCCTACTGGTAATTTCGTACCGGAAATTTTTAGTCAGAAAGTACTAAACTTTTTCCGTCGTCGTTCTGTAGTTGAAGCAATCACCAATACCGATTACTTCGGTGAAATTAGTTCTTACGGTGATACAGTACGTATCATCAAAGAGCCAGTAATCACAATTGCTGATTACACCCGTGGTCTTACTACCACTGCTCAGGCTCTGGCAGACGATGAGATTACCCTGATCCTTGATCAGGCTAAGTACTTTGAGTTCCATTTAGATGATATCGAACAGAAAATTTCGCACATCAACTGGATCCCGATGGCAACATCTTCTGCAGCTTACTCATTGAAGAATGACTATGATGCAAAGGTCATGACTCATATGTCTACTGGTGCTCTGGCAGCTAACGTAGTCAATGATACTGAGTTCGCTAACCTGATTGACCTGACTACTCCTGATGCTCTCCTTAACACCATGTCTCAGTTGGGCCGTCTGCTCTCTGAACAGGATGTACCTGAAGAGAATCGTTGGATTGTCCTGCCTCCGCGTGGAGTAGAAGTACTGATGAAGGCTGACTCTAAGCTCATCAATGCTGACTTCAATGGTGGTATGGCTACTCTCCAGAATGGTCTGGTTCAGTCTGGTAAGCTGCGTGGCTTTAGCCTGTACGTAACCAACAATGCTCCGACCTTTGATACTCTGACTACTGTTGAGACTCATGACGTCTTGATGGCTGGTCACATGTCCTCTACTGCTACTGCTAATGCTATCGTGAAGACTGAGAAGTTCCGTTCTCAGACCACCTTCTCTGATATAGTTCGTGGTCTGCATGTATACGGTCGTGGTATTATCCGTCCGGAAGCTCTGGCTGTTGCACGTGTAACTTACACTAACGCAGACCTGACTCCGTAATTTGGATAGTGACACTTAAGTTAACTTTGGTTAACTGCATTAGGAAGGGCGCTTGGGCCTCAAAGCCCTCGTGCCCTTTTCTTTGTCAATAAACAAATATTAATTTTGTACTTAAATGAGAGTGACACACACAAATGGCTAAGACTTATATTGAACTAGTTAACATAGCCTTGCGGGATATTAATGAAGTCCCTATCACTGAGGCTAACTTCCCCTCTCCCCGTGGCTTACAGGCTGCAGCAAAGGAGATGGTTAACCGTGCCTATGCAGATATTTTAAATTACTCAAAGGAATGGCCTTTCCTCAGCGAAAAGACTACAGCTAAGATTTCTGTAGACACTGTAAACCTACAACCTACTTATACATTTGATACAGGTGTAGACCGCATAGATTGGGATAGTTTCTTTATAACGTCTGCTGATGGGAGTTATCGTTCTTTTCTTCAACCCATAGATATAGATTTCTATGTCAGACATTTAAAGGTAAGGGATCTAGAAAATTCCACTGAAGGTGGTGAACCTATATTTGTCTATCGCCTCAAGAGTGATGATGGATTTGGTTTGTCTCCATACCCAGATGATAGTGATTTTACAGTAACCTTTGCCGCTTGGTCTAAACCAACACTACTAACAAATTCTTCTGATACGGTTGTTATACCGGATCGGTACTATACTGTTCTTATATCTAGGGCTAGGTACTTTCTTTGGATGTTCCGTGAAAACGTAGAGCAAGCAGAAGTAGCCTTAAATGAGTATGAACGTGGTTTGAGACAGATGCATAGGGATATAGTAGACAAACAAGCAATTCAAATGAAGGCGGTGTAGTATGGCATCTACTCTACAAAATGTAAAAATATCGTGTAGGGGTGGATTAGATCTTCGTAGTACTCCACAAGAATTGTTGAGTCGTCCTGGTGTAGCTTCTTTCCTTAGGAACTTTGAAACAGTTTCTACTGGTGGTTATGGTAGGATCAAAGGATTTGAACCTTTCGGTGATACTGCAGTACCTGGGTCAGGCCCTATTAAAGGAATACATATCTTCAATGAATCTATTCTTGTGGCGAGGGGTGATCATCTATATCATACCTTTGATGCCGATACTTGGGTTCAAGTAAACAAGCTTGTGACTGATGCTGACTTTGCGACTATCGAAGCTGCAGGGGCAACAGCAATGGACACCAGTGTCACTGATGTTCGGTTTGATGATTACTCTCATGGTACTGCTGATGAAGACCAGATGATCATAGGGGTAAATGGATTTGACAATGCCATGTTCTTTAAGGTCAATGGTACCGCACACACCAATGCTACCTACACTTTTAAATATCTAGACGATGTGACCACAGGAACACCTGCAGGTTGTAAATTTGTTGTGTACTTTAGAGATCAGTTCTATATATCAGGACAAGAAGAGACTCCATCTACAGTATACGTAAGTACTATATTTGATCCTGAGACATGGAACGGAACAAACTCTTTAAGTATAAGTACTGGTAACCCAGTAACAGGTATCTATCCTTTCCGTGATAATATGATTGTGTTCTGTGAGAACTCTATCTTCTTCCTTAAGGATGCTAACCAAGGTGCTGCTGCTGTAGTCCTTGAACCTATCACAAAGAATATAGGATGTCTTAATGGTGATACCATACAAGAGATTAATGGTGACTTGGTCTACCTTGCTCCTGATGGTATACGAACTCTGGCAGGTACAACTAGGATTGATGACGTAGATATCTCTTCTATCTCTTCTTTAGTCAGATCTGTGGTTAGAGATCTTATAACTGATATTAATGATTTTGAACTTCACTCTGTGGTACTACGAGAGAAAGCACAGTATCGATTATACTACCCATATGATGATCCAGCTACCGTAGGACACTTAGGTTTAATAGGAACATTAGTGTATGATGACGGAGGAAACTTAAATTGGAACTGGTCTACTACAATAGATCTAGCCCCCCAGCATGTCACAGAAGGTTTATTTGGTGGTGTGTATGTTTCATTGATGGCATCTAAAAATGATGGTGTGTTATATCAGCATGATACCAGTGATAGTTTCAATGGTGATCCTATTAATGCTAACTTCGTATCACACCCATTTGACATAGGTGATCCGAGTATAAGAAAGAATATCCACAGGGTAAGGACATATGTAAAACCTACAGGTCCTGCTAATGTTAAGTTCTCTCTAGAATATTCAGGATACACAGATGAGGATGAGGATGACCCTGCTCCTTATATTTTATCTGAATTTAGTATCCCAGCTATCTACGGTGAAGCTACTTATGATACAGGTTTCAGATACGATTCTAAAACAGTAAACATACAAGTACTAAATACTGAAGGTTCTGGTTTTACTGTAGCAGTAAATTATTCTTCTAGTAGTTCTCTTGACAGACCATACACAATACAAGGTTTTGATTTGGATCTTATTGTAGCAGGAAAGGTATAAATATGACGGGATATACAAGGCAGTCATCGTACACAAATGGTGATACGATTTTATCTGCACACTCAAACGATGAATATGATCAGTTAGTCTCAGCATTTGATGCGGCTATTGGTCACAAACATGATGGTACTGCTGCAGAAGGTGGATCTATTCCTCTTCTTTCTGATTCAGATGGTGATACTAAGATAGAAATAGAACGTACAGCAGATGATGATACTATCTATTTAAAGACTGCGTCAGTTGATAGGATGTCTATCAGTTCTACTGGAGTTATCACATTGATTGGTGACACTACTATAAGTGGTGGTGGTACCTTTAATAGTGTGCCTGACTTCAATGGTGGTACTTCTGGTGTGGATGCTCCATTTACTGTAGACAGTACCTTCTTAGTAACTAATCTTAATGCTGATTTACTAGATGGGGTAGAGGGTTCTGGATACTTATTAGTAGGAGCTAAAGCAGCAGATTCTGAATTACTAGATGGAGTTGATAGTGATAATTTTGCTCGTAGTGATGTAGATGACACTATCAATGGGGTATACACCCATACAGCTGTGATTCTTAATACTAATGGCACTTCTGCTGATCCAGCATATTCTTTCTCTTCAGATCCTAACACTGGCATATACACTGACTCAGCTGATACTATAGTTTTTTCAGCTGGTGGTGTTGAAAGATCACGGCTTACTACTGCAGCATTTCAAACTCAAGTAGCTATTAGATCAACATCGGGATCGTCTGCAGTACCAACAATATCTTTTACTGATGATGCTAATACAGGGGTATACAACCCAGCTGCTGATACTGTAGGTTTTTCTGTTAATGGTGGCAGCGCAGTAGCAACATTAGACACTACCTCATTTGATACTTCAGTACCTATTAGATCCCACGCTGGAACAGCAGCAGAACCTGGAGTATCTTTTTTCATTGATCCTGATACTGGTATGTACCGTGACGGTGTTAACGTATTAGGTTTTTCTACTGGTGGTGTTAAGAGAGTAGACATAGATTCTACCTCATTTGATACTACAGTTCCTATCAGATCCTCAAATGGTTCAGCTGCATCACCAGCGTATTCTTTCTCTTCAGATACTAATACTGGTATGTACAGCTCAGCAGCTGATATTATAGGTTTCTCAGCTGCCGGCACTAAAGCAGTAGAGATTACCACTAACTCATTAGAAGTATCGGGCACTGCTCCTTATTTCTACATCAATGAGACAGATGCTACTGCAGATAATGGACTCTGGGCTATCCAGGCTAGTGGGGACACATTGCTTTTTAGGGTTTCTGATGACGCTAAGTTTTCAGAATCTAATTGGTTGCAAGTTAACAGAACAGAAACTACAGTAGATAGTATTGACTTTGGTGGTACAGCACGATTTATTACTGGCAGTGCAGCAACCCCTTCTGTGGCCTTTGCTTTTGATCCTGATACTGGTATGTATTGGGTTACTAACAATCGTCTGGGTATCACTACTGGAGGAGTCAATCGACTATCAGTAGATACTTTCGAAATATTAACAACTGTTCCATTGTTCACCCCAGCAGGTACTGCAGCTGATCCGTCCTATTCTTTTTCTACGGATAGGGATACAGGTATCTATAGTGAAGCAGCTGATATTTTAGGTTTCTCTACTGGTGGTGTTAAGGTAGCAAATATTAATAGTAATGGTATAACAACCGTAAGTGGGGATTCTAACTTTCCTTCTTTCTCTTTTATCGATGATCCTAACACTGGCATATACACTGACTCAGCTGATACTATAGTTTTTTCAGCTGGTGGTGTTGAGAGAGCACGGCTTACTACAGGCGCCTTTCAAACTCAATTACCTATTCTAGCCACAGATGGTTCAGCTGCAACACCATCTCATTCTTTCTCTGCAGATTCTGATACTGGTATGTACAGGGCAGCTATTAATGGTATAGGTTTTTCAGCTGGTGGTGTTGAGAGAGCACGGCTTACTACAGACGCCTTTCAAACTCAATTACCTATTATATCCGTATTTGGATCTGCTGCATCACCAACATATACTTTTTCTTCAGACCCTAACACTGGTATGTACAATCTTGGAGGGGATGCATTAGGTTTTTCTACTGGTGGTGTTAAGAGACTAGAGATTAGTACTGATAATGGATTATTTAGTACATTAAATGTTCTGGCCCCACAGGGTACTGCAGCTCTCCCGGCATATTCTTTCTCTGTAGCTAATAACACTGGTATGTATGCAGTTGCAGCAAACGTATTAGGATTTTCTACTGGTGGCATTAATCCATTACAGATCGCATCTGCTGGTATTACAGTTACTTCTGTTGAATCCTCTTCTGCTCGTATTATTTCTGATGAGACTGACTATGTATCTGGCACGACTATTCATGTTGAATTTAAAGAAGCTGGTGTAGTACGTGGTTCTATCACTTCAGATGGTTCCAATACTGCATATAATACTTCTTCAGACTATCGTCTTAAAGAAAATGTAAAACGCATTACTGGGTCTATAGATCTTGTTAAGGAACTTAAGCCATACCACTTTAACTTCATCGGGCAAGAAGATGTTGTGTGTGGTTTCATTGCCCATGAAGTACAAGAAGTAGTACCAGAAGCCGTTACTGGTGAAAAGGATGGGGAGGAAATGCAACAGATGGATGCATCTAAACTTGTACCTATTCTTACTGCTGCACTTATAGAATGTATTGCAAGAATTGAAGTTCTTGAGGGAGGCAGGTAATGGCTACACAATCTGAAATAGATGCTGCTAAAGCTCTAGTTAATTCTTTGCAAACTAAATATAATAGTATAGACGGCAGTAGTGAACCTTCTCTCAAGAGTATGTACAGCAGTAGACTGAGAGCTGCTAGAGAATCACTAGCTAAACTAACTTCAAGTGGGACTACCACTAGTAGTGGTACTACTACCTCTGCTACCACTAGTATGGCGAGTGGGGTTATAACCGGAGGCAGTAGCACTACCTCTAGTGGTACTACTAACCAGGTAGAAGGTGTCCCTACTGATCCTGATGCTGAAGCTCGAATGGATCTAGTAGGATCTACTGTAGCTAAAAATCTTACAGACCCCACTATTAATCCGGATGCCATACAGACTGCTACACCTATTAGATTAAAATCAGGGGAGATAATTAATCCTACTGATTCTAGATATCAAGCAGCACGTACACATATACAATCTGCAGCTACTGCAGGTACTTCAACAGTAGGTACTGCTTTAGCAGGTACTTCTACAGCCCAGTTTGCAGGGGCTTCCTTTGCTGGTAGTGTAGGTGGAGTATCATTTAAGGCCCCTACTGTAGGCACAGCGACTACTGGTTCTGCTAGTATGACTGGGGCTCAGGGTCAAGTAACACAACCTGGTGTAGCCGCACAAGGACAGCTGGGGGAATTAGCTACTGCAGCTCAAGGTACAGTTAGTCCCAGTGAATTAGCTCAAGCTGCCCAGGGCACAGTATCCGGAATGGTTACTGCTGCCACGGGTGAAGCAGCTCAAGCAGATATAGAATCTGCTATCGCAACTGCCACTATTGCAGGTGTTACACCAGAAGAGTTAATAAGTTTCCAAATGGAACAATTGACTCAGGGGTTAGCATCAGGTGAGATACCTCTTTGGGCTAGGCCAGCAGTTGACGCTATCGAAGGACAGTTAGCTTCTCGTGGTTTGTCAAGATCTTCTATTGGGCAGGCTGCTCTATCTAATGCTATAATAGAAGCAGCTATGCCGATGGCACAGCAGAATGCACAGACTTACTTCCAGAGAACTGAAGGTAATTTAAATAGACAGCAAGCTGTTAATCTACAAAATGCACAATCTAAGCTACAGTTAGTTACGGCTAATCTCAATGCTGATCAGCAGATGCGTATAGCTAATATGACTAATCAGCAGCAATCTGCTATGTCTAATGCCCAGAACCTATTGTCTATGGACCTAGCTAATTTAAGTGCTAGGCAAGAGACTGCATTATCTAATAGTAGATTTATGCAGACGATGAACCTTACTAATTTAGACAATAGACAACAGACAGCTGTACTCAATGCTCAGCTACTGGCCTCTATGGATATGGCTAACCTAGATGCTAGACAGCAGATGCAGGTTGAAAATGCTAGGGCTTTCCTGTCTATGGATATGGCTAACCTGGATAACAGACAACAGGCTGCTCTGATAAATACACAGAATAGACAGCAGTCTATGCTATCTAATCAATCAGCTATTAATGCGTCTAGGCAGTTTAATGCTACCAATCAGTTACAGACACAGCAGTTCTTAGCTAGCCTTAACACTCAGATCAATACACAGAATAAGATGAGGCTGGAGTCTGTTAGCCAATTCAATGCTGAGCAGAAGAATCAATTATCTGTAGCTAATGCACAGATGAGGAATACTCAGAATCAGTTCAATGCCTCTTCTAAGAATCAGACTAGTCAGTATAATGCTACGGCTCGTATGCAAACTAGTCAGTTTAACGCTACCCAAAGAAATGCTGTAGCCCAATACAATGCTAACCTTGAAGCAGCTAGGCAACAGTTCAATGCGCAGAATGCTACTGTAATTAGTCAATCTAATGTACAGTGGCGTAGACAAATGAATGAAGTTAATACTGCTGCAACCAATGCTGTTAACCAAGCTAATGCCATGAACGCATTTAATTTAAGTAATCAATCTTTAACTTTCATGTGGCAAGAACTCCGTGATAATGCTAAGTGGTCTTTCGAGTCTACTCAGAATGAATTACAACGTCAAGCTGCATTAGCTCAAGCAGCTCTATCTAATGAATCTATATCCGATGCTAAACGTTCTAGCACTTTGGTAGAACTAGGTAAGGCAGCTATAAACTTCTGGCTTCAGAATAGGAATGTATAACTATGGGATTCTTTAGTGGTCTTAAGAAAGTATTTAAAGGTGCAACTAAGATTTTTAAAGGTGTGGCCAAAGGTATTAAGAAGGTTGGTAGTGGTATCTGGAAGGGTATCAAGAAAGGTATCAAGGCTGTTGGTAAAGTCTTTGGTAAACTAGGTCCCATAGGTACACTAGCACTAAGTTTTGTCTTGCCAGGTGTAGGTAGTATGCTAGGAGCTATGTGGACTACAACTGCCACTACTCTCACTGGGGCAGCTATGCCCGCTTGGGTACAGGCTGTTGGCAATGGTATGAAGTGGGCCTCTAGTATGGCAAGTAAGGCTTCTGGTTTCGTTAAGGAAGCTTTCTCAGGTATCACTAATAAGATTAAGGGTGGCCTTGAATGGGTTGGTGGTAAGGTATCTGATGGTGCTAACGCACTATTTAAAGGTGCACAAGATTTACTTGGTGTAAAGAACCCAGCGTCTATCTCTGATGTCGGAGAATTTGTAGGGCAGAAAGCTAAAAGCTTTGCAGATTCTGTTACCAAGAAGTCTGCAGAGTTAGCTAATGCTCAAGTTAAATCTGTTAGTCCTAATTTCCTAGACCCCAGTAAAGGTATAGGTGCAACTGATCTTGCTAAGACAAAAGGTAGTATCACTAACTTTATGGTAGATGATGCTATTTACGATCCTGCTAATAAACTTGGGATATCTAATGTAGTGGGTAAACCTACATTCCCACTTAGTCTAGAGAATCAACCATTGAATGTACAGTTTGATGCTGCTGCTAAGGCGGGTATACCCAAGGCTACAATAGATATGGCAAGGGCTGCTAACATTAGTCCTTTCCATCCTATGGCAGAGAAAGCAGCGACAGAAGGTATTGTTGCATCTGGTATCCGTAACCCCATGACTGATTCACAATTACCAGACATGATGCACCCAACCTCTAATGTTAAGAGTTCTTCATTACTTGATAGAGTATTGAAAGCTGGCTCTGGGTTACTTAGTGGTGTTGCCCAACCTATAGGACTTCCAGCATTTCAAACTGCTGATGTACCAGATCCGTTTGGTACTCGTAGGTTTGGTGTAGGTGGTGAAGGTTCTGCTGGTGGACAATTCCTTTCAGAAGCACAGCGTCGTCAGCAAGCACTATTCTCACAGCTGCTCTCAAAAGAAGCATAGGAGTTATAACTAATGCCAAGTCTAGAAGAACTACAGGAAGCCCATGGTGGACTAGATCCATTTGATGCTCCTATACCAGGTGAGTCTCTCACCCAAGACCCTGATCAGAGATTGCCGTATGAGAAACCTCCTGCCCATACTGACATGCAGGAAGCTACAGAAGACATCTTCATGCGTCTAACTGAAGAGGATACACTAGATGAAATCTTAGGACTCATGCGTAATGAAGTTCCTGTAGAGGACATAGCCCAGACTCTTTTATTCTCCGGCTTTCGTGAGGGTAAATTTAATCCCGATCTTATGCTAAATCTCATAGAGCCCACTATGTATATGTTACTATCTATTGGAGAAGTCCATGGGATAGAACCAGTGCTCTACCCAGAAGAAGAGATGGAAGATGAAGAGGACGCTATTATAAATGATGATATAGCTCTTATGAATGTAAGGGATCTTCTCGATAGGAAGAAGTCAACAGTAGCCGAAGAAGGTGAAGTTCCTGCGGAGGATATTCTACCATCATCTGCAGGTCAAGTACCTGCTGGGGTAAATCAAAGTATGTTAGACCGTATACAACAAATGGGTGGAGGTGATACTAATGGCTAGTTTAGGAGACACTCTCCTCTCTGTAGCTGGTGGTATGGCCCAAGGTTACAATGAGGATGTAGCTCGTCGTCGTCAGAAAGAATTGGATATGATGGAGAGAGCACAAGAGTTAGCTAAGATGTCTAAGTTCCGTCTTATAGAAACTCAGTTTAATAGTGATCTGTCCAGACAGCAGTCAGAGTATGAGATGGAGAATTCCATTGAGACTCTAGGTGGACGTAATAGTCCAGATGCTATATCCTGGTATCTACAGAAAAAACATGGGATGACCCCTGAGGAAGCTAAGATAGCTGTGTTGAATAAACATAGTGTTGCTAAGATCCCTCCCACTAGAGATGGTGGAACTAATCCAATGGAGTATGCGACAGCTGCGATAGATGCTATTATGTCTGGTAACAAAGGTAACAAGAAGCTGGCTAAGCGTTTGCCTTTAGTAGCTGATAGTAAGTACACATTTGATCCTAGACTTCATGAGATGGATGAAACAGCTGTAGCTATAGCTAACCGTGAAGGTCCCTTCAGTAGTGATGAATGGGAGAATGCTAATACCTCGTTCAGGACTGAAGAACAAGAAAGACTGCTTAAAGAGTTTGAAGAGCGTCAGAAGAAACAACCTAAGCTTCTCACTTCTATATCTGAAAAAGGTATCGCAGCTGGTCTCATAGACGAAGAGACAGCAGAAGTATCTGGTGAATCATTTACTTCATTCGGAGATGGAGCTCAAAGTATAGCAGATCTTAAACTTACTGAAGCTAAAGATACATACAAAGATAAGGGTGGTAAGTCCTTACGGTTACAGTATAGCCCGATAACTAATAAGTACTATCGAGCTACTGCACCTGGAGAACCTATTGTTGCTGTAGATACTAATGATTTTAGTATCGAAGGTAATGAGATGGGTCAGCGTGATAAAGACTTCATAGAGATGCGTGGTCTTAGAGATCGTATTGAAGGTGGAGATGAGTTAACTACCACAGATAAAGAACGGTATACTTTCCTGAATAGTAAACATTCGGATACTATGTTAGGTCCTATCCAGAAAATGGAAGATGGTTCTGAAGTTCAGGATGTGTACGTTCATAATCAATTTGATGGTAGTATTACTAGGCTAACTGAGTTTTATAAGCAAGGGTCCAAGCCTATACTTACAACCTCTGAACAATCACGCATGGCTGCTACTTGGCTTGACCCAATAGCTTCTGATATCCGTACCTCAGAAGTAGAGAAAGGGGCATTCGAAGAAGAGTTTGCTAATCGTTATCCTAACATGGATAAGGCAGACAAGAACGTTATACGTATGAATGCTTTCGTGCTAGCTCAGCACTACCTTCGTGATCCCAGTAAGAAGTATCGTAGTGAAGGTGTCGCATATGAAAAGGCATTTGAGACTATCGCTCAGTTCTATAATCCTGAGACTAAGAGGATATTCGTTACTGCATTGCATGAACGTATCCAACAGTTAGTCGGTGGAGATGCAGTAGATGCTGGATTCATGGAAGAGTCGAATAGGTTAATTCAAGAGAACCCATCCTCTATAGAAGCTAAGGCGCGTAAGGCAGCTATCAAGTCAGGTGTGACAAACTCAGAAGGTTATCGTAAGTTTATTAATGATCAGCGTTCTCGTAACAGGAGATAAGTATGGCTACTGAAAAATTCTCTTTATATGAAAGAGATAAAGCTCGTCTTCGTGGGACTGCTTTTGAGCAACCCGAAGAAGATGAAGCAGAGCTGACTCCTGAAGAATATGATCAATTATATCAGGAGTTATATCCTGATGAAACAATAGAGATACCCGAAGATACAAATCCCACACTACTTAACAATAGTGAGCCTGTTACACAATCAGATAAGAAGTCACCTACTGGTCCTGTAGTAGAAGATCCTACACCAGATGAGTATGACCAAATATTTGAGAGTCACTTCATGCAAGCTGGGGAAGATGAGCAGCAAGAGCTTATTCGTATGGATACTCCTGATGAACATGGTGTTACTCCCCGTGAGTATGGAGAGATAGCTGTTCAGCTAGATCCTAAGGAAGGGATGGAGATTAATCTTTCTGGTCTTACTGTGGAACGTGTGTTTGAGAATAATCCTGAATGGAGAGAATCTCTTATCCCAGGACCTGATGGTCTTGAGTACGCATGGGATGTTACTAAAGCTATTGTTGAGGGGGTTGGTAATGCTCTTATCGATACTGTCAACTTTATTGTAAGTCCTATCCAGAAACAAGAAGATCTTTATAGTAAAGTATTGGAGAGAGATACTAATAACATTTATATTGGTGAGATGGATTTTGACCTGGATACTAAGCCGGGAGAAATTGTATCTACTATCTCTGAATACCTTACTGGATATTTACTCACTGCCCCTATTAATGGATTACGTAACCCATTGGCTGTTAGTAATACTGCTTATAGGTACGTACTAGATAATGTTATCCGTAGCTCGGCTGGGGATTTCCTAGTTGCAAATAGAGAAGACCAGACAATTACTGGTATGATGTTTCCTGAGAGTGACAACCCTATAGTACAAGCATTACGTATAGATCCAGAAGATTCAGAGCTATCAGCTAAAGCTGCAATAGCAGCTGAGGGTGTTATGTTTGCTACTGCTCTATCAGGTGCATTTGATATAGGTAAGTGGTCTTATCTTACATGGAAAGGACAGCCTACTAAAGATGCTCTAGATGTTTTCTTTGAGAATTCAGAAGATCTATTTAACCCAAGTCATAAGTATAATTTAGATCTAGCAGACCAACAGAGAGCGCACACTGTAGAGTGGAAGCAACAGAATATACCTACTGGTCAGCAGCTAATGGATGATATGCAGGTCCATATGTTGGGTATAGATAAACAGCTTGATGAGTTTGATAAGGCCAGAGAAATATATAGAGCTAGGACAGAGGAGCTTCCCTTTAAGGAAAGAATGAAGGCTCGTACTGAAACTAAGAACTTTCTTAATGTTGCACAAAAAGATCTTAAAAAGATTGAAGAACAGATCAAACCAATCACCCAACAGATAGACAGTGTTGTACGTGAGCTACAAGGCATGTATGACTTTGCTGAAGGGATAGGTGGTATCAAGGGTATAGTAGATGACATACCAGCTGAGAAAGCAGTAGAGGAAGCCACAGAAGCTTCTAGGAAAGCTACTAAACCTGGGGAAGTATTCGAACCTGGATTACATAAGGTACCAGAAGGTACCCTGTTACCAGAACGTCCATTAGTTCCTGAGATAGGTACTGAATGGATTGATAAGGTACAGAATCTTCGTTCTCAATTACGTAGAAGAGAAGAAGAACTTGCTAGAGTTCTGGATAATCATAGGGCTACCTCTGATAACATAATAGAAAGTAAATACTTCCTTAAAGAAATAGCAGATGAAGTTCAATTGAATGCAGCTATTCGTAAGGGGCTAGCTATCAGATTAGATCTTACACCTAGATACAAAGCTGTAGATTTCTTAGAAGAAGGACCTATACTAGGTAAGATATCAGATGATGAACTGGCTAAGCTACGTGTACAACATAAAGTAGACGGTAAGTTTACTTTGTTCAGCACAGATGGTATGAAGTTTTCTCGTGTGGCTAAGAACACACAGAGAGGAGCTGCAGCTAAGATGTTAGGTAAGACTCCTGCTATTGAGGATGTGTCTTCTATTGGTCGCACTATGGATACCCGGCCACAACCATCTACTGTTAATGATGCATTAGTAGAAGATCTTTTCTTTAGGCAACGTGGTACTTCTGTGCCAGATAAAATACTCAATGTTGTTAGGGATCTTGGTTCTACTCTTTGGTATAGATCTACTGATAGACTTAAATCTTTGGCTGAAGTATCCCCTACTGCTGGGAAGCTGGCTAATACATTGCGGCATGATGCTGTTCATATGGGCCCAGAGGCTGGGCAGTACAGCTATACTGAGAGTACTCAGTATATGATAGGTAAGTTCAGCACTAAACTTCGTGATGCCTTCGCTCAGTTAGACAACAGTAATAAAACCTATCGAGGTAAGTTAACTGATGATGCTAATGATAGGATATGGAACTGGCTTAATGGTGTTAGTAGAGAAGAACTTCCAGAAGATATGTTAGGTGTAGCTAGAGAAGTACGTGGTATCCTTGATGAGTTCCTTGCTCAGTCTCCTGAGAAGTCAGCCTACATAAAGGATTTCTTCCCTCGCCAGATTAACAAACGAGCTCTCTTTAAGAATGAAGATGAGTTTCGTAGGTTGTTAGCTGGGGATGGATATGTAGACAAAGTAAGACAGGATGATATCATCCAGAAGTTACTTGATGAAGCTGATGCTGATTTAGGTATCACGCCTCGTAAGGCTGATGATCGTAGATTTGGTATGAGAGGGTCTAAGATTCTTTCTGGTGGATCTCGTACTCTTGATCTTAGTATTGATAGGTATAAGAAGTTTTATAATACTAATGTACTTGATGCTCTTACTAAGTATATTGAACGTGGTTCAGGTAAGATTACTTATGCTCAGTTGTTTGGATATGGTGGTGAGAAAGTAGAGACTATGCTTGAACAGATTCTTAAGGAGTCTAAAGAAGCAGGCAGGCCTATACGAAATGATGAAGTTGCCGCTATATCTAGGATACTCCAGAACATTCAAGGACTACGTAAGTTAGATGTAAGGTCTGTGAAGGTAGGTGGTGCTACTGTTAAGTTGGATCCTAACGTAGCTCAAGAAGGTATAGCTACTGCTATGCGTGTGATGTTGTTGCATATGGCTACACTGTCTTCTTTAGGTGAAGCATTCATTCCTTTCTCTAAAGCTAGACTGAGGGATTCTGTAGGTGGATTGATGCAAGCTACAGCTGCAGTGCCTAAGCATTACTTCGGTAAGGTTCTCAGGAATACTCCTGAAGCTAGATCTTACGAAGCAGCCCAAGCAGTTGGCTTGGCTACGGATACTGCTGCAGCTTCCAGACTTAATGCTATGCTAGGTGGCAGTGAGATTATGTCCAGTGCCATGCAGAAAGTAAATAATGTTAACTTCGTTACTAATCTATTATCTGAATGGGTTAAGTTTGTTCAAGTATCTGCATTCCATACTGGTAGGCTTAAGGCTATTAATAATCTTAAGGCTATTGAGAAGAGAGGTCCTAAATCTGTTATCGCCCAGCATAGAGGCAAAGAGCTTATAGAGATGGGCATTAGTATAGATGAAGGACTGGCTTGGTTAAAGCGTGGTGCTAGTCAGAAAGATCCTTTCTATACTCAAATACAGAGAGGGGCTCTAAGATTCACAGACAGTACAGTGATACACCCAGACTCTACTGTTAGACCAGCTATTCAGAACTCACCTGAATTTCTTCTATTAACTCAGCTTAAAGCTTACCCTGTAGCTTTTTCTAATATTGTTTTAAGGGATTGGGGTGAGGGTATTTTTAGACCTTGGGTTAATATCAGTCAGGATATAGCATCTGGTGATCTGACTAAAGAAACCTTTAAGGCAGAGGCTTTTAGTTCTGCTAGTAAGGCTGCTCGTGTAGCTACAGTTATACCTCTGATGTATGCTGCCACTGAAGCAGGCTTAATGATTAAAGATATCATTAAATGGGGTCCAGATGGAAATCCAGAAGCTCCTGCAGAAGAAGGTATGGATCATATGCTCAGGGTCCTAGATACTTCTGGTATGCTAGGTCATTCGGCTACAGTGCACCATGCTTTCCAGGCAGATAAATTTAGTCAAGATCCTATTTACTCTTGGTTAGGACCTGCCCCTTCAATTGGTTTGCGTACAGTTGGTGGAGCTATTGAAGAGTTATCAGGAGATGAAGGTAAGCTTAGAGATGCTCTAGCCAAAGAGGCTGCTAACCTTACCCGTCTCCCATTACCTGCTGAGATTATATGGTCTATCGCTACTCCAGATGGAACTGAGGATTGGAGAAAGAACTTCCGTAAATGGTTATCCTCTCCTGAGATAGCCCCTGAAGATTTTGATCCTTTCGAACACTTACCTGAAGATCTCAGTCCTCTTAACTTTACTGATTGGTCTCCAATGAACTTTGTTCGTGACTGGTTCTATCCTGATATGACACTAGAAGAGTTACAAAAGATGTCAGAAGAAGATAGAGAAGAACAGATTCTTCTTGAAGATTTTAAAAGTTCAGAAGATACATCTGAAGAGAAGAGTGAACGTATGAGAGAACTACTTAGACAGAAATATTCTACAGGGAAAGTAACTGTTAGTCCTAAACCTATGGTAACACCGGAGGATGGAGATGACGATACTAGATAAATTTACAGAAGGTGTAGATAAGTTATTTGATAAGGTGGGTGATATCCTTCCAAGGGATAGTGAAGAAACAGAGTCAACTGCTATTACTGAAACTTCTCCACTTGCACCTGTTATTGAAGATGATGATTCAGATATAGTAGATCTCTTAACTCCTGAAGAAGTAGCTATGGCCTTAGAAGTAGGTAGGATAGAACGCCCTATGGATCTAGCTGCACGTAGGAATAAGCCTGTAGCTATAGAACCTGAAGCAGAAGAACCCCCTATCCTCCAAGAGCCACCTACCCCTGAGTCTGCACCTGTTGAGCTACCCCCTCAGGAAGGTACCTCAGAGCCCGTACAAGAGCCTGTAGCACGTACCCCTCAGGTAGATATGGTTAAACAACTATCAGACTTCATAGGGAATCTGGAGGCCCCTGAGGGTTACAACCAGATTCAAGGCAGGAATAAGTCTGCTCCTTTAGATACAATGAGTATCAATGAAGTGTTCCAAATGCAGAATAGGATGCTCCGTATAGGTCATGAGTCTTCTGCAGTAGGTAGATACCAGATCATCAACTCTACTCTTAAAGATCTCACACGTCAGATGAATCTAAAAGGGAATGAGTTGTTTACCCCTGAGCTACAAGATGAGATGTTTGTACAACTGTTAAAGAAGAGGGGGCTCAATTCGTACCTTAAGGGTAGTATTGATGTGCATGAATTTGGTAATAACTTAGCCAAAGAGTGGGCTGCCCTACCTGTAGTTAAAGACATCGGTAAGAGAAAGGTAGGTAGTAGTTACTACTCTGGTGTTGGTTCTAACCAATCTTTAGTAGATGTAGAGTCATACTTAAATCTCTTACAACAGACTGGAGAAGCCGGTCAGGAGATGTTCTTGGCGGGGGAGGGAGAACGCCTCTCCCCAATAACGGAGAACGGAGAGGCGATGCTAACACCAGAGGGTAGACCTGTCTATCAGAATCAATACGGAGATCAAGTTACAGAAAGGAGTATCACAATTCCATTGGATGGTTTGTGGTATAACATACCTACTGTATACGATGGTTCCTTTGTAGATGATGACGAAGCTACCCAACGTATAATGGAAACTCAGACACAAGGTAAGTTCTTTGACCCTATAACAGGTAGAGAGTTACAGCCTTTTGCTACAGTGGAAGATGCTGTGAAGGAAGCACAGGAGAGATCTAAATCTCTTGAGGTTCCTCGTATAATTAGGGATGAGGATCTAGACCTCCCAGAGGAAGAGAGGTTTCTTATGCAGAGGAGTGCTGGTGGTTCTGGAGAAGTGGTTGATACGATTACTCCAGAAGTTAGGACAGCCCCTGGTGATGCATGGGAAAAAATATTTAATGTAGCTGATTCATTAGGCTTTGAAAGAGCTACCTCTCAACGATTAGCAGATGTAGGTTCTTTCATTACAGAGCTTAGCCCTTCATCCTCAGCTGATGTGTTGAGGGCAGGTACAGAGAAGATAGCTGCAGGTAGAACTACTGAAGGTATTTCTGATATAGCCTTTGAAGCCGTACCTGTTGTTGGTGATGTCGGCCTGTCAATATTTGCTGGTGTTAGAAAATCTGGTGGGTATGATACTAACTTTGTTAGGGCTGCTAAATCTATTATTAAAGGAACAGACAAAGAAACTGTTCGTAAAGATACTGGTTGGTTCAGAGGTAGAGATGGTGGATGGAGATTTGAAATAGATGACTCCCCGGCTAAGATCATAGTACCTAAGAGAAGGTCTACTATGTCTTTCCTCCAAGGGGACCCCTCTCTACCTGATCTCATGTTTTTGGATTTACCACTGCCTTCAAATGAAAGAGGTTTGTCTTTAGATAAAGTGTTAGATCACCCAGAGCTATTCTTGCAATACCCACAACTAAGAAATATTGAAGTAGTTGACACTCCGGTATTCGCTTCCGGTATAATGGGAGCGTACAATTCTGAGACTAACAGATTATTTATTAATGCTAAACTGAGTGATGATAAGGCTATCTCTACTATCTTACATGAAGTCCAACATGCTATACAGGATATAGAAGGCTTCGTGTCTGGCGGAAGTATGGATGATTTCTTACCAAAAGGTTTTAATAACGTAGCACCTAAAATTAAAAAGAGAGTAGAAGATCTATTTGCATCTGTGGCTCTTACTAGAACTGCTATCCTTGATACCTTTAACGCTGTAAAAGAAGGTAAGAGATTAAGTATTTTCCAAAAAGGTGTATTAGAAAATCTTAAGAGTAGTGGTAAATCAGAAGAAATATTCGATGCTCTTGAAGCTTTTTATGCAATGAGAGATGTAGAGCGGCAAGCTTTCTCTAAATACCAAGCTATCGCAGGAGAAGTAGAAGCAAGGAATGTAGAGGCAAGGATATTATTCAGTGAGGAAGACCGAATAAATATCCCTCCTTTCGAAACTGAATCAGTCCCTCCTCAAGATCAATTAAGATCTCCACATGATAGGAATAAATAATGACTAAGATAGCTGATAGGGTTAAGGAACAAACTACCACTGTTGGTACTGGAACGTACAGTTTAGATGGGGCTATCACAGCGTATCAAACATTTGTATCTGGTGTTGGCGATGGCAATGAATGTCACTATACTGCAACAGACGGTACAGATTGGGAAGTTGGGGTTGGTACCGTTACGAATAGTTCTCCTGATACTCTTACTAGGGATACAATATTTAGTAGTAGTAATTCAGGGTTAGCTGTAGATTGGTCTGCAGGTAATAAGAATATTTTTGTGGTAAATTCTGCTGAACATATTGCAGGAACTACACATCTATATATAAATAATATCTCTAATGCTCAAGATGCTACTGCTGAAACAACCGTAGATGCTGGAGTAGATACTACTCTTAAGCTTACTGGTTCTGGGAGTAATAATTTTACTACTTTCAATGTAGGCACGGGTAAGTTAGAACTAGATGCTGCTTTTGACGGGGGTAACGGTGGTGTAATTATTGATCAGTTAGCAGCACAGACTGAATTAACATTTAGATTATCCTTGGTGAACCTTGGTGGTTCTAGTTCCGCTGTAGTCAAGATTTTCCTTATGGATGATAAGACAGTACCTGGAACAGGATTCCCAATAAATTCATTCCCTATTACATTTAATACTGGAGTTGAAGTACCTATTGAATTCTCAAGTTATAAGAAGGATGTAGAAGCTATTAAGGTTCAGATAAATTCTTCCAATTCTAGAACCTATAGAGTGAATGGTTTAAAAGTAGTAGCCTACGAAATTGTAATGGAGGAGTAAACAACTATGTCTGTTTTATCTTCTGTTCCTGTATCAGATGAATCTGTATCTGGTGGGGATATAATTGAGTTCTTTGAATTTAGTAGACTGCCAAGAACAAGAATTACTTACTCTGGTTATGGTGGTCAAGGATTACAAACATTTACTACTTCTAGAATAGCAGTTATTTCTCCTGGGCAATCCCTAGCAATCAAACAAACTAGTGCAAATCCAGAAGTATTAGCAGTACGTGTACCTTCAGATACAAACTATATTATAAATGGTACAGGTGGTACAGGAATACTCCCCGCAGGTACGTACACCAGTTTCGCAAAACATGTGACTTCAATAAAGTTCCCCGATGGCGGAACAATAGAAGTTATGTAAAACTTAATTAGGAAATATAATAATGTCTAAGACAATAATCCCTTACTCTGGCTATGGTGGCCAGGGTCTACAAGTATTCACTCCTGTAACTATTACTACGGTTGCTCCAGCAGCTTCCTTAGATGTCACTAATGTAACTTGCATACGTGTGTCTACTGCTACTGATTACAAGATCAATGACACAGGTACTACAGGTACTATGCCTGCTGGTTGTACTGGTATTGCTAGTGGAGTTACTTCTCTAGAATTCCCCAATGGTGCAACCGTTGAGGTAATGTAGTGTATGATTAATGTTAAGGCAAGTACTTCAAAAATGCAAGGGTACGCTTTAGTACGGGACCATCAAGGTAAACCTAAGATAGATGATCCTATGAACTTACCTAAACCTATCTTCGACATGTTAACCGAAGAAGAAAAAGAGGAAATATACCATGGCACTTACCCATGTTACGACAATTCGTAATCAACTTGCAGATGTTACGGTTGATGCTATAGACGCTGGTACTACTGATACTACTGGTGATCTTGAAATTATGACTAGTGGTGATGTAGAGGTAGCTACCCTTACTTGGACAGCTACACCTGCTTTTGGTGCAGCTTCTGGTGGTACTGCTACCATGAATGCAATTAATGATGACACTAATGCTACTGGAGGCACTGCAGCTTTATTCAAATTTCAAGATAGAGATAATGCTGAAGTCTTCCGCGGTACAGTAGCTACTTCAGGTGCAGATCTTAATTTATCTTCTGTAGCTATTGGTGCTACTGATACTGTGTCCATCACTTCATTCACATATTCTGCTTCAGCTTAAGTGGGTGGGGATGGTAATCTATCTGAATGACTAAAATCCCGCCTTAATGTTGGAGTGACAAACCATGGCTTTCGGTTTTACTTACACCTTACCAACAATCTCTGGTACTCATACCGACTTCCCGGTAGTCCTTAAAACAGCTGACTTCCCGTCTGCTGCTGTAGATGGTGGTGCCAACTCATTACTAAACGGAGGCGGCAATCTCAGAGCCTACACAGATGATACAAAGGCTACGCAGCTACCACTAGAAGTCGTAAGGCTCGTAACTGGTGGCACCCCGGATTGTCAGGTGTGGGTCAAAATACCGTCTGCCGCCACCGGTTCCACAATCTACTTAGAGGCTGACGATACTGAGACATCTCAGCCTGCTGTCACGGACACGTTCGGCAGGAATTCGGTGTGGTCCGACTATGCACTTGTCCTACACGGCGAAGACCCTGACAGCATTGTTGATGCAACCGGGAACCACACCCCGACGTTGACCGGTACATTGACTGGCGATCCTTCCCCGACTGGCTCGGGGTTGGCGTTCACAGGCACACAATACATTACTATCGCTGATAGTTCAGAACTTGATGCGGTTTGCGCGGTGAATATTGCAAGAACTGTAGAGGTTTTGCTCAAATATACAACCACTTCAAATACCGTAATTTCTGAAAAAGGTACCAATAGTCACGTAGTTTTACAGACAAAGGGTGGCGGCTCAGCGGGGCGTACTGGTTTCAGAGCTAATAATCCCTCGTCCGGAGACGTGGTCACAGCTCTATTAAATGATGATTCATGGCACCACATAACAGGTAAACATACAGGCGTCGACGTACAAAATTTTATTTCCTACGACGGGACTAACGTCGGGCCTATATCCGGAACATCTTCGGCGGGGAATAACGACGCCCTGGTTATCGGTTCCCGCAGCGGGTCTTTCGGCTATCCCGGATCAATGGCGGAGTATCGTCTGCGCCAAGGTTCTGTTAGCGACAACTGGTCTGACACGGTACAAGAAAATCAGCTGGCCACCACCGCATGGGGCACCGTAGGGGATTGGGAAGAACCTGGTGGTGGTATAACAGGTTCAGGTAGTCCTCAAGCAGAGACAGCTACCTCTAGTGGTACAGGTATTAGAACAATAACAGGGGATGGTACACCAACAGCCACAACAGCAACAGCTAGTGGTGAAGGTGAAGTCTCTGGTGGTATCACTGGCTTTGGTGATGTACAAGCAGATACCGCTACCACCTCCGGTACTGGAGAAATAACCAGAGTAGGATCGGGATCACCCCAAGCAGACACAGCTACTTCTGTAGGACAAGGAGTTCGTGTCATCACAGGAGGCGGATCTCCACAAGCAGAGACAGCTACAACTGAAGGTGAAGGTGGTGTAGGTACTACTGGTTCAGGTAGCCCTCAAGCAGAGACAGCTACAGCTTCTGGTCAAGGTACACGGATTATAACAGGAGATGGATCACCTGTTGCTACTACAGCCACAGTTATTGGGTCTGGTCTTAGAGTTATAACTGGTACTTCTGAAGCTCAAGCTGATACAGCTACTTCTACGGGTGAGGGGAACAGAACTATCTTTGGTTCAGGTTCTCCGCAGGCAAATACTGCATTTACTTTAGGAAGTGGGACTGTAGGGGATGTACAGGAAAGCCCCAAAGTAACCTATCTACTCTCCCTTTGGGATATTTATTAATGAGAGGATTCTCATGTTAGATTTAAGTTTAGAACTTACGGAAGGGACATTGACTGAGGGGTGGGGTGGTACTCAACACTACTTTACTTTCTTAGATGCATTAGCCTTACAGTATTGGACCTTCCCAACTATATCACTTACAGGTGATTTTGAGATAGAAGTTAAAGCCCATTTCACCGACCCTACTGATCAGTGGATGATGCAAGATTCTACTGGTACTACTAGTTCTGATCGTCTAGGTATCAACAGTTCAGATGCTTTTGTTGTAGCTTGTGATGCTACAATTACAAATCATGGGGCTATCCCTGCTAGTGCAACAAGTAATCTAAGTACCTACGTCATCAAACGTATTGGTACTAATGTGTCTGTTACTATTAATGGAACTGCCTTAACTACTCTAGAGAATACAGCCACCTTAACCTTAGACAACTTAGGTTCATGGGCTAAGAATAGTTTATACTGTACTGGCTACTTCTCTGAGTTTAGAATATGGGATGGTGGTGACAGGAGTACAGGTACCCTAGAAAGATACTTTAAGTTAAGTGATCACCCCCTTAAGACTACTATTTATGATACAGCCAATGGTGCTAATGATGGATCAGAAGTTAATTTAGCTGACGGTGACACTGAAGTGTTTCGCTTTACTACAGATGGCACGTGGGAGAACTCTAGCGGTTCTGTTGTGCTAACACTCCCCTAAGGAATGACAATGAAGAGAACAAATACAACATCTCCTGATAAAGAGATAGAAGGGAAAATCTTACCTAAGTCAGAAGAGAGTTGGGTAAGAATTACAAGGTTGGAATTTGTAGTGCAACAACTTGTTAAAGATTATGAACGTATGGATTCACGTATTGACGAGATATCCAAGACTCAGAGTAAGATAACACATCTTATCCAAAACACTAGGATGGTGGTATATGGTGGCTTTGCAGCTATCCTGTTACAGATGCCTGAATTTATCAGCTATCTTCCTACCCTCTTTAGATTAATATCAGCACCATAGTACCGTATAGAATATACGGAACATAATGAGGTAATTAACATGCCAAAACACACTCCTTCAGAGCAGGCTAAAAACCGTATGGCCAGTAAAGCCACCACTGCTACTGCAAGAACTAAAGTAACCCGTCCTTCTACTGCTAAGCCCTCTACTACTAAGTCTTCTACTGGTACTGCAGCTTCTACTGCACGCAGTGCTAATGCAGCCAGTCGTCCTGGTGTAGCAGCTGCTAGTGGATCACAGCGTTCTGCTACTGCTACTGCTCGTAATAAGGGACAGCAGGGTAAGGCTATGAGTTCCGCCAACCGTACTGCTAACAAGGTTGGGGGTGGTGATTCCTCCAAAGGTGGTCGTTCTAATGGACGTGGTGCAGTATCTGGTACTGCAGGTACTTCACGTGTAGGACCTACTTCTGCTGTTACTCGTCGTGATAACGGTAAAGGACGTGGTCGTTAGATAGAGACTACTCCATCTACATATAGTTTACTCTAGGCGATAAAAAGGCCCGGTGGTTGTCCTGTTAATTCAGGGTACCTACCGGGCCTTTTTTTATTCTTTTAATTCTGCTAACTCTTTGAAAAATCCTATCCCAATTCCTATACATAACACCCCGAGGAACGCTAGTACTGGACTGGAGCTAACTACTCCAATTGTCGTTGCTATTAATCCGGTGCAAACTTCTAATACTCCACATATTAGGAGACTTAGTGAGAGTATTCTTTTACTCTTCATTTCTTTTATTCTCCTCTCTTAGCACATGGCAAGTATAAGTACCAGTTAAAGCTAGTAGCCCCCCAATAGTTATAAGAAGTATATCCCCTACCATAATTCCTTTGATCGTACTTACAGCAGATAGAATCCCTAATAGAGTTAGAGAAGTGCAGTTAAAGATATCATCTAATTTTTTATTTTTTCTGTGAGGTCTTAGACGTTTCATTTCTTTTATTTCTCCTACCTTCTATGACCTTGCAATATAATGCCCCTACTGCTGCCACAACCCCACCTGCTACTACTAATACTGGGTCTCCTGTCATAGTTCCTTTGGTTATGGATACTGCCCCGACACCTGCGAGGAAAGATAGTATGCTCCAGTCCCAAATAGCATCTGCTGTCTTACGTGTTATCTTCATTTAGTCCACCTGTTTATTTTAATATCAGATACTCACCTGCATTTATATCTAAATCTAAACTACTACTGAACTGACTACGGTACCAGTACCTGTGTGTGATTGGAGCGAACATGCGCTTCTGTGTCTTGCCCCATACAGCCCACCCACCAGCTCTCACAGCCCAGTATATCATACGGCGGGTAGCATTGGATACGTGTTGAAGTTTACAGAAATCAGATAAGACTTTGTCAGCTTCTTTTCTCTTTATAGTTGATTGGCCCAGTGCCTGGAGTGTATAGATTAGATCATGAGGAATACTGGCCAACCGATGTCGTTCGTTAACACTGATCAGTGGCTTAAAGATTCTTGGTATACTGGCCAGGTCTGTTATGAACCACCGTGGCACTACTATAGGTTGCATTAGCCGATGAGACCAAAAGATATACTCGTCCAGTACAACCCATTCATCTATGTTGGGACTTGAGTCATACGGATCAATGATCCCTCGCTTAAGTATTTGTGATTCCCCTGGATTAAAAGAGTATTGCTTATCCAGAATTATCATTTGCATCCTTAGTCTCCTGTATCTCTAACTTATACCACCTTAAGCCCGTCACCATTACGTGCTACGGGCTTCGAGGGTGGAGGCAAGATACCCCTCACCTGCTGACTCACACGGGATACCTAAGTCGGCTCCGCATGTTCATTTTTTCTCCTGCGTGTGTGATCACTACACTAACCCACTCTTATCGCGACCTGGTTTGTACAGGTGAGGGCTTTCGCTTACACCACCTTAACCCCGTCAGCTTTACCTGGTACGGGGTTGAAGTGGTTACATCCCAGAGCTACCGAACCCACCATCAGAACGATCCGTATCATCCAAACTATCCACCTGTTCTATCTCTTGTGTGAGATAAGGAACGATAATAATCTGAGCAATACGTTCATCCTGGTAGACCATAGTTGTTAATGGCATATCTATGGTAGGTGAGTAGATAAGAGGGACTTTAATATTCCCTCTATACCCACTATCTATGATACCAACAGTGTTGGCAAGTAGGATGCGACGGTTAGCCATGGAGGAGCGTGGTACTACCAAACCGAAATGGCTATCTGGAATCGCCATCCTGATACGAAGGTCTACCATATGGATCTGACCTTCGACTAGCTCTGTATCTTCTGGTATGAAGAGGTCCCACCCTGCATCAGTACTGTGTGCTTTGATTGGGACATGAGCAGCTTTACTATTCAGAGATAGTTTCAATGGCTTTAGCTTTGTTGTTTTCATTTTCACCATCTTTAGTTACTTCTTCAACTGCTGAGTATTCATCTGTTATCTCAGATAAGTTACCCATTATCACAGCATCAATGAAGTCTTCATACTCTTTACGTTTAAAAGAGTCACTGTTATAGACACCAAAATAAGTTTCAAGGTACTTATCACAGGCTGCCCGTGCTGCTGAATCCCCACCTTCCTGCTTGTTAGCTAGTGCCAAGTACGCATCAACTGAGGGTACTGCGGTGACTTCAACTGTTTCATTGTTCATTTCATTATTCCTAAAGTTATTTGTTTCTGGACCTGCAAAAGATTTCATTTAGAGTTCCTTCATTTTATCAAGTTTCTTAGTTTTCTTAAAGTTATTTTTAAGAAATTCTTCAGTTACAAATACTGAAGGGCTCTCAAAATCCCAATAATATCTAATATCTTTCTCATCACTACTGTTAACGAATGTGTTCACAAGACGTAAGGAGATATAATCAACAATTACACCATCATCTATATCTTCAACCACAATTCTCTTAATGTCTTCATTATAAGTCAAGTAGATTTTACCATCTTTCTTGCTCTCATAAAATTGTTTGCTGTCCTTCATATCTAAACACCACTCATATAATGGATCTATTATTTTAATCAATAATCTTTTTAACATTATCATAAGACTCCGGTACGTTACTCCAGCAACCACACATCTGGGATTGTTTTGTCAGCATAGAGCCATTTGATTCCCTTGAAAGGAGCTCTTCCATCTCCGTTACAAATGTCTGCATACGTCGTTGTACTTCCTTTTTTAATTCTCTGTTTACTTCTGGAGAACACGAAGCGTATATCGACACCCGGGTGTTGTTGACGGATAAGGAGATGTTTGTGTCTGTCTGCATAATCCCATATTCCTTTTGTCTCTACTATTATTTGTTTACCTGACTTAGTTGTGATTACAAAGTCAGGAGTGTACGTGTGGATGGATGCTGGTACTTCATAGACAATCTTTCCATCCTTTGGTTCAAACTCAAATGTAACACCAAGCTTATTTAGTTCTTCTGTTACACTTACCTCAAGTCCTGACCTATATCCCGCTTGGTTGTGCTTCTTCATTAGTAACTCCAGTACCCACTCGTTGGTACTTACCATCATTTACGTAATGGGCTGGTATAAAACGAGAAGAACGTAGTACTAGTTCCCATCCATCGATATCACTTGGGAAGAAGCTAGACTCATCTTTACGACTTGTAAATACAATTGGACATTCATCTTCTTCAGTCTTATTTAAAGCTGTCATGAGTGATTCTATCATCTTATCGTAGTTTACATCACCTGTTTCCATTAGAACTTCCCCTCTTTTATTAGTTGAGTTTCTCTTTTGTCTTCTAATCCATATATCAAATCTTCAGCTTCGTCTTCAGGGCAATTCATTTCATGGTTACCCCTGAGTATCCACAGAAGAATAGCAGTCTCTAGTATAAATGCCTCAGCATAACTACCGAATCTTCTACTGTACTCTTTATGCACTTTGTTATACCATCCCTGTGTATCTTGAGTCTCTGCATCATCTAGCATCTTATCAGCTTTCTTGTCACCTATCCCAAACAAACCTAGTATGTTATCAGCTGAGTCACCTGTCAGTAGCTGCTTAAAGAACCACTTCATGCCTTCTTCCTGAGTCACGATGTAAGGTTCTTTCTTCTTCTCATCACCATGGTGCCATTTGTAATGCCAACCAGGGATCATATCAAGGTCTTTGTCCCTTGTACATATGATAGTACTAGACTCGTAATACCCGTTCATTATTATATTTCTAGATTGTTCTATACCCATGGCATCATCAGCTTCTATTCCATCAGTGAAGATGACTTCATGGTTTTTAGTTCCTTTAAAATAGTTCTTGATGTTATTGTAGTGGTGAGGTTTCTCTTCTGGACGGTGGCCTTTGTATGGCTTGATAGTCGCATATGGTATCCGGTAATTGTCTGGACCAGATACGTATATAACATAGCTGTCAGCACCAGCCTCACGTACAATCTGTTTGATCTTTCCATCTAGTCTTGCAAGAGTGAGTGGCCAGGATAAGAACTCACCTGTTGCTTCATCCTTAAGACTACCAATACTGTACAAGAGAATGTCACCATCAATGAGTGCTTTCATTATTCTTCTCTCAAGAAATATCTCTCGATGTTATTAGTGTCTAGCACCCGATAACCTATCGACTGATCCGTGACGTTATCGTAGTACTCCTGTCTCTCCATGCCATTTCTATCCTTTCTCTGATCCTGCCTGAGGGTAGTCCTACCCCGAAGCTGCATAGTAGTAGTGAAACTACTATGGTCTACTTCTACATAGTTCATTAGTCTTCCTCTTCAAAGGATTTGTTGATATCACAGAGGAGGGAGTAAACCCCGCCTAGTTGGGTGAAGTGGCTAGGTCCGTTTTCAGATAACACTGCATCTGTCCACGAATGTTTCCTGTTTCCGCACATAACTAAAAGACTTTGAATCTCCCCCACTCTTAGCCTTCTCCAGTAATTTCTCACAAAGATCGATTGCATCAGGGTCAGGTTTGTAACACGCATCATTAAAATTTACTACCTTCATAGACTACCACCTTATTCCTACATCAGGTTTTGTGCCAGGGTTGGTAGGTAGTGGGCGATGACGGTACTCAATTAGTTTTACTCTCACCTTTTGTTCCCTCACCTTCCAGTATAGGTCATCATAAGGGTACTTACTCAGGTCTTCATACCAAAACCTATTAGCCTCACTCTTCGACTCATACTCATCTTCATCTGGGAACATGACGTGTTACTCCTTAGTAAAGAGTTTTTTAAATCTTGCTATCAATCCCTTAGATTTTTCTTCTAGTTCTTTAATGTGAGTATCTAAGTATGTATCAGTAACGGATACCTCACCTGATATCTCTTTATCTACCTTCTCTATTTCCTTAATAATTATTTTATAAGAATCAATGAAGGCTTTTTTCTTTTCTTCGCTAGAATCTTGTGTCTCTTTCATCACTCTCTCCTAGTAACCCCTCAGCCAGTAAGGCCTTTTCCAATTCAGATCCTGAAAAATCAAGAGCTGATTGAATCTTATTCTTAATGAAGTCAGGAAGACGACGGTAAGATTCAACATTGGGTTCTGCGAATGTACTGAATACCATATCATTCTTCAGGCCAGGCACGTCATCATCACCTGAGATAACATTAATTATATTAAGGTATCCTCTTTCATTCCTGTCTAACTCAACAGTACAAGGACGTCCTAATAGGGGCTTGAGATTCTTACCACGATTAGATATTTCACCTGTTGGATCTAAAGCGTAGACACGCTTCATCATCTTAGAGCACTTCTTACGAGACTCAAAGAAGTCAGACTCTTTCATATCTTCAGACATCCAATGAGGACGGCCATCTTCCATGAGAGATTTAACTAGCTCATAGGTGAAACGGGTCTGGAAATGAGCATCAATAATTTCTCCTTTATACTCGAATGCAGGTTGCATACCTAGGTCAAGTATACCTACTAGCCTAGCAGCGTGCGCTGCTACCTTAGGTTCATCTTTAGGTTTTCTTGGGGCAGGTCGGATTCCGAAAGTCATTTTATGTTACGCCTCTTTTAATGTATTTTTAAGTCTAAAATATTTATTAAAGTATTCTTTAGGTAGCACTTGTGTTACGCCTTCTTCATCTACAGTCAGAACTCCTTGATCATATAGATAGTAATCAGTAGGATCTGTGATCCTTACGTTATCATACTCAAGCAGTACTAGTGTGGTACCCTCAGCATTTATATAGTACTCATCACCACTATACCCTGACATGCTTCTTCTCCTGAAGGTAGAAATAACGTCTAGTTCCTTCGGACACATGCCTTTGCGTAGCTGTATATTTTTCTCTTTCATGGTACTCTGTCCAATAAGAAACTGTTGGCGTATATTGGAGTGCTAACTTTGCAGTAAGTTCCCCTTGTTGTTCAGGAGGAAGTAAAGATTTGTACCATTCAAAAAGCTTACACTCAGCTAAGCGTCTTATCTGTTTAGATTTTCTACCATTCATAGACACATTACCTCAGAGGATATACATTTTCTGATGCACAGTTAGGACAACAACCATCTATAAGTTGGCTCTCAGGACCGTGCCATAAACAAGTAGCACATTCCATTAACATATCTCTAAATCCCTCCAGTCTACCCCACCACAGTTAGGGCACTCCCAACCCATATTCATTAGAGTTTGATTGGTATATACTTTGTCACAGTTGTTACATTGTGAGTGGTACATCCAGTAATCTTTATCAATATCAATACCATTAGTCATAATGATCATCCTCCTCATATATATTTTCTGAGTCACAGAAAGGACAGGTAAGTTTTGGGTACCAATCCCAATCAGGTGGCCAAGAAGCACCACAATCTTCACACTTACGTTTCATATCAATTAACCTCTCTCAATATCACCCGATCCACACTCAGGACAATGTTTATATTGGTACCACTGATCCACCCATCTATAGCCACAGTCTTTACAATGTTGAAAGTTCATTAGTGTACCTTCTAAACTATCTTATCAGACATACAATCAGGGCACAATCTCCCTTCAACAAGGGCGTTACAGGACCCTGACCACCCACAAAAATCACAATTAACTAGCTCATCATAGTACATTAGTGTATCTCCTAAGGACATTCTTTAGTGATCCCTCTTCTTGCCTTCTAGTTTCAACTCGTCATAATACTCTTTGAAAGCCCATCTAGCATTCCAGTCATGGAAACGTGTGGCAAATTTTTCTGGTAGTAATATCATTAATGGGTGGATAATAGCA
>Ga0214472_10000811_pt1 | contig 37525 bp, 54 predicted proteins | sample RVTome_6_FD_207662 | JGI IMG/M metagenome (GOLD analysis project Ga0214472, IMG submission 207662) | Soil microbial communities from uranium-contaminated site in the Upper Colorado River Basin, Wyoming, United States - RVT140D175 | ecosystem: Environmental > Terrestrial > Soil > Contaminated >...
CAGCAGCTCCCTGCCGAATGAGCATGGCATGCTGGACGCCGAGGATCGTGTTCGCGAACGTCGGGGCCGTGAGCGTGCTGATCTCCTCCTCCGTTGCGTTACTCGCACCGCAGTTGTTAGTCGTGTCACCGTCGTTCGCGGCGAACGCTGCCCAGTCGTCCCAGTGGGCGTAGCTGCCTGTCGTGCTGCCTGCTGTGCAATCCGTGTGGTCACCAAACTGCACGATGTCGCCGTCGCCGTCGGGGTACATGAACAACACTTCGGGGTACATCGTCGTCGGGTCGATGTCGTCGGCGTTCGGACTCGTCGCCTGGACGAACTGCGCCCAGTCGCGGTTGCCCGTGACATTGGAATCAACACCGCCCGGGCTGTTCCAGCCCGTCCAGTGCTCGACAAAGCCGTCGGTGCTTCCGGCTGTCGTTGCGGAAAGCTCCAGCACATGGTCGATCCAAACATCGCAGGCTTGCGTTGACGTGTTGTAGCGGACAATGAAGAGGTGCGGGCTGCTCGTTCCCGTAGCGTAGGCAGTCGTTCCCGTGTCATTTGAGACAGTGCTGCTTCGGAGGTTCACCGTGAAGCCGCCAGCGTTGTAGACGGCAAGGAGATTGAGCTTACCACCACTGTCTGTTCCAGGCCCCCAGATGCCCGCCGACTCGCCCGCTGCCAGGGCTGGACACCACCACCAGAACATGACCCAGACGTAGGCGTCGTTGGCAGCCTGGTTGGCAAAGGGGAATGTGCCAAGAATGCGTTCGTCATATGCAGCGGCAAGCCGCACTCGCGCGCAGCTATAGGGGTTGGTGCCCGTAGTGACGATTGACAGGAGGGCGTCAGCCTGGATGCCAGAATGGTTGATCCAGTATCCCCCAGCCATCTGGACGGTAACGTCGGCCAGGCTCACTGTGCTATCCTTGCGGCGTGAACATCATCCGCCGCGCCTGGTACCGCCTCTTCGGGTACCCGTTCAGTTGGGCTGGGCCTTGGGAGGAAACCGACTGGACGCCGCCGCCCGCCTTCTGGGTTGAGACCAAAGAGACCCGCCCCGCCGACGAATCTTAGACCACCCATATTCTCGTCACGTCGTAGGCCTGCCCCGCACTGGGCAGCCAGATCAGCACGTCATTAGGCGACACGAGCCGTCCCGCGATGGCGCGCAGGTGCGTGAGGTTGCGGTCTTCGAAGGTGTCGGAGTCGCGCAGGTGCGCGAGGCTGTAGACCTTCGCGCCGAAGACGAGCTTCCACGTCTGGGCGATCATCCACGCCGCGAGCGGGTCGGCGGGGTTGGCCGGGAAAATCGCGTAGACCAGCCAGCCGCGCGACGCGGGCCACGCCGCCTCCGCTGCCAGCATCGCGGCCCGAAAGGGGCCGAGCAGCTTCGGCTGCGCCATCCGCTCCAGCGGCAAGAGCCACACCACCACCACCTCCAGCTCGTGCGGGTTGACATCGATCCAGCAAAGCGCGTCCACGTCACCCGTGAGCGCGTCGGTGCCGACGCGGGCGAAGACGCCAGGCGCCGACTCCATGTGGCGCGCGAGCTGCGCCTTGTCCCACTCGGAGAACGTGCGCGCCGTCGTGGGGTCGCGCGAGGCGAGCAGCTCCAGCGCGTCGGCGTCCTCGCGTGTGGCGAGGCGGACAGCCATTAGGCCACCGCGCTCACGACATCTCGATCCCCGTAGATGTAGATCGAAATGTTGATCGCGTCCGTGCGGGCCGTCGTCTGTACGACGGTAATCACGTCGGCGTCGGCCAGGTCAGCCTCGGTAAACGCTACGGGCGTGGCCGACGTGGGAATACGAGCGCCGGATGGGATTGTGATCGTTGCGCTCGTAATGTCCGTACCGTTCTTCTGGAGCTTGAACGTCACGTCCCCGCCGACGTTGGAAGCAGCGCGGGCGTAGAGCTTATTGATCCGATGCCCGACGTTGTAGGGCTTCTTGTGAATCCAGTCCTCAAGCTGCGTCGCGGCGGATGCCACGATAGGGTTGGCGAGCGGGATGCGTAGCTCTAGGTCTGTCTGGACTGTAGGAATATCCCCCGCGACCAGCGCCGCAAACGTCGGCGCGGCTGCCACGCCGTTAGCCTGAAGGAACGTGCCATCCGCGCCCAGCGCCAGCTCTACAACCTCCGCCGAACCATCGATGTAGAGCAGCTTCCAATTTCCAGCCGCTTCCAGATCGGCAATATCTATGAGCTTGAACGACCCGCTCGATTGCTGGATTTTGGCAATGACTGTTACCGGCATATCACGTCACCACCACCGTTGTTGTTTCTGTCAGGAGGTTGTCCGAGCGCCATAGCCGGTATGTCTCCACAAAGCCGGAATCGTTGGTATGGGAGATCGTTCCCATGTCCGTAAAGCCTCCAGGAAACCCGCCGACAGTAAACGTGGGCGTTCCCGCAAGCGCATCTCGGTAGGCGAACCAGATGTATTCGCCCGAAGTCGTTACATTCCAACTGCCCGCGTAGTCTGCATCGAGGGCCGAGCCGCCGTTGCCAGTAGCGTCCAACGCGAGCACCTGGGCAGACGAAAGGGCGGCCGCCTGCGAGTTCGGGCCGAAATACTTGCGGTTGAGGAACGTCAGTGTGTGATCGCTCGTGAAGGCCGAGCCATTGATAGTAGCCGCGAGCCTCCAGGTCTTTACCGCGCCGACCGTAACGGTTTCCTTGTTGATCGCTGGCTCGCCAACGTAGGACGTGAAGGGCGTTACCAGCGTGATCGGATAGTCGGCGGGGTTCACCTCCGGGTCTGCGCCCGTGTAGGACTGAATGTCGATAGTGGCTGCTGTGACCGTGCCCACATAGGCCGCCGTGAAGTTCGGCGTCACCGTGCCGCTGGAGGCGATTTCCGTGTTCCCCAAGCCGTCGTCAAAGCTCGTGATCTGCGCGGGCTCCATGATGTCTACAGCGTTCAGATACGCAGCGACAAAGGCACTCCCGTCCCACGCAAGCACCTGGCGAGCCGTCCCGGCTTTATTGTTCCACTGACTGGTCGTCGTCGTATGCGCCTGGTCCGCGCCCGTGGTAAAGGATTGAGCGCCACGCATCGGCACGTAGGCCGCTAGGTCGCTGTCCCCGACAAGGGCGATCATCTCCTCGGACTCCAGGACGATGTTCGTCCCGCCCGGCAGCAGCAGCGCCCGCTGCGTCCCCGCAGGCGTCTCGTTATGGCGCAGCGTGATCGTGTCGCCGGTGTCGGCGCGCAGCACGAGGACATGGCCGTCGTAGTCGCTGGGGCCAGGGATGTCGGCGGTGTCGATGAAGTCCAGGAAGTCCGCCGTGCCCGACTCGGCGGCTACGACGTGCATGTCCAGCGTGGGCGTGATCGCCCCCGACGCGATGGTCAGCGTGGACTTGTCGCGGGTGCTCGCTGTGACCCAGTTCGCGCCGGTCGCGTCTTCAGGCATCTAACCGAGTCTCCTACGACGTGACATTGTTGGCCTTCTGCGTAGCGAACCCAGCATCTACGAAAGCTGCCGAGACGTTGCCGCCGAGCTGATTCAGCGCAAGGATGTTGAAGTTGCAGGCGAAGCTCGGAATCTCTACGCCCGTATCGAAGTTCGTCAGCGTGTTCTGGCTGATGATGTTCCGGTCCTCGGCTGTACCAGCCAGCTTTACGCCCACGCCGACGCCCTCGCCCCGCAGATTGAGATTCGACACGGTGCAGCGGCTCGCGCCGTCCAGGATGACGCCATCGATGGCCCCCAGGCCCACGCCAGGAGCGCTCTGTAGCCCTGACGCAATCGTCCCGTCTGAGGCGGTGCGGACGATGAACGGCGGGGCTACCGTCGGTGTTCCTGATTGGATGACGAAGCCGCCGCGAACAGCCACACCCTCGGCTGTGGAAGCGATGTTGATGTGGCCGCCGTTTGCGCCCGCGCTCCCCGTGTCGGCGATATAGATGCAGCCCTCGATCAGGAGGCCCTGGAGAAGCCCTGCCGATCCGGCGACTTCAATCCCCGCGACAGTCGGGCTGGTGGGCATCTGGATCGTACAGTTCCGGATGGTATTCTCGATGCCCCGTGTCAGCCGGAAGGCCGGGCCGGCATTGAAATAACATCCCTCTACAAGCCAGACGTTGGCGACAACGCTCGTAGACATGCAGTAGGCGTCACTCGCGGCTGCGCTGCCCGCGAAGTTCTGGAATCGGCAGACCCGCACCTTGCCCTGTGTGACCATCGAGACCGAACGGACGCAATTGTCGAAGATTATGAACTCGGTTAGACCGGCCGTCTGCACCGTTGATGTCGTGTTCGTCCCATTCTTCACCGTGGCCGCCTCAAACCGCCCGTTGTTGATGATCCTGAACGCGCCCATGTCCAGGATCACGCCCTGCCACTCGCCCTCCAGCCAGCCGCTCACGGGCACGGTGACGTTCGCTGTGGGCGCATGCGTCCCGTCCGCTAGGATGACGTGCCGAAAGCCCGCGTCGAATGCATCCTGGATACTCTCGCCCGGCCTCACGATGGTCGAGACGGGATAGACGGCGGACACGAGGAAGTCCCGCACATCCTGGGGCGAGATATCGCCCGCCGTGTTGTCGGCCAGAAGCGTCTGGAGCGCCGTGAGGCTGCGCACTGTATCGGCCATCGGCTTACACCAGCGCCCCCACCTGGCTGCGCCGCTGGAGGTCAGCCAGCAGCCGCTCAAGCGTCTGCGGGCGGCGGCCCAGCGCTACCTTGATCGTCTCCCCCACGCTGGCGTCCAGCGTCACCGCGATCTCATCGATGCGCCGGTCAACCGTCTCGCCGATGTCGCGGAATGAGACCGTTACGTCATCGCCGACATCGAAGTGCGTCCGGTACAGCGTGGGACCGACCGAGATTGGCTCCATGCGCGCAGCCCGCGCGTCCAGCATGGCCTGAGCGATCGCGACGTTGCCCGCTTGGTCGAGCTTCGCGTTCGTATCGGCGTCGCGCGCATCCAGAACGCCCTCTCGCCGGAAGTGGCCGCTGATATGGTCAGCATCCTGCACCTCCCGCACGATGCGGGCTGCGCCCTGGCCATCGCCGAGCACGTAGAGGAAGTTGGAGAGGCGCAGCGAGTCCTCTACGTAGATACTGCCAGCGACGTTATTCAGCCCCTCCACACTGAACACGACAGGGGAGCTGCCAGTCCCCGCCGTCTTGTCGAGACGCGATCTGATGATGTAGGCGTAGTTGTCGTTGCTGTCGATGACGATCTCGTGCGTGAGGTCGCCCGCATACGCCAGGTCAGCCAGCGCCTCGGCGAGCGGCTTGAAGCGGGCATTGTAATCGACGTCCCCGCCGCGCGCCGAATCGCCCGGCATGATGAAGTCCACCGCGATCTCATTGGCGATAGCGCGGTCATCATCGGCGGGCGCTACGAGATGCGCGTTCAGGTAATAGAGCATCGCCGTCTCCGCCGCCACGCCGGTCTGCGTATCGAACTCGGAGACGCCGGGGTTGATAGCGCGTCCAGTCAGCCACCAGCCCTTGAGGTCAGGGCCGGAGAGCGTCCAACGGCGCGTCTCGCTATCGTACTCCCGACGAGCGATGACCCCGGCGAACTCATATGCACCGTCACGCCGGACTTCGATCACCTGGTCAAGCCCAACATGCGCATCATCTTCGAGCTGGTCCTTATCCACGACGAGCGTAAAGGTGCCGCCCTCCACGGCGCGGCGCGTCCACGTCATTTTCCGCCAGCTCTTGAACGTCTCGGAGAGCTTGAGCGTGCGAGGCGAGCGGGCGCGGACGGCGTACTCGGCTGGCTGAGCGGCCACTACCGCCACGAGTGACATGGCCGACATAGACCAGTGGGGTGTGCTGGGGTTCGTGTATGTCCAGGACATCGCGACGCTCGCCGCTGCCGCTCCGTTCTCGTGGCTCCCTGCCCCTCGCGCCTGGCCGGTGTCAGAGCGGTTCCAATGCTCCGTCTGCCCCGCGCCTACGGTCAGCACAGCCGGAGAGCCCGCCTGGTTGCGCGCGTGGATCACGTCCACGACGACCTCGCCAATGCCGGACAGAACCGTCACGCTTGGGCTGCTGTCATCCGCGCTGGCGCCCGCCTGCGCCAGTAGTCCGCTTACTCCGAAGTAGGAGTGAGCGCCGCCCACGAGTCCCCCTGACGCGCTCACGGTCGCGATCACGTTGAATGAGCCGGGCGGCGGGTCGAGCAAGTAGCAAAGGGAAGTCTTCACGTGCACGCTCGTCGCCCCACAGCTATCAGTCCGCAGAAGCGTCAGCGCGATGCCGTTGTACGTGACCGAGGTAAAGGTAGCGTCCGCCCGATAGCCGATCCCGACAACAAGAATCTTTGCTCCTCCCGCGCAGACGTGCGCCCATGAGAGGAACGAAGCGTTCGCCGCGTGAGAGGATGCGCTGTCGAGTGTGATCGGCATCGCTTTACAGCTCGCTCACCAGGGCACGGGCAGCGGCGCGGAATACCTCTTGCTCCGCGTCCGCAAGCTCGCCCCATGTGCGGTTCAGGAGCCGCGCGACCGAGATGTCCTTGCGCTGGAGGGCGGCGTGGAGGACGCGGGCAAGGGCGGGCTCGTCGGCGCGCTGTACGCGAGCCATCTCGGTAAGCTGCGCCGCCTCCGCCTCCATCCGGGCGCGCAGGCGCGAGTCCAGTTCCGTGCTAGCGCGAAGGAGCAGGTCGCTGGCGGTGCGTTCGAGGAGGGCCGGGTCTTTGGTCGTCATCACAATATGCCAATCGCGAGATGTGACTTGTTCAGATTCGCCTGCTTTGCCGCGAACGTGTAAAGCTCAAACTCATCGCTTGTGCTGGTGTGCGTATAGTCGAAGCTGCCCGTTGCGCCGACCGCCGTTTGAATCTTGTCGCAGACGTGCATGAGGTCATCGGCGGGCGTGTTCAGGTTATCTATGCGCTCCGTGAATCCTGTCGGCACTACCAACGCGCCCGGGTCTCCATCGGCCTGCAAGAAGAGAATGATCAGATCGTTTTTCCGGGTCGTCGTTACGCCTGGGGCATTCGAGATGGTGCGAGCCGCGTCGGCCTCCTCAAAGTCCGCCTCGGCGTCTTGTAGATCGCCGCCCAGGAGACCCCGATATGCAATGATGATGCCCTGCTTGTTGTGTGACACGTCGCTCGTCCATAGATGAGTTGCTGGGTCGCCGACCCCTGCGACTTTGTAGTAGACGTTCAGCTCTTTCTTATGGAGTAGCGTCACCCATCCAATCGGCATAGCGAACACGGTGTCGCTTGCGCTGCCGTTGACGACGGCGAAGAGCACGTCGCCGACTACTACGCCGCTGGGCGGACTCAACGTCAGCTCCGTACCGGGGTTGACCTGGGCCTGCGCGCCTGCTCCGAGATAGAGGATGCCCATCGACTAACCAGCCCCGAAGAGAATGATCGTCGCGTAGGTGATGCTCGTGACGCTGTCGACGTTGAACCGGAGCCGCTGACCCGCTGCGAGATCGACTGTCCATTGAGTACCGCCCGCGATGTTGAGGTTCTGCGCCTTCGTACCGGACGCGACGATCTCCGGTTCGTCAGTGCCCGCTATGCTGTCGGCATCTGTGGGCGGATAGTTGGCATAGGTATCGGCCCACACGTCAACGACAATCGCGCCAGACTGGTCAGCGAGGACTTCCCATCCATAGAGATGCAGGGGACGTGGGATCGGTATGTCACCCGCAGCGATGCCTGTAGCAATGACTGCCCCGCCGCCGTCAATCACGAACGGGATGGCGACGCGGTTCGTGAACTCGCGCTCGTCGGTCAGCGCGGCGATGACACCGCTCGTCGCGTGCGTGAAGGAGCAGATCGGTATCTCCCAGGTCACGCCATCCGTCTGGGTCAACGCGGGCAGCGATGCCGTGCCGTCCGCTGAGCTGATGACGGCGAGCCGCACGGTCTGCGCTGTCCAGTCCTTCTGCAGCACCAGCCGCTTCCCCGTGGTGCCCACCGTGGGCGTTGTCATCGTCTTCGTCTCGGCAGCGGTGTTCTCGTAGGCTGTGCCGTCCACGATGGCCCCGCCGGTGTCGGCGCGCACCTGGTCGTCGCCGGGCGAGGTGGGCCGGAGGCTGTTTAGGAAGGCCCCAACCACGCCGACGTTCGCGCTACCGAGCGAGCCGCCCGCGCCGTGCAGGCGGAGGAGCTGCCGCCACTCGTCGTCGGTGTAAGTCCCGGCGTCGCCGGTCGAGGTGCCGTCCCAGGGAAGAGACCTTTCAGTCATCGCATCACACTCCTAGAAACCGTGTCCACCAATCGAAGCTCCACGTCACGCTGCCCGTGCTGCCGGGCACGGTGATCTTGACCGTGTTGTTGCCGGTCGCGAGCGGCCAGAACTCGGAGTCGGTCGTGAGCCTGTCCAGCACACTGACGCCCTCCAGCTCTACCGTCCGCGCCTTCATATCGATCTCCAGTGTCTCGCCGGACGCAACGTCCAGGCCATCGAAGTTGAGATACTTCCCAGTCGTGACGTTCTCGATCTTGGGGTCGCTGAACGCGCCGTCATCGTTAGAGATGACGGGCCATGTCTCCACGTCGCCGGTGTTGTTCTGGACGCTGCTCGCGTTGTCCGGCCCGTACTGGATCGGAAAGGTGACGGGGAACGCTAGCTGCGTCGGCGTGACAGCGATGGTGGGGACGTTCTGCGCCGTGTCGTACCAGGTCGGATCGGGGCAGTAGAGCTGAAGAGTCGCGAACTCGGTCCGGGGCCCTTCATGGTTCGTGAAGTCTGCGCCGCGCTCGATGTAGCACTTGAGCCCATACTCCACGCCCGCGCTGTCCGGCTTCCACTTCAGCGTCCCCTCGCCGAGCTTCGGGTTGAGCCGCCGAACGAGTAGGCGGCGCTGCACCTGCAGATTCTCGAAGCTCGTGCCCATGAGGCGGAGGGCGACGATGAGGAAGCGCGGCTCCAACAGCGTCCGAATGTAGGTCTCGCCGTCCTGCAGTGGCGTCCTGACGGCGTGATGGTCGAGGCCGGGGATGCCAGCGCCGCGCAGCTCGCGAAGGCGATAGTTCGTGCTGTCGTGGAGGTCCAGCACGTTCGCGTTGGCATCAGTGTAGGTCAAGGTGGCGGCCATCTAGGCTTGACTCCTTATGGCACGGAGCGGTAGGATAGGAGCCCCGTAAGGAGGTCGTGACCATGCGGCATCTAGGACTCGCAATCGCCGTGACGGGGCTCCTGGCGCTTGTGGCGGCGTGTGGAGGCGGCTCAGGCAGCTCTGGCGGAGGCGAAGAGCGCGTGCTGCACCTCGGAGGCGGCGACTATACGGAGGCTGAGTTCCGCACTCTGGCGCGAGCGGCCTACGTCGAAGCATCCGGCACTGAGCGATTCTGCCGATCTCTTGACGGCCTCCCGGCCAGTGAGATCGTACCGCTGATGTTGGAGCTTCAGGACGCAACGCCTGTGCAGGAAGCCGCGCCAGCGGACCGCGAGCGTGCAGCAGAGATTCTGCAAGAAGAGTGCGGCCGGCTCTTCTAGCCACGCGCCTACACTCCCTCCATCGCGAGCCGCTGGCCCTGCGCGAGAGTGACGAACTCGACCGCGCGCGCGATCTCTTCTGGCGAGTCGGAGCGCGTGTTGACTGTGTTGTTGTTGATGATCGTCGTACCGCCGCCCTGCCCCGCGCCGCTGCGCGCTATCACCCGCTCTCCCGCCTCCAGCATCGCGAGCACTGGCCGTCCTGGAAGGCCCGGCACGATGCCGCCGTGGTGAAGGAATGGGACACCGGGAATATCAAAGCCAGGTGTTAGGTCTGGCAGTGGAATACTAAGCAGCCCGTCAATGAAGCCCTGAACGGCTCGCCGCCCAATGTCGTATAGCATCGTCGGCAGGTTGACGAGTGCATCTATGAATCGTTGCGGTAGAGCTGCAACCATACCAACGAGGGCAGCGAAAGCAAAAGTGAATACGTCTCTCACTCCACCCCATGCTGCAACGAACGCATCGCGCACCGCCTCAAAGCCGCCGACAATGCGGTCGCGAAGATCACTGATGCTGTCCGTGACGACCTGCACGATGACATCCCACGCGGTTGCGACGACTGCCACGATCACCGCCCAGGCGATCACAAAGATCGCATGAAAGACTTGAAGTCGATTGATAAATACATCGCGGATAAAGTCGAGCCGGTCACTCACGAGGTTTTGGATTCCGTCCCAGGCTTCCCCCCAGTCTCCCCTGAAGATCGCGCCCGCAATGCGGAACAGATCGTGTACAGTATCGAGCATGTTCTGGATTACGAGACGTATCAGGTCAAGCTCGTTCACAATGATCGTTCGGATCGCCTCCCAATTCTCACGAATGAAAGCAACAAAGGCGGTAACAACTTCCCTGATGACGATGAACGCTATTGCCCACTCCCCGAACTTTTCCTCTAGCCAATCGTCATTTTGAATCGCGGACTTGATCTCGTCCCAGTGTTCTTGGATGGCACCGATCAGAATCGGCAAGGCCACAAGGGCAAGCACCGCGAGAGAAGCTGGGCCGAGCGCGATCACAATGGCGAGTCCGATAGCCGCGATAGCGGCGATCATCGCTTCCTTGTGCGTGATTACGTACTCAAACACAGGCCGGAGGGCATCGATAATCGTCTGAAATCCGACACTGAACTGTCTCGCCAAATCTACGATGATCGGGATCATTGTGTCACGGAAGAAGCGGACAAGCTCGACAAGCGTCTGTGCGAATGGCCGCATCCCCTCTGGCAGTTGCAGGAAGAGCGCGTGCAATTCTAAGCCCCGCCGCTGGAACGCCGCGACGGCTATTTCACCCAGAATCGTAATCGCATCGGCAACTTGATTGATGATGGGAGAGATCGCCATCATTGCGCTCGTCAGAAGCGGCAAGACCCGGCTCCCGATGTCGATCATGATGACCTTCAATTGGTTTTGAAGGATCGAGAATTGCCGGTCGAACGTCGCGTTCATGCGCTCGTAAGCAACGTCTGTCAGACCGGCGCTGTCGCGAGCGGCGTCTAGGTTATCCGCGAACGCTTCAAAACCCTCGCCAGCAAGCGTCGTGATGGCGCCGCCCGCCTCAACGCTTGTGAACAAGTCACCGACTGCAACCCCTGAGTCTTCAGCAGCGCGGTTCAGAACCTTTACCGCATCTACCATATCGCCGCCGCCCGCGATGAACTCCCGAAAACCCACCCCCGCCACTTGCTCGAAGGCTTCGCCGACCTTGGTGCCTTCCCTGCCCAACTCAATAACCGCCGCCCGCAGAGACGTTGCGGCTACGCTGGTCGGGACGCCGGAGGCCGTGAGCGTCGCCAGGCCCGCCGTCACCTCCTCAATGCTGACGCCGGCAGCGGAAGCGGCCGGAGCCACCTGGAAGATCGAAGCTCCTAGTTCGTCTACCGTCGTCTTGCCAGCGCGAACGCCCGCCATGAGCACATCCGTCACGCGGGTGAGCTCGCTCGATTCGAGGCCCCAGGCGTTCATCACCGTCGTGGTTAGATCGACCGCCGTTGAGAGATCAGTCACGCCGGCAACAGCAAGCCGCGTATTCTGCCGCAGGAAGTCGATAGCATTATCTGGGGACACGCCCGCCGAGATCGCTTGATACAGCGCCTCAGCCGCACTCTTAGCGTCAACGCCCATCTCGGCCGACAGGTCCAACACTCCCCGGCGGAGCGCGTCCACTTGCTCTCGTGGTCCGTCGAAGAGCGTAGTGACTTCTGTGAAGGACGTTTCAAAGTCACGCGCCATATTGATCGCCACCGCGCCGAGCCCCACAATGGCCGCCCCAGCCGCGAGCGCTCCAGTCTGGAGGGCGCCACGTAGCGTACTAGCCAGGCCGCCGGCGCGCGTGTTCATGTTGCCGAGCGCGCCGCTCATTTCGTCGCGGGCGCGGATCAGGATTTGCAGCTCGGCAGTACCGGCCACGTTATCTCTCTTCTCTCACGCGCGCCTCGGCTTCCATGAGGATGCTGAGGTCATCCAGAACAGTGGCTGGCGTGCGCATCAGCTCCTCATACGTCCAGTGCATCCGCTCCATGATGGAGAGGTAGGCTAGCTCACCTGGGAAACCGCCTCCGCCTCCGATACTCCATTTTCCCTGTGCGGCTCCGAGGGCAAGGTAGGCGTCCTCGATAAAGGGCTGCGCTCTTCCTCCGTCCGGTCGGCGTTGCGCTCGTTCAGCGCCTCCATGATGGCGTCGGTGGAGCGCTCCGGCAGCCGCTCGACGTTCTCCATCGTGACCGGCGCGTCCTCCGACCATGACACGATCATCTTGGAGAGGAGGGCCGAGATGTAACGCTGCTGCGACCACTCGGTGGAGATGTCGGTATCGGCGTCAGCGCCCCTGCTGCGTCTCCCGCCGCTCGACCGCACGTTGAGCTTTCCCGTCGCCGCGTCCTGCGCGAACTTCTTGTCGCCCAGCGTGATGAGCGCGCGCGCCTCCACCCAGCCGTCGCCCAGCTCCACGCGGAAGGTGTCGCCGCTGTCTGCGAACAGTCCCATCGCTACGCCGTCCTGTGGTAGACGGGAGCCGACGCGCGGATCATGTAGCTCTCTTCCCACAGCCCGCGCATGTCACCGTCCTGGCTGTCCAGCGAAACGTAGGCGCCAGCGCCGTACCAGTAGTCCGCCGTGGTGCCACGGTCCGGGTACATGTAGAACGCGCGCGCCGTCGGGGCGTTGGCGATAGCGTCCGACTCCAGCCCGAAGAAGCCGGACTGGTCATAGTGCCGCTTCACCGTCATCGCGAAGTCGGCGAAGCCAGGCTGATACGTCTTGTTCGTGTCCCCATAAGACGTGTCCTCGATCATCTCGCGGTCGGCCTTGAGGCTGATGCCCGCCCCCTCTGTGACGAAGGCCCCGTTCCAGTAGAGGTAGGCGTTCCTGAACTTGATTGGTCCGGCCACTGTGCTGCTCCTTTCCTAACTGACCGCCTCAAGGACGGTCTTCATACGCGCTTGGAATGTGTGCGGGGCGACGGCCTCGCGCTGGAGTGCGCCGAGCCGTTCCCGTTCGTCCGGTTCATCGAGGTAGCGCCTGAGCAGCAGGCCCAGCGTTTCGGGTGTGCTGTACGCGGGCACCGTGTCGCCGAAGACTTCCTCAAGCTCCGGCCTGCTGTCGTCGCTCACCTGGAACACGCCGCACGCCGCCAGCTCGTAGCAGCGCGGGCCGATGCTGTAGGCCTCAAGCCCCGCCAGTGGCTTCGCCCCCACGAGGCCGCGCCCGTGCCGCCTTCCCTTCATCGCTTCCAGCGGCAGGAAGGTGTCGCGGCGGTGGAGCTGCAGCCCGATGCGGGCCTGCTGGTAGAGCTTGATCGCATCCGCGTTCTGCATCGTCTCGTTCTTCTGCACGTAGGGACGCAATCGCGAGCGCCCGATCTGCATGAGGCCGTGTAGGTGGAGGTCGATCCCCTCCCAGTCGACTTGCTCCAGGAACGCAACGCGGCTAGGGAAGCTCGTGCCGACAAAGACCACATCGGCGCTCTTCTGACGTCCGTTCCCGTTGGGCTGGTGGCGCGCTGGGTCGTAGGCATGGCCGACGTAGGCCGCGCGCGGGTTGTGCTCGCGGAAGCGCCCCAGTGACGCCCGGTCGCAGACGAACGGAACGTCCACTAGCTCAGCGAACTGCAGCACCCAATCATCGTCATACGGGCATTCGGTGAAGTAGGCTGCAGTCTTGAGGCCAACGGAGCGCAGCACCTTGAACGTCGTTGCGGAGATGTGCATCGGCGCGACGGCGTACACGAGATCGACCTCGTTCACCAGCGCCGACATGACGATACGGTCCCCCGCCATCAGGAAGTGATCGATGGTGCCGGGCTCCGCCGCTGCCGTCACCTCTGCGAACTCGCGGAAGGCTGAGAAGAGCGACCAGATGCGCCCGTAGTCCATGCGGATCACCTCAGCGCCCAGCGCCTCCAGGCCCGCGCAGTGGCCCTCCCACACGTCGCGGGTCGCGTAGTCCGGCACTGGGGAGACGGCGAGGATCTTCACTCGGCCTCTTCCTTCTGGGCCTTGCCAGCACTCACGGGAGCAGGGGTGCCTTCGCTCTCCTGCATGAGCCAGCCGCACTCAGGGCAGGCCGCGCCCGCATCGCTGGGATCGGCCTCGAAGTCGTGTGCTTGCGGACAACGAAATGCGAGTTTCATGGATACGCCTCCCCGTAGACTTCTTGAATCCTGTGGCGTTCGTCGCGCTTCACGTTGCGCGTCTCGATCTTCCTGAACCCTGCCGCCTGTAGGCACTCCGCAAGCCGCCGCACGGAGAAGCCCGTCGCGTGGCCCATGCCGGGGTCTTCGTGGCTGCCGAAGATCATCCGGCCCCAGATGGCCCAGCGCTCCGTCCGGCTGCGCGCGTTCAGAAAGCGGCGCATGAACCAGATGAGATCGGGCACGAAGACAACGAGCCGGCCGTCAGGCCGAAGCGCGCGGCGGCATTCCTTCAACGCTGCTACGACCTGGACTTCCGGGAGATGCTCCAGGACGTGCGAGGCATAGATTTCCTCCAGGCCCCGGAACGGCAGCGCCCGAATGTCGGCGATGATCTTACCTTCACCAAAGGTTCCGCCCTGGCCGAATGCATCGACCTGAACGTAGCCCTCGCACGGGTGCCCTCCGCCGCCGATCTCGATCTTCACTTGTACCCCACCACTTCAAGCATGAACGTGATGCACGGGTAGTCCTGCCCGTTCCAGGCGAAGGCGTCGTACTCTACGCCGATGATCTGTGAGCCGTTCGCGTGGCCGCCGATCAGTTGATTCGCCGATGTGTCGAAGGCGTCTAGCACCAGCTCGTACCAGGGTCGGCGCTGGCGCACCGCGTACTTCGTATCGGCGGGCTGGAATACCAGGTTCATCCCGATCACATGGCGGTTGATGCGCGGACCACCGCCCGCAGCGGGCTCCGGCGTCGAGGACTCTTCGAGGTTCACGAACATCGGGAACGTGCCGATGCTGACCGGCGGCTCGTCCGTCGCCTTCGCCGCGTTCTGGCCGGTGGGCGGCGTGATCGCCTCTTGGATCGTCGCGATGGAGGCCATGATGTCTTGCAGCTCGTCGCTCACTAGAAGAAGCCCTTCCCGCGCACGAGCGGCTGCAGCAGTCCCTCAATGTCAGGGTCGGCCATCTTCCAGACCTCGAAGCTCCCGACGACCGGGTTCGCGATCACATTGGAATACGCCGTCTCGCGCCGCTTCCACATGCGGCCCGCCCACATGATCGCTGCCATCCTGACGGCAGGGGTGTAGACGTAGCGCACGATAGGCGCTGCGGTGAGGTGGGCAACATCCGTAGTGCCATTCACCCCGCGTACAATCGTCAGCGTGTTGGTCGAGATTGCCGAGACGTACATATCCTCGTCATCGATATTGATCGTCTGGCCGATCGCGAAGAGCGTGCCGTCTGCCACGTCAAGTCCGGCCTCTGCCGCGTCCAGCGCTTCTCCTGCCGTGCCGACGGCTTCGGTCTCTTCGGTATAGCCCCAGCGCCCGGCGATCTCGATGAGCCGCTTCCGTCCCGCAAAACCGGCGCGCTGGCCGTTCGTGGTGTCGAGACGCAGCATCGTCTTCGGCAACCCGTCTACGTCGTCGTTGCCAGCGCGTTCGACGTAGTAGTCTGTGGCGGCTGCCAGCGTCAGCTCGAACGTCCGGTCGCCGTCCTCGTCCAGCTTTACCGTCGTTGCGGACAGCAAGTCGGGAATCCACAGCTCGCTCGCACCATTGCCGTGCAACACGAGCGTGTCGGTCTTCGCATAGAAGTAGCGGTTGCACCGCTCATCGACGCGGCGCGACGCCGTCTCCAGCGCGTCCAGGACGCTCGCCTGGTCTCGCGCATCGAGCGCAGCACCCTCAACGTAGGAGTTGGTGAAGTCCGTCAGATCGGCGTAAAGATTGAGCTGGCTCATCCTTCGTTCCGTTCCACAGCGGCCTTGAGCGCGGCTAAGAACAGCCCGTTCGCCTCCGCCTCAAAGTTGCCAAGGGCAGCCATGAAGAAGGGCCGGGCGGGCTGGCGGGAGCTGCCATGTTCAAAGATTCGCATGTAGAAGGACGGCCTCCGCGTATATCTGACGGTCGCCCAGGCGCGGCCTCTACGCACGCGGGTTTTGACCTTGAGCAAGCGGCGGGCTTCCCCGCTACGGAAAGGCGTGGCGGGTTTTATGCGCCCCTTGGCAACATTGGCCGTCGCCCGGAGCGCCTGCCGATAGCACTTGTTCTCGATCTTCGTCGGCATGTCCGAGAGGCGGCGTTGCAGCGCATCGAAGCCCTGGATTTGAATCGTCAGGCCCGTCGCCATAGCGCGCGCTTACTCGGCAGGCTCCGGGTCTGGCGTCGGCGTCGGGTCTGGCTCTGGCTGTGGTGCCGGGTCTGGACCAACCATCATGTGGCCTCCTTTCATTGGGCTGAGTCGCGCGTCGTGCGCCGTGTCCGGTAATGTCCCAATGGGCAGTTCTTAAGCCCGTCAGCACGAACGTCGAGCACCGTGCCGCATACTGGGCAATCGATAAGCGGCCCCTCGCGCCATGCCTTCTGCTCCGCCCGTGTCTCTTTCGCCAGCGCTCCATATCCGCCGTAGTCTCCGCTCACGGCGGCGCCACCAGCCCGTTCGCGCTCAGCGGGCGCCAGTAGCAGTCGAAGCGGATCGCGCCCGCCGTGATATCGGCGGTGCCAACCGTTCCAATGATGTCATCGTCCAGAAAGATTTCCTTGAATGCCGCAGGGATCGCGACGCTCGCGCCCGCGCCGCCAGTTGAGAGCCATCGCTTATTCGCGTCGATCGAGGCAGCGGCAGTTGTTCCTGACAGGAACAAGCCCGTCGTACCCACCGCACCGAGAATGAGCGTCCCGCCGCCCGCGCTCACGAGGTCAACGGTGCAGAACGGCACCAGCTTCTCAACAACAACCTGGCCCGTCACGTTCACGAACGTACAGGTCGGACTGGCGAGCTGCCCAAACCCCGCCGCGCCAGTGAACGTGAATGTCGCACTCGCGCGGAAGGGGCCAGCGGTCATCAGGATCGCCCATGCCGAACCGTCGTAGACGTAAGTTGCGCCGCTGTCGGTCTCCAGGAACGTCGACCCAGTCGGCGGCGCGGTAGGCTTCGTATCGGTCGAGAGCCCGACGAAGTTCTGAATCGCCCGGATCAGCGCGACCGTCATGGCGTCACCACCGTTCTCCCCATTGCAGTCCAATCCATGCCGTCGTAGATGAAGACGCGGAGCGTGTCAGTCTCATAGAACCGGGCACCCGGTGGCACGCCAGTGGTCGGCTTCACGTCGCCAGCCACGCCGGTATAGCGCTGGGCAGCGGTAGCGAGTACGACGGCCATCGCGTTTAGGCTCCGACGATGTAGAGCGTGACGGTCGTGGCGCTGGCGCGCCGGAAGACCAACAGCGCCGACTCATTCTGGGCGAGCGTCTGCCCGGCGTTGTTCACCGTCACATCCGTGCCACCCGCGAGCGTGATCGCCTCGGCTGCGTCCGCCGTGTTGATCAGGATGCACTCGAAGATATCGCCGTCAGCGGCGAGGCCGAGGCCGCTGATCAAGGCGAGCGCTGTATCGGTCGTATCGGTCCGGGCCGCGCCACTCGGGTCCCGCGTGATGATACCGGTCAGCAGCTGGGCCGCCGTGTAGGTCCCCGCCCCGACCGTCGTGATGTTGGTCACGCTCCGGCGCGGCAGCAGGCCCCCCTTCGTCATCGTGAAGAGGACGTTGCCCGCCTGGTCGAGGAATTGCAGGTCGCCCCCGACCCAGTTGCTCTGGACGTTCTTACCGCCTGCCATGCTAACGCCTCCTTGTTATGGCGGTTGGTTCCGCCTGGCTCTGGCTATCTGCCGCCTTACGACTACGCCGACGCCGCCGCCGGTAGGTTCTGCACAGCGCGGCTCACCTTGAGACCATGCACAACCGCGATGCACTCACCCGCATCGGCTGTCGCCTCGACGCAGTTGAAGGTCGCCGAGAGCCACGAGGCGTCGATGTAGATCACCGCACAGTCGAATGCCGTGGTGTCCTTCTTGACGAAGTTGGAATCGTTGTCCAGCGTCGCATCGGCGTCAGCCGTTTCCGCTGTCCACACGCCCCCTATTCCGTTGGACGCCTTGTACTTGTTGACCACCGCAAGCGCAGCCTCGCTCGCGCCGTCGATGCTCTCCTTGAAGTCGGTGGATTGCGCGCCGGCGTCTTCGTAGAGGATGAACGTCACTCCGCTGGCGTTTTCCAGCGAGATGTGCTTCCCAGACGCCTTCGGCACTACGTTGATGATGTGTCCTAGTGCTTCGATTCCCATGTTCCTCTATTCTCCTTTCCCTCGCAGGGTTTGAATGCTGCGAAGGGCTAGGCCGGTGGGCGGGGTGTGAATGCCGCCCACCGGCTGGATTACTACTAGGCTCACGCGCGCGCTCCGAGAATCACGAACGGGCTCAGCGAGTCACCGTTCTTCGGCGTTAGCGCCGACTGAATCCACGGCCTGCCATCCACACGCAGGATGAGCCGCAATTCCGTCTCGTCGTTCATGAACCGGGAATGCTCGCTCGACTCCATCGACACCGCCTGCCGGTCGCCGATGAGGTAGAAGCCGAAATCGTATAGGCCGATGTCGCCCGCATCGCCGAGCGCCGGAACCTTCTCAGTGAGGATCAGGGGCCGTCCCAGCATCGCCAGGGTTGGCGATGCGTGGATGTTGACCAGCGCCACCGGCGCGCCGCCCGTGCCCACCGCGATCGAGAGTGTCATCAGCTGAGGGAATGTCGTCGGGTTCGCAACCCAGACGGAGTTCCCGAGCGACTGCGGCAGCATCCGCGAGTACATCTTCAGGATGTTCTCGACAACGATGGTGTCGGCGGGCTGACCCGTCTCCTTCGTGATCGTGATCACGGCCGGCGAGTTCTGGACGCCCAGCGGGTCGGCACCGCCCACGCCTGTCAGGAAGGCAACGTCCTCAGTAAAGTTGATGCCCTGCGGCGCGGAGCGCATCAGCCATGAGTTCAGGGCTGGCGCGTCGTTCCAGAGTTCGTTCGGAACCCGCGCTCCACCCGTCAGCTTCTTGGCTTCGAGCTTCACGCGGCCGAACTTCGCCTCAGAAGCCGTGATCGTGCCGGACTCTTGTGTCCAGGCAAACGACATGCCGCCGAAGAACGTCCCACCCGCGTGTGTGGTTACGTCCACGAACGGCAGCGCAATTGATCCGCCCGTCATCTGGATGACCGATGCCCGTGGCCGCACAACGGCATCTGCGAGTTGCAGCTCGTAAATGATGCTGCGGAACTCTTCAGGAATCAGCGTCCCAGCAGAGGCCGGGTCGGTAGAACTGTAGGCGTTCTGGACTTCGATGATCTTCGCCATGCGCGGGTCGGGCCTCAGCGTCTTGCCATAGGCCACCCGAGCATAGTCGCCAAGGTTGGCGAACTCGCCGTCCAGCGGAGCGCCAGCAGCGATCGGGTTATAGATCGCCCCGCCTCTGGCGTTCATTGTCTCAGGGTCCCCAAGCGGCGGACGGTTCACGCCATGGTCCTTGAGCATCTTCGCCATGGTGTCCTGAACGGTCTGCGTGACCTGGTTTGTGATCTCGTTCGAGCCAGCCATGCCAGCCGTCACCGCATCGCGCACCAGTTCGGCCATGTCGCCGCGCTCGTCGGTTGCCCTGGCATACGCCTTGGTGAACTCCGAAAGCTGGCCGTTGGCAATGATCTCAGCGGCGACCTTCGGGTCGTCCAGCATCTCCTGCATTTCCGCAGCCGTCTGCGGGATGATCAGCTTGTCCACTTACCTTCCTCCTGCGGTAGCTACCGCTTCTCTCAGCGAATGACGGCCCAGCAACTCCTCCAATTTCGGGGAGGGCGCGGGCCTCAATGCGCCGTCTTTCAGGCCAGACAAATCTGCCTGATCCTTGACTGTCTTTTGGCTTTCCTCCTCGCCGTCCACGCGGTCAGCGAGGCCCATCGCGACGGCCTCCTGGTCGGACAGCCACGTCTCGCCCTTCATCAGCGCGCGCCACTCCTCGACGGTGCCGCCGGCCCGCTTCGCGTAGATAGCGGCGATGTTGTCCGAGGACTTGTCGAGGATATCGGCCATTTTCCGCATGTCGTCGGCGGGACCGAGCGCGAGGCCGTGAGCGTCGTGGATCATCATCTGCGAGTGCGGCGACATGACAAGCGTGTCCGCCGCCATGACGATGAAGCTAGCAGCGCTCGCGGCGAGGCCGTCCACGTAGGCGGTGATCTCAGCCTTATGGCGATTGACGGCGTTGAAGATCGCGATGCCGTCGAACACATCGCCGCCGGGCGAGTTCACCCGAAGCGTGATCTTGCTCGCCTTGATGTTCGAGAGGTCGTGGATGAAATCGTCGGCGCTGACGCCGCCGTAGCCGATGAAGTCATAGATCAAAATCTCAGCTTCGGCTTCGGACAGGTTCTTGATCGAGTACCAGCCGCGTGGGCTGCCGCTCAGGCTCGACCCGTTCCGCGCTCGCTTCGTCTCCAGCGCGGCGGTGAGTTGGGGCAGGTCAGCGGCTGGCTGGAGGCTTGTGTATCGCTGTAGGCTCATATGCACTCCTGGGGGCACGACAAAAGCGCCCTAGTCGTGGAGTACGAGACTCACGCTTTGGGCGCTTCTGCTCCACTAGGAGCATCGAGCGCAGCCTATTCAGTTGCTAGAAGTATGAGACTATGCGGTCGGCTTTGTCAAGCCAGCACTTCGCTCGGCAAGCCCAGCAGGGCGAGCGCCGTCTCCTCGTCATCCGCCTCCATGTTCCCGAACGCCAGCGGGTAGAGCGGCGCTTCCCCGGCCAGGCTGCGCCCAGCCGCCACAACACTCGCAGTCATCTGGACGGGCAACGAGGCGTCGCCAGCGAACGCGAGGCCATGCCGAAGCCGCCCGAACGCCAGGACGGCCACGGCGAGCGGCGCGCCTGCCAGCTCGATGAGGGCAGGAACATATTTGAAGACGATGACGCTGAGATCGGCGGTCACGCCCAGCGGGAGCGGCAGATCGCCGCCGAGGCTCACGCCAGCACGGAGCCGCGCGCGACGCCCAGCGTTCGTGAAGCCCAGCCGCAGGAAGGCCGCGAGCGCCTGCACGAGCGACAGCAACCCCTGGCTCTCGAAGGTAATCAGCAGGGTGGCGAAGATGCCCTGCTCGACACTGAGCGCGCCCCGGCCCAGGACTGCGATGGCTGCGCGGCCTTCGAGCGGGACTGGGCGAAGCCGTCGCCGCCGCGTGACGATGTGGCGCGGGACGCCGAGTAGCGGCCCTGTTACGGGTTCAACGACGACAGGGGCGCAGACTTCGAAGCCGTTCGAGAAGCCGTTGGAAAAGGCGCACGTGGCCACTACGGGATGCCGATGCGGAGGCTCCCTGGCCGAAAGACGGCGTTGTCCTCGGCGGGCAGTTCGCGCGGCTTCTGCAGCCGGTAGAGCGCGCGCAGGCTGCCACGCTCATCGAAGACGCCCCAATGGTTGACGCTGTGATCGCGCCCCATGTCATCGAAGCGGACTTCGTTCACGTTCTCGATGTAGCGGGTTTCGTCACCTTGCGGCGGGCCAAACGCCACGGGCAGCCTGCCATAGCGAGGGTCGCTGATCTCCGCTTCGCCGTCGAATAGGCCGACCGTGAACGCCTGGCCCGTGAAGATCGCCAGCATCTCATCCTTGGTGTCGAGTGAGAGGCCAATCATGGTTCTAGCACTCCGGTTCGTTCCGCGAAGTCGTGCTCTTCTAGGGCCCGCTCAACCGATTCTCGCGTGTTGACGGGGGCCTGGTCGCAGATTGAGCAGCGCATCTCCGCGCACACTTCGCTAATGAAGCGATCAAGCGCCTCTTCATCAAGCGCCTGTGCATCCCAACATGCCTTAGATAGAACCTCGCGCGCTTCGGCAATGCTCATGATGCCGTCACCTCCACCACGCGCAGGAGCCGCCCGTCGTCGTCGCGCTCCACCGTCTTGATCGTAGTCTGGGGCTGCGGGCCGACAAGCACTTCCTTATCCTTCGGGCAATACGCCGTCGCGCCAACGTTCATGTTGCGCCCGATCCAGCGCCCGCACTTCGGGCAATGAACCTCGGCTAGCATGTCCGGCTGCGTCTCCGTGCGCTCCGGTATCTGCGTAGGCGGAACAACGACAGGCGCGGGCTCCGGCTCCTCGCCCAGCGCGTCCAGCTCGGTCGGCGTGACGTTAGGCGGCACGAAGAAAATGCCTTCCTTGGGCTTTGGGTCAAGGCCAATCGCCTCGCGCCCTTCCTCCCACGATTCGATACCAGCGCCGACGTTGGCGCGGTGGCGCTCGTGCACCTTGTCGACGTCCTCCTGTAGCGCGCGGATGTCGGAGAGGTCAAACAGCACCTCATCGATGCCGCCGTAGTCCGGCACAAGCTGGAGGTTAAGCGCGTCATCGAGGTCGGAGAGGAGCGGCGTCATCGTGAGGTCCCAGAAGACCTGCCAGTCCTGGCGCTTGTTCGCGTAGCTCGAAGACTCATAGCCGATCAACAGGCCGAGGATACTACCCGGAATGCCGAACACCATCGCGATGCGCGCTTCCTGCATCGCGTCCAGCTCTTTCGGCAGCGCATCGCGCAGACCGCGATTGAGCCCCATCTGCTGATATGTCGATTCGGCGTTGTCGAGGATCATCAGCTCATGGGCCCGGCCAGCCGAGCCGAACTGAGCGTGGAAGCGAGTCTTGATCTCTTCCTTGGCTTCCGGCGACAGCTTCGACTTCACAGAGAGGATCGAGCCGGGGCCGGTGCCGCCCTGCTCGAAGAAGCCGCGCAGGAAGTTCTTCATGTAGTCATCGATGTCGATGCGCCCCGCCACCGCCATCAGTGGCGGCATCCCGTAGTAGTCGTTGAGCGGATGGCGCGTCTTGAAGTGGATCACGTCTTCGGGCGGGAAGACGATCTTGTCCTTCCCGGTGTTGTACTCGTAGCCACCGATGAACTTCACCGCGTCGGGAATAATCCTGACTCGGTCGGGCCGCAGCCGCCAGAGTTCAGCGGGCGCGCCCTTGAGCAGTCCGCCCTGCACACGCGCCTTGAGCATATAGGCGTTACCCGCCAGCGCCCTGTCCATCACAACCGTGCCCCAGAGTTGCCCGCGGCTCATCCAGGGGTTCGGGTTCGCGAGTAGCTGGATCAGCGGATGGCCGGGCAGGTCTTTGACGAAGCCCGCCTCGATCAGGCGCTCCTTCACGGCGCGGTGCGAGAGGCCGCAGGCCAAGAGCCGCTGCTCCTCGTTTCTGATCTGCGGACTGTTGCGCTGCCACTTGCGTCCGATGATGTGCGGCTCGGCCGCCGAGGTCGCCAGCATCTCGATGGCCGAGAAGACGATCTCGTTCCCCATGTAGGCGCGGGAGCAGCCGAGATAGCCCTGCTGGGGCGGGGTGCCGAACTGCTGCGTGACGGGGTACACGACCGGGGCAGGGCGCGGGGCCAGCGCGGCGAGCGGCGCGAACAGCTTCATGCTGCTCTGCCCTCTTGCACAACCCCAATGTTGAGCACATTGCAGCATACCGAACAGAAGTAGGCGGTGCTAGGCGCATCCTCCGTCAACGCGCAATCGATATCGAGGCAACTGCCCGCAATATGATTTGAGCAAAAGGTAAGATCATGCTTGCGGCACAACTTGAGCCGCACCCTACAGCCCTCCCGTCACCCGAAACACCGTCCAGGCCAGCCCAAGACCAGCGGCGGCGAGCACCGGCAGCGCGACACACACGCCGAGGACGGCGGCGATGATCTTGAGGTCGTCGGCGTCGATGAAGTCAGACATATCGAGCACGATTCTGGTCTCGTTGGCAAGTGCGGCAGTGCCGATAGCCATACTTATCATATCGCGTATTGTCCTCGTCATAGACGTGCCCATTAGGACATGCACTCTTGCGCGCATTGATCGCAGCGAACCCCGTGCCGCGCAAGCAGTTCTCGCGATGCGTCACTGGCTGTAGGTGATCGGCGCGGACGCAAGCGGGTGTCCGGCAGAGATGATCGAGATCGTGCCCTGGTGGGACTGGCCCGCACTCCAATTCGTAAGAGAAGACGTAAGCACTTATGAATACCGCCTTTGCATATCTGCCTGGCAAATAGAAATGCCCATAGCCCTTGCTATCCCGCGATCCCATCCACAGCCAGCAGGGAGTATCTAGAATCAGCGGGCCGTTCTTGTCGACCTTCGGCCAAAAGCGCTCAGACGGTTCTTTGCGCGTATAGTAGCGCTGTCGCTTCTCAGAGTAGATCGCCGTGCTGGCCATCAAACGAAATAAACCCCCGCCTCCTGCACCTCCAGCGCACCCGACGCGACGGCGTCCTGCGCCGCCGTAAAGCTCAAGCAGCCCCCTATCGAACCATCCATCTTGAACGGCGAGTCCTTGCGATCCTTCCGTGCGATCCACATGAACTCCCCGGTGTCCTCGTTGCGGATGTTCGTCTCCTGCTTGCAGGCGTTCGCGATGTGGCGTGCTAAGACGGGGTTGCCGTCATGCGACAGATCGCCGTTGATCATCGCAGTGCGGTAGTCCTGAAGCGCATACGCCATCTTGCGATACTGATTTGTCCACCATTCTACCACGACCTTGTCGCCCCAGCGACCCGCCCACGCCGCGATCTCCGAGCCCCAGAGCGGCGGGTCACAATACATCCGCCAGACGGTCCAGCGCGTGAAGGCGTCGGTGACAGCAGCGTTGACCGCGTCCTTATCAACCTCCCATTCCTGGCCTGTCTGTTTGCCACCGCCTACTGGCGGCTCCCAGATGCCTACGACGAACTGATGCATGGTCTCAACGTGCGTACCGATGAGCGCGGTTGCGTCGCGAAAGCGCGAGCCGTCGAAGCCGAGCGTGATGAGCGAGCCGGGCGGGGGTTCGAAGGCCTTCGCCAGCTCGGCCCACCGCGCGGCAGGGAACGCGCGGCCACCACCCGACACGGGGCGGTTCAGCCAGAGCCGCTCGAGCAGCGCCCGATCCGCGCTGGGGTCCTCGAACTGTGCCACGATGCCATCGATATCTGACCACTCTACCGCCGCGCCCGACGCCTCGATGATGCCCGCGCGCAGCCCCTCGGGGGTGTTGATGTCGAGGTCATCCGAGGCCTGCCGGTGAAAGAAGAAGAGCTGGGGGTTTTCGGCGTCGCCAGCCGCTATCGACCGCGCGTATTCCATCGTGTCCTCGGCCACGCTGCCCTCGCCGGTCGCGAATGCGGTCGTCGTCTCCAGCGCCCAGGCGTCGGAGGCGCGGCGCTTCGGGAGGTTGGCGAGCATCGTGCGGTGCGCGCGCTTGAGGCGCGGGAGTGTGAACCGGTGCGTCTCGTCGAAGTGCTCAAACGTCGTGCGGGCGCCGTCTCGCGCGTCTGGGCTTGACGCCAGCGCCACCGCCTTTCCGTCGCCCTTCTTGCGCATGATGCGCTCCAGCCCAATGTCGAAGTCATTGACGAGCGGTCCCTCGGAGAGCATCGTGTAGAGCGCCGCATAGGCCAGGTCTTCGGTCTGCTCCTCGGTGTAGGCGCAGAGCGGTATGTAGGGGTCCACGACCCCGCTGCCTATGGGCTGCCCATCACGCCAGCCATCACAACGCACGGGGCCTTCTGGATGTAACTCGCACGCAGCGAGCCATGCGGCTAATTCTGTTTTTGCCAAACCTTTCCTGAGCGAAAAGCAGACCCGGCGGAAGCGACGACGCCCAGCTTGCGGATGCCCTAGGGGGAATATCTCATACGCACGCATGATCAAGGCGCGCTTCTCGGGGTCTACTTTCGCGGGAGAGCCACGTAGGTCACCAGGTCCAAAAACTAAGTTCTGCTCTATGAATCGGATTACCTGGCCGCCCAGTGTAGGCCAAGGATCCTCTTCCATCGCTGGGACTACCAGCGTCGTCACGCCGCCCCCCGACGATTATTGGCCTGTTGCTTCGCCGTCGCCCAGCGGCAATTGATGGGCTCGTAGTTTCCGTCGTTGTCAATGCGATCAATCGAGAGCCCAGTCGGCTTCTCGCCCATATCGGCCAGGAAGTTCTCGAATCTGCGCCAGCGGGCGCATACGCTGATGCCACGCCCGCCATAGTGGGGGTACTCCTTCACGCGCGGGTTCCGGCAACGACGGAGCATCGCCGCCCAGCATTGATACGTCCTGCTTTGGGCGCGCTTGCCAGCATGGCCGTGCTTACGATTGGTAAGGCTTATTTTCGCTCGCGACTCTGGCCCAAGAATCCGGCCCGTGGCGCCAGCGGCGATATTAGCGCGGTGTTCGGGCGAGAGCTTGCGACCCGTGAGCGCCGCGCTCATTCTGGCATTCGCTTCTGGGGAGTGCCTGTAAACGCCCTTCGGCATCTACTTCACCGACCTAAGCAGCGTCCTCGGGTCCACCCTGTCGTCCTCGTACCGCGCGGCCGGCTTCTCGGGCGCAGCCTCGATCTTCCACTCCAGCCGCCTACGGTCGAGTGGAGTCAGGCCGAAACGCGCCTCTTGCTTCGCAATGGACTCGGCAAGCTCGCGCGCCTTCAGGGGCTTCTCCCAGAATTGATTGACCAGCACCGCGAGCCGCAGTAGAGCATGGATATCAGCCTGCAGGAATTGCGCCGCCATCGGGGACGCCCACACGTCTCTCCACCATGCTCGTGTCTCTTCGCGGATCAGTCCTTCTGGCAGGAGCGGGGTTTCGCGTGTAACGCCGGGCGCGGCGGCGAGGATGGCCCGCGTAGCAGCCTTGTTGCGGCGCTGGCGGAGCTCTGGGGGCTTAGATTGACTCATTTTAGAACGGTACGTTCTGAAAATCGCCTAGGCCCGGGGCCCTTCCAGCGGGACTTTGTAGGGATACGACATGCGGCCTAAAAACCGTACGCAATAAAATCAGGCTGGCAGGGCGGTCGGGGCACGAACGACACTCCAAAAAAATCGCGCCCCCCGGCTAACCCCAACACTGCACACCCGGCGTCTCGCATTCAGTCACCATCTGCTTGGAGCTCATACTGAACTCTACTTCCTCCAACGGAACGAGGGATCGGTGAAGGTAGACGTTCGGGTTGTCCTGCTGGAGTGCCTTCTCGGCAGCTACGGCTATTGCCCAATCCTCAGGGTACTGGAGCTTCGTCTTCAGCCAGCTACTATCGTCTTGCAGTGGGCAGAGGTGGCAGCTAGTTCGCGGTGGGCGGGGCCATTCGGCGCTAGAGATGAGCCAAAGGCAATCCTCTCGCTTGATACCAAGGTCAACGAGTGGATAGCGCAGTTCGACCCACTTGAGGTCTGACGTTCGCACACGCTGCGCCTCATCGGCTGAGATGCCGATCCAATTCACGGCCTTGCGTATTCCCTGTTCTCGCATCCAGCGGCGTGTCACGGTGGACTTCCACAGGCCGCTACAGTGGGTGCGCAGCTTGATGACCTCGCCTCCTTCGCCACGCTTGTAGGCCGGTATACGGACATAGCCGCCGGGGTCTAGTAGGGATGTATCGACGTAATCCCTTGTCGGCACGATATCTAGCCTAACGCCAGCTTCCTCTAGGCGGGGCCGGAGATGCTTCTGTACATAGTCCCACGTCGCTTGCTTTTCGTGGCTCACGTCGGTCATCACGGCATAGTCGGGCTTGGGGAGTTTCCCTTGCACAATCAGGACGGCGATGGCGGTGCTCTGTACGCCCCCGCCACAGCTCCATACCGTTGTCGCAGCGCCTGCCAGCTTCTTCTCTTCGCGCGCAGTGGCTATCGCTGAATTAGAGCAGGAATAGCCTGGGCAGAAACGTCGCGAGCGCCTGCGCGTCTCAAACGGGCTGCCGCAGGCCTCACACGTGTTTTCCAAGCGGCCTCCTCACTTCGCGTCCCGTCTTCGCATTGTGGCACGGGCCGCAGAGCGATTGCAAATTCGTCCGGTCCCAGAAAAGCGCTTCGTCCCCTCGGTGTGGGGTGATATGGTCAACCGTGTTGGCTGGACGGCCACATGCCCGGCAGTGGGGCTCGGCTAGCAAGAATGCTACTCGCGAAAGCTTCCACCTTCCCGTCTTGTACAGGTTAGTCGTCCGTTGCGCCGTGGCGAATGGGACGTGGGGGTGTTGGTTGCAAGGCTGCAGGTTGGGGCAGTGCGGCGTTGGGCACGGCCTTGTGGTCATTGCGCTGTGCGTTAGGCCTCGGTCACGTCAGCGCCTCGATCTGGGCGCGCACGTCGTCAACTGTCGGAGCATAGTCGTCTACCACGTAACGGCTAAGCGCCTCCAGGACGGCAAGGCCGTAGGCCCTGGCGGCATCCAACGCCTCGTCTCTCGAGCTTAGAGCTCGGCGGTCGATGACGATTGGCCTAAGCCGGGCCCAGGTGTCCTCGATTGAGAGCTGCTTCTGGTCTGTGGTCATAGCTTCTGCCCGCACCGGCACGGATTGAGGAAGAACGGCTCCTCGGTCCTCACGCCGGCCGCTACTGTAACCCATGTGCCATCTGGAGCTACAGGATGGCCAAACAGCCGGTGCCAGGCGCGTCTCATCTCGCTCCCACCCTACAACCCGAGGGCCCAAGGCGTCAAGGCCCAACATGTCCTGAGCTTGCCGAAGGAAATGACTAGGAATCGTCATGGTCCTAAGGCATGACGGCACTTGACAGCACAGCACGGCATGGTATAGCATGATGGTGGGCTAGGAGATGAGGGTCTCCCAGCCCGGTAGACACAGGAGGTAAGTCCCATGTCCAAGTTCTCATTCTACGCTAGGCCAACCCTAGATGTCCAAGAGGCGCGAGACCAAGAGCGGGCGCTCTACGCTAGGCAACGTGTGTACGCCGCTGAGCGCGGCTATCAGAGTGCCGAGTTCTCCTTTGCTCATTGGGACTGGATGGATTCCGTCCTCTACGTTCACTCAGCTGAGAAGGCGGCTGGGGTAACGATAACGATGCCTACGTTGGAAGGCCGCTGGGAAGCAGTCACCACCGCCTAGACCCCCACGGTCCGGCCTCAGCCGTTGGGGCCGGGACGCGAGGGCCCAGGCGGGCCCGGCAGCAGGAAGGAAGAGACGATGGAGACACAAGTAGCGGAGCACACGCCGGGGCCGTGGGAGTACATCCCCAACGGCACGGAACCAACGCGAATCTTCATTCGCCACGACGTGCGCGGTGGCGAATACGTGGCGGAGATCTCAGTAGATGGGGACTTGAGCAACGCCTTCGCTAACGCCCGCCTGATCGCCCAGAGTCCCATGATGTATACTTATATTGAACGCCAGGCGCATCGCGGGGATGCGGAGGCACAGCGCATCATGGAGGCCGTCGATGCCGCAACGAACAACACCAAGGCAGGGACTAGCTGACACATGGGGCCGCAAGAATCGCCAGCTACCAGACTATATCTGCGAGGATTGCGGCGCGACGTTTCGCCCACACAAATCATCAAGTCGGTATTGCTCTCGCCCCTGCGCGTGGCGGAACAATGGGGGCCAGAACAAGAAGGCCGAACCTACATGGAGAACGACGGCACGGGGGTATGTCGTGGGCTATGTTACGGAGAACGGGGTCAGGTGTTGGGTACGACAGCATCGGTGGATTATGGAGCGCCACCTTGGCCGGAAGCTGGCCCCCGACGAGGACGTACACCATGTCAATCACGACAGGGCAGACAACAGAATCGAGAATCTAAGAATCATCCCGCATGGTGAGCACAGCCAACACCATCACCGAGACGGAAGGAGTTACAAACATGGACACAAACTCAATCTCTCCCCCGAAGCTCGCGCAAAGCGAGCAGCCCAGATGCGAGCAAACCGAAGGCCACACTGATACGCTCCTGGCTCAGCGTGACGCGCTTCGGGAGGCGCTGGAGGCTGTGCTTGGCGGTGGCCTCGCTGGAGGAACGCTCGGCGAACGGCACATCCGCGTATCGGAGAAGGTGCACGAGCAGGCCTGCGCCGCCCTGGCGCTGGTACAGGAGGCCCCCGATGCCTAAACCAACCGTCGCCATCACAGTCCGCATGAGCCCCGAGCAGCACGAGGCGCTCGCCCTGCGCGCCCAGAACGCCGGCCTCTCCGTCAACGCCTACGTCCTCTGGGCCATCCAGGAGGCCCGCAAGCCCTAGCCCCCCGCTACGGCTGGGCTGCCCAGAAGCCGGCGATCTTGCGTTTGTTCATCGGTCGATGCTCACCCAGAGCCAGGTATCCGGCCCCGAAGCAAACACCCGCCTAACGCTAGCCCGCACGTTCGGCCCGAGCTGTAGGCGGTCGCCCGCCCTGATAAGCCTCTGCCCCTCCACGCGCAACTCATAGCTTCTGCCCGGCTCTAGGGCCTCTGCCTGCTCCGCCGTCGCCGGGAGGCTATGCACCTTCACGGCGGACATCCTTGCCCTCGCAAAGTACCAGCCCGTCACGCCAGCGCGAACGGATGCGCTCGTCCAGCGACTCGATAGGGACGTTCGACGTGATCATCGTCGCAGCGCCAGACCCGTATCGGTGGTTCAGGATGCGGTAGCACTGCTCTTGCGCCCAGTCGGTCGCGTTGTGCGCGCCGTAGTCGTCAATCGCCAAGAGCGCAGTAGGCGACGATAGCGCCATAATCTCCGCTTCGAGCGGACGCTCTTCGTCTCGGACGCGCTCACGCAGATGGGCGAGCAAGTCCGGCATTTCCCAGTACCACGCCGCTGCTCCTCCCTGCCTCGCAGCCTTGACGGACGCGGCCAGCAGATGCGTCTTGCCCAAACCGGGCGCGCCGTAGAGCAGCACCCGGTCGCGCAGGCCCTCAACCAGTTCGCGGCAGGCAGCGACCGCTAGGGCCATCTGCGGGTTGCGCGCCACTTCGAAGTTCTCGAAGCTCGCCTCCTGAAACCGCAGGGGCAGCCCGAGCGCAGGGGGCTGGAGCACTCCCTCCGCACACGAGGGACAGATCTCCAGCTTCCCGAAGCGCGGATCGTCGCGCATTCGCTCGTACTCGACGTAGCCAAAGCCGTGACAGACCTCACAGTCGGGATTACCACCTAGCTCTTGCTTCTTCGACGGGGGTGGTGCTGCCGCCCGGCTTGCCTCTAGCCGCTCCGCCGCGAGCTTGACCAGATCGGTCATTCTTGAGCACTCCTTCCATGTAGTTCCACGGATCGCCGCGCGCCTTCGAGAAAGCTTCGGTTGCAGCGTCCAGCACACGGCTCCGATCAAACTTCGTTGCGAAGTGCGCCGCCCTTCCGCCGTTCCTTGGAAAGCCGAGCGCATCCCCTAACTCAACCAGCCTCTTTACCCGTTCGTTCTCAGGGGCTTCTAAAAATTCGTGCCGGGCAACCGCCGCCGCAGGCGGCTCCGCGTGACGGCGTTGTGACGCCGTCACACTCTCTTCTCCTCTCTTCTTATCTGTTCTCTTCTTCTCTCTTCTTATCTGGGGCGTCACACCGTCGTCACTGTGACGCTCTCGTGACGCTCGCATGCGTTCGGCGGAGCTGTCACTGCGGGGCTGGCGATCAGCCCACTTGTGAATCGAATACGCCCCATCCACCTCCTCTAACAAACCGGCTGTATGTAATATTTCCAGCATCTTCCTCGTGCGATGCAGACGCGATCGGAGAAGGAAACTGAGAGTTTTCGCCTCTGGGAGTGCACCGCTGGCGTCAGCAGTTGACGCGATGCACAACAAATTCACCCAAAACTTGAACGCTTCACCGCTCAAGCGTTGCACTTTGTCGTCGTTGACCAGCTCAGTGTAGAGGCGGAGCCACTTCATGCGACGGACTCGGCGAGCACGCAAACGCCACAAAGCTGACGCTCGGCAGTGTCGATATCGCTCTCTGGCAATTCAGCGTCGCACGCGTAACAGTAGTAGAGGCACGACGGGCAAAGCGCGCCCTCGGCGTGGCTCTCCGCATCGCATTCGGGGCAGCGATAGCCGATTGGCTCGCTTGTCTCTTTCGGCTTGCGGCAGCTACACTCGTCGCCTTCGTATGTGTTAGGAAAGCCGCAGGTGGCGCAGATGAAGCGCGGGATGAACGTGTCTGGCCCCGTGTAAACGTAGCTGCGCGAGACCGGCCACGCGGGTTCTGCACGACGGCGCGGCTGAGGTTCGACATGTCGGATGTACCGCTTCGTACGCCTCGCCCCCCACTCGACCCGCGCCCCCTTCTTGGAGTTGCACCGCTGACACAGCGTATGCAGATTCCCCTCGCCGCTGTCTCCTCCACGGCTGAAGGGCAGGACGTGATCAATTGTCAGGTAACGGCGCACTCCGCAGTGCTGACAGGTAAAGTCGTCTCGCTCCCAGATCGCCCAGCGCAGCGCGGGCGGGATATACCTGCTCGGCCTCTTCTCCATGGCTCCCTCCCTAGAAACGCAAAGCCCCCAGGCGACCGAGCCTCAACCTGTTGAGGGAAGAGGAGTCACCCAGGGGCGTTGCTATTCTATCGGATCGGCGAGGCTGCGCCTCTTCCCTCAACGTCCCCATTGTACCACTCCTAGATGTAAAGCGCGCGCTCACTTGAGCGACTCCAACAGCCAGTCCAGCTCGTCTGGCCGGATGATGTAGGACTGGAACCCAGCGCGCCGAAACGCCGCGATCCAGCCGAGCTGCCCTAGCGTCGCGCGGCCCTTCTGAGACTTGAACTCCAGCGCCCAGCCCACGCCAGCACGCAGCGCGATCACGTCGGGGAAGCCAGGGTCGCCCGTAAGCGGCGTTAGCCAACGGCCAGAGCGCGCCCTCGCCGCCTGGAAGTGGGTCCACACGTACCCCAGCGCCGTGAGCGCGTCCGTGACGGTCTTCTGCAGCTCGGCTTCTGTCATATTGTCGATGAGCGCCTGGTGCGCGGCCCTGTTCACAGCCCCTCCACCAGCCGCATCGTGCGCGCGGTGCCGCGCGGCCCACGCCTGAGGTAGCCCTGCCGCTCGAGCCCCAGGAGCGCGTAGCGCACGACGGACGTAGAGCTTATGCCGCAGCCCGCCATGATCTCGCGGCACGACGGCGCGTAGCCGCGCTGCGCGATGAACTCGCGCACGAAGGGCAGCACGCGCCGCTCGGTCCGGGTGAGGGCGGTCATGGCGTCACGGCTGGCGGCTTCGCTGCGTGACCATAGCCAGGCTGATAATCTGGCGGCAGTTCACCATATGTCGCCGTCTCCATGTGCCAGAAGCGGAATGCCCGACAGTGATCCCAGGGCGCTGATGAAGCAGCACAAGTAAGACACGTACCCGAATGGGCGATGATGCCAACTCCATCGCTTGCATCTTTGTGGCACTCCCACCAATCGCCACACTCACAAACCCGATGTTGATGAAGCGTTCGCTTGCCGCACAGATAACAGGCCTTCGCGCTCACGTTCCCACCTCAGCCATCAGCCCGCGCCTTCTGCGACGCGAGCGTGCCGCGCACCTGGTACGCCCAGCGCAAGGTCTCCGGGACCTGGGGGCAAAGCCTAGCCTGCCCACAGACGCGGCAGCGTCCCCAAAACGCGCCCCCGTGGGCCTGAGAGGCTATCACGTAGCGGTGAGGCCCCAAGCAGGGCGTAGCGGGGCTGGTGACCTGCTCCTGCAGCGCCAGCGCTTCGTCGTACGCGCAATGCAGCCCGCCCTCGCAGCTCTGGAGCTCGCACGGCTCGGTGCCCGCGCCCTGGGGCGTGCACGCGCTCACGACAGCCCCAGCGCCGCAAGCGCCGTGTCGGTGGCCTTCTGGCGTTCTGGCAATGCTTCATGCAGTAGCCGCATCGACTCGCAACGAGCACAGGGAGCTATGCAGTCGCCGTCCAAGCACTCGCCTAGATGAATCCCCATCGGCTTGCCGTAGTAGTCGCCGGTCATCGGGTGCGGTTTCTCCTCTGGGTCTCGGTCATATCGGAACGCATGGGTACAGGGACTCGACATGAGAAGCGACCGCAGTTGGTCCGCTACCTCCAGACTTCCAAAGGCCGCCATGATCGTGCTGAGCGCCGCATCGCGGCGACAGCCAGGACACTGTTCAGCTTGGCCCTTCCCCTTCGCTTCTAAGCAAGCGCGCTTGTCTCGCGCAGCGTCGAATAGCGGGCGTGTCTGCTCTGAAAGCAGATCGATCATGGTTGGCTTCGGTTTTCGTCTCACGACAGCCCCATCTCCGCGAGCGCCGCGTCAGTGGCCGTGAGGGCGCAGCAGCCAGGGCACCATTCGCCGTCGCCGTGGGCGCAGAGCCCCGGCCCTGGCGAATGTCCATGCTGCTCCAGCGCCTCCCACAGCGCCTGGACCTGGCGGGCGAGGGTATGCTCGTCATGCTCCAAATCGTTCAGCTTTTCTAGGGCGCGGATATGGACGCCATGCACATCGTCACCCGTGCAGCCGCATTCGGCACTAGCATGGCGAAGCAGCGCCGCAAGCGCCCGGATAGTCCTTCCGGGGAAGGACGGGGCGGTCATGGCTTTGCCGCGAAGTCCGGGTGCTTCGACTTCATGTGGCGCGCGAGGCCGACGAAGCTCCTCTTGCAGCACGGACACATGCCACCTACGGCTCGCTGCTTGAGCGAACGGTTCTTCTTCGCGAGCGTCATGTTGTCGTTGGCGAGGCGGCTCTTCTCCAGCTCGGCGCGACGCAGCGCGGAGTGCGCCTGGCTAAGCTCGGCCTCAAACGATTTCCCTGAATACACCTGACCGTGACCGTTCGGACAGTAGAAAGTATCTTTGTCTCTCTGCCGCATGTTGTCCATGTCATCCGTCATGCCGAAACAGACGCCGCACTTGTAACAGAAGATCGGCTCAAGGATGATCGTCGCAGTTCGGGTAAGATACTTCACGGCCATCTTCGTTCTCCCTTCAGACTTCGAGCCCCAGCGCCAGCAAGTCCCGCCTTCTCAGCGCCACCACGCTCTGCAGCAGCGCCACGCCGGCCTCGTTCATCGTGTCCTGGTGCCGCACCAGCAGGCGCTCGGCGCGCGCTAGCTGCGCGCGGTAGAGAGCGGCCCAGACGGCGGGGCTAGTCATGGAAACGGCTCCTCCGTCATCGCTTCCGCGTGCTTCTGGTTCACCGTCTCGACAACGAGCCCCGCTGCATGGTGATTCTGAAAGTAGGCGATGGCTTGTCCGTCCGCGTCCTTGATGTAGATGCCGCCTTTGCGTATTGGCTTCCCCAGGCTCCACGGCCGAGGGTGCTGATCATGGCGGCGCTGGTACAGGTCAGTCATCGCTTCCGTACTCCGTACTGCCGCATCAGCGCGGCCTTCTTCTCCCCCTTGCGCCGCCCGCTGCGACGGTGGACGACGCGGTCGGTCGGGCGCTTCTCCTTGGGCTGCAGGCGCCGAGCGGTCTTGCTCATCTCCGATCGATGTGCTCCGTGCCGCATGTCGCGCAGACACAGCGCGGAAACGCTTTCGGCCCGTGCCTAGCCCTCGGGCGCGGCGCGCACATGAAGCAAAGGTTATCCTCGGGCCGATCCATGCTACGCTCCAAGATCATCACGGCGGACTCGAAGTCCTTGTCGCACCTCGTGTACGCGCCTACGTTACCTACGGGCCAGAAATGCCACTTCGATCTGCGCTCCTTGCCGGTCAACGTCTGGAATCTAATCCAGGGCATCAGCGACGATCCCTCACCACGGCCAGCACGCCCAGCCGCCTGTCCCCGCCGGGTCCACGTTGTTCGACCACCAGGCCGTGTTCGCCCCGACGTGGTACAGGTCCTCGGCATTCGAAAGGCCCGTAGCCGCAGCCGCAGCACTCCATGACGTGGGCGCGAATTGCAAGGCGCTCAAGTGGTAGGAATCGCCGTAGCGCCAGGGCACGAGCAAGCCCGACGACTCGCCGCGTGGACATTCGGCATTCATCCACTGGCCCGATCCCATCGCGACGAAGTGCTCTAGCCATGCGGGGTTTCCTCCGTGGTCGAGGAAGCCCTGGCGGAAGGCGGCTTCAGCCCCGCTGCTATCCAGCACTTCGGACACGAGCTGTTCGTTGCTTCGTGGTTGCGCCCCATCCCCTGCTCGTCCGTCCAGAAGTGATGCGTCGTCAGCGCTTCGCTCGACCGCCTCCGCATAGGCCATGAGCGCAAACCCGCGAGAAAACGCGGAAGGCTGAGCATCTACGTGGGCCTCCGGACTAGCACAATCTCTAGCCGGATCTGGGCTCCACAATGCCGGCAGACCCAGCGATCGCCCTCCCGGTGATCCATGATCCCATGACAGAGAGCCACCGCCAGGCTCGTTACACGCGCTGTATCCAATGCTGCTTTCTTCTTCGCCACTAGGCGTCCCTCCTCCCGCGTCCCAGGCAGCAGCCAGCGCGGCACCAAGGGCGGTAGCCGCTAGAAGGCTCAGGGCTGCGCTGGGTGCGCGCCATCTCAGGCCCTCGGCCTTTCGCTATGCTTGTCACACGGCAGTCGCCTCTCATCGGCAACAAGACAGCCGCAAGACAACCGTGTCCAGTGATACGTTACGCCACAAGTCATCGCTCCCTCTCCCTCCCTCCCGTCTCGCCCAGCCCTACTGGGGCGAGTCCGGGGCTAGCGCGGCTGCGGCTGCATGTCGGTACAGCTCTCCGTTCTTCTTCACCGCAACGATGGCTCCACAGTCCAAGCACATCGCCTTCGGGCGCACCGCGTGATCGTAGACTTTGCTGTATTGCGGGAAGATAGGCATACGGCTTAGGTCTCTTCTTCCGGGACAGTGCTGCTTCATGGCGCGGCTGCGCTCCCCAGGTCGTGCTCGGCCAGGTAGCGGGCGCGCAAGGCCGCAAAGAACTCAGCGTCCGCTGGACAGCACATGCCTTCAGGATCGCTCGTCGCATCGTCTAGCGTCGCGTCGCGCGCCGCGTACACGACGTTGCGGACGGCGCGCTGGACGCCTTGCCAAGCTGCATCGTGCTCGCCAGCATCACACAGCGCGAGTGCGTACTTGCTCACGGCAAGGTTCTGTGCGGCCAGCGCGTCCTGTAGCGGCGTGGTTGTGGGTGCCTCCTCGCGATCATCCGGCAAGCCTGGGTCGAACCCAGGACTGGGCGCTGGGCGCGCTCGCTCCTCCTCGCGGGCGAGGGCGCGGGTCTCTGCGTTCTCAACAGCCCACTCGGCGGGCACTCCAGGACAGCCGCAGACTCCTTCCTTGCGCCGAATGCGGCAACTATGATCCTCGTAAATCCTTCGCAGCCCCAGGGCCTCCCGCGCCAGGGCCAGGTCGCGCGTAAGCGCGTCTATGCGGGTTATGCCCACATCCTCCAGCGCGTCGATGCGCTCCTGCTGGGCGTCCCAGGCGGCTAAGCAATCGTCCAAGGAGCCATCGGTCAGGGCGTCCAGGATCGCCTCTGTGCTGTACTCTGGGTCATAGAGTACCTGGCGTATCCCATCTCGGATGCCCTCCATGTGCTCCTCCGCCCACGCCTCGAACGTCCGCTCGCGCTTCTGCTCGGCTGCGCTCATGTCGCTCTCTCCTTGCAAGGGCACTGGACTTGGAGGTTCCCCGCCACGGCGACGACGAAGCAGCGCCCAGCGTGCGCGGCGTGGCGGCAGCCTGGGCAGTAGCGATCCACTACGGTGTTCATGGCTCTCGTATCTCGATGACGTAGCCGTCGCCTGGGTCCACCAGCCGCAAGACGGGAGTCCGCGCGCCCGTAGCCAGCCGCCGCGCCTGCGCCATGCCGGAACGGAGCCAGGCGGGGATCGTGCGGCTTTTTACCTCGACCGAATCGTCGCCACGGATCACGTCTGCCCGTCCTGGCCCAGCTCTGCCGCGCCCGCCTGCCAGGCGCTCAGCCTTGGCAGCGCGCTTTTGTGTCTCGCGGG
>Ga0214472_10000812_pt1 | contig 37513 bp, 37 predicted proteins | sample RVTome_6_FD_207662 | JGI IMG/M metagenome (GOLD analysis project Ga0214472, IMG submission 207662) | Soil microbial communities from uranium-contaminated site in the Upper Colorado River Basin, Wyoming, United States - RVT140D175 | ecosystem: Environmental > Terrestrial > Soil > Contaminated >...
ACAAATGGCACATACTTTGCTCTAAATAGGGAGTGAAGCGCAAAACGAAGCCTTCGACTTCTCAAGAAAGGTGGTCAACAGTGCCAGCAAAGAACTTAAGTTCTATCCAGCACATTCTCGTCCCCACCGATTTTAGTACGTGTTCCAATCGCGCCCTGGACCTCGGGTTAGAATTTGCCCGCTTACTCAATGCTCGGCTCACCCTGCTTCACGTCGTGCCACTGCCCGTATTTGCCGGCGCGGGAGCCGGTATGGGGGAGGGCATCGTCATCTACACCGAGCAAATGGAGGAAGAGGCCCGCCAAATGCTCGCGGGCTATACCCAACGCGTCAATGATGCAGGCGTTGCCTGTGAAACCATCGTCGATCACGCAAGCCCGTTTCAATGCATTCTTGATCATGCCGAGGCGAGTCAGGTCGATTTAATCGTGATGGGCACCCATGGCCACACGGGCCTACAGCACATGCTACTCGGCAGTGTCGCGGAAAAAGTGGTGCGCCTGGCCAAGTGTCCAGTCATGGTGACGCGCCAACCGGAAGAAGACGCCTAACGGCTCACGCCTCGCCGCATGCATCGGCGATCCCTCGCCACTTTGAGGTAGTTGAAGAATTTGCATTCCCCGTGTGGTGTCATCGTAGATGATGGGTCAAACGCTGTTTTGAGACCCGCCTGTAGACGCACTCGCCCCATCATTGCGAGCGAGATGATGGCAATTGACGGGGTAACCGTTCAGGCTGTTGAGTAAGGGAATCAGCTAGGCTGCGACTTGGTCTGATGAAACCACGTCTCGATCTCGGGGAGTTTTGCTACACCCTCTCGACCGCTTATCGCTTCAAAGTCTCGACGGCGTTCCGAGAGCCCCGGTAATGTAGAAATTCTTCTTTTTCAATCCCTCCACATCAGTCCAGGTGTGGAGGGTTGTATTTCCATCCCTGGCTGGGTACTGTTCGACATCATGTTCCATTGTTCTTTCCCTTCTATGAGAGACACGACGAGGCCTCTTTGTGACTTCATCATCGTTCCGAGTGATGTCCGACATCCTCGTTGCCTAACATATTATCTTGTGGCTAGGTAACGGCGGAGAGCCTTCATCGTCCGTGCGCCAAGGATCCCGTCCATCGGGCCAGGGTCAAATCCGGCTTTTTGCAATTGCTCTTGGATTTGCCGTACCTCGTCCTTGGAATCGTTTTGCGGCTGTGGATTGACTCTCGATTCCCGAACGGCCGAAGCGCCGTACATCGCAGTCTTGGGCAATGCGGTGATCTTTTCACAGGCGTCCCCCAGACGGCGGTAACCACGCTGGCACTCCCAGGCATGGCCGCTGTAGTCCAGGGTCGCGTTGGCGGGCATGTCGACGACGACGCATTGATCGCCCGATCGCCGGTAACCTTCTTTACACTCCCAGGCATGACCCGTGTAGTCCAAGGTCGCGTTGACGGGCATATCGACAACGACGCACTCCTTATCCAATCGCCGGTAACCTTCTTTACACTCCCACGCATGACCATAATAGTCCAAGGTCGCATTGGCGGGCATGTTGATCACACCGCATCGATTGCCCGATCGACGATAACCACGCTGGCACTCCCAGGCATGGCCGCTGTAGTCCAGGGTCGCGTTGGCGGGCATGTCAACAACAACGCACTCCTTACCCAATCGAGAGTAGCTCCGCAGACATTCCCAGGCATGACCCGTGTAGTCCAAGGTCGCGTTGACGGGCATATTGACAACGACGCACTCCTTATCCAATCGCCGGTAACCTTCTTTACACTCCCACGCCTGCCCCGTGTAGTCTAGTTGAGCGTTTTTGGGGACATCGACCGGCGCTTGGATAAGTGATGATAGAGGGGATGAAAAAGAAGGAACCGTATTTTTAGACGAGTCTGGGACACGGACTTGGGCTTCGGCCGTAAGCTGAGGTAACCATAATACAGTCAATAACAAGAAGCCAACCCAACGTGAAAAGAATTTCCGACACCACATAAACTTCTCCTCTTTTGGATACAACGATAGTGAATATAAGTCGAACCACATGAAAAGACCCAAATCACGAGAGACCTAAAAAGCCGGGGGGGAAAACAATAAAACCAGTGTAATCAGTATCCTTTCTCAGAAGAGAGCATCGTTCTGTTGTCGGCCACTGAGTTCCCAGAGGCCGCCTCCATAACGGGCTTATTCCACTTAATCACTCCCGTTTTTTAGCTCTCGTCGGTCAGAAAAATCTCAGATATCGGCGCTTTGCCTCACCATGATGAGAGAATGGCAACATCAGGCGGGGTAACAAAAGTGGAGCAACGTCAGGGGTTAAGGGTTTGATCACTGCTTCAATCTTTTTCATCAACTGATCTCCTCATCGGAGGGGTACTGGCCATTTCCCATGCGGTATCCTCCTTTGTTGTTCCCCTGCACCCTGACACCTGGTGCCGCAGGCAGGAGGAGAGAGCCTGGGGATGAGGCTTCCGCCGCCATTTCCTGGGCCGACCCTCCTGTCACCCATCCTCCCCAACTAAAACCGATAATGGCTAACAAAACAGTCCCGTCGACCGCACTCCAGAGTCCGAGTTTTATCTGTTCCCAACGCATGTCGATATCTCCTCTGATTTACAACTCTCATGAGGTTCTTGCAGCGTTGAATACATCGTTATAGTCGAGGGGATTAACCTTTAAATAACCTGACAGGCCATGATATGATGTACTATTAATTAACTTTAAATGGTAATAATAATACTTAAAGTTATAGATAAAACTATTTCAATATTATAACATTTTTAACTTAAAAAGTAAATTTCTATAATATAATTTGTTATAGTTTACTGAAACCTACTGTAGCTGTCCCTTTTGATCCCTATTCGACGGGAGAGCGTTATATTGCTTCAGAGACGGGAGAGCGGTTGCAGCGAACGATATGGGAGGCCCACACGCCGAGTCGGATGGTGGAAACGCCGGTATTTGAATTTAGCGGTTAAACGAAAAAATCAAAAAAATCTGGTAGATAGGGACGGATGAGTTTTTCAACCATACATTTAGTGGATGACGTGACTGGGGGACACGGGAATAGGATCGCTGAGGGGTTTCACGACCTTGGCGACAAAGGGTGAGGTCATGGCGCGAACCAGTGCGCTGTAGCTGAGTTGGAACGTCATCTCGACACCAAGGGGCACGCAGTCGCAGCCGGAATCCGTGACTAAGGTCCAGCTTGACCTCTCTATTCTTCCGATGAAAAACAGGTGCCACCTCTATACAGAGGTGGCACCGTCGGATTAAGAGGCGGTGCGATCGTAATGGCTCAAATGGCGATCTACTTCGGCCTCGGCTTGTTCCTTCGTCCGGCCGTAGCGCTCTTGAACTTTGCCGACGAGTTTGTCGCGCTCGCCGTCGATTTGGTCGAGTTCGTCATCGGTCAACTCACCCCACCATTTTTTCGCTTCACCGCGAATCTGTTTCCATTTCCCCTTGAGAATGTCGGTATTCATGTCGCTCTCCTCATGCTCATGTATGGGTCAATGCACCATGGTAGATGAGCCATACGCATTGTGTAGATAGGCTTGTGACGGCTTCACAAAAACACGCCACTCTCTGTACACCAATTGCAATAAGCAATTGTCGTGCCAAACTGTCGATGGTCGAGAAGGCGGTTCCTGAAAGGCGATCTTAGAAGACGTCATGGGGCGCGATTGCGCTGATGTCTTTAATTTTGAGAGTCCGACACGCTCATTCTGAGAGACATTTACATGTGATGACCTGTCTCGCACGCAGGAAATCACCCGGCGAGCCCGGATCGCCGGCGCGCCTTTTTTCCGCTCTGCATTCATGTTACGATGTAGCCTGTTTCAAAGAGGGTGATCGATTATCAATCATGAGCTGAGGATGAAGATCATCATGTCATCCATGCCGTCGAGTCGCGATCCCAATGACCACGGATTGCAAGGCCAAGCCACGAACCGAGCTGCCCTTGAAAAAGAGGCGATGGAGATTGCCGAGCGCTTGCCGGAATTGGCGGCCGGAGTCGCTATTTTGGGAGATGACACGGAGGTCTCTTCCTGGAACCCACAAGCCACTTTGATCACGGGCTATACCCTAGATGAGGTACGACAAGCGGGGCTGTCATCGCTCTTTGAACCGCCAGAGGTGATGCGGCATATTCTGCACAAAGGCGGTGCCGGGATGCCGACCTCAAGTGAATATCTCCAACTGCGGCACGCCGATGGCCATCTGTGCCCGGTGGTGGTGCAGTGCGCTCCGCAGCGCCAGCTGCAACAAAATGCGTGTCATCTGGTGCTGGTGTTTCGCACCATCGATGTCCCTCTTGGCAATCTACGCCAGGATGAACACCTGATGGTCATGGGGCGGTTCGCCAGTTCTTTGTCCCACGAAGTTCGCAATCAACTCAATGCGGTAATGTTGCACACCGATGTCCTGCAAGATGTTCTGGATGACGTGCCCTCTGAGACTCGTCACCTCTTGGCAGAATCTGTCGTCGATATCCGGCACGAAATTTCTCGTCTGTATGAGCTCGTCGAAAACTTTCTCACCCTGGCCCGCATGACGCATTTAGACCTGGCACCGGTGATGCTTGAGACCGTTATAGAAGCCTTAAATGAAGAGATAGCTCCGATTCTTTCGTCACAAGGCATTCAGTTATACCAGGATTTGAGTACCGATCTTGGAGAAGTGGCATTGCACCCCAATACCTTTCGCCATCTCTGGCTCAACCTGATCCACAACGCCATGGATGCCATGCCAGCCGGTGGGGCGCTCACCATCCGTGCGACATGCTCGGGAGATGAGGTGAGTTTGACCATCACGGATACGGGAGCCGGCATTGCGGCTGACCAGATCCCTTTGCTCTTTGTGCCGTTCCATACCTCTAAACCCGACGGAACGGGTCTGGGACTGTACGTCGTTCAAGAAGTGGCCGCGGCTCACCACGGCCGCATTGACGTCTCTAGCGAATTGGGCGTGGGGACGTCTTTTACGGTGACGCTGCCGATGTGGAAACTGGACGAGAATACCCCTGACACGGCGTAAGATGTCGAAAACTTTGAGCATGAGTGGCTTGCACGCCATTGACATCAGGGGCCACGGACCTGGCATGAGACACATGGCTCAAGTATGCCGCCAGCGTCGGGCCTCCCGTATGAGAGGCCCTAGGGCCACCTACAATCTCCTCTGGTGCGACTGGCGGATGCCCGAACTTGATGGCCAGGGCTTTTATCAAGCCCTGCAGAACACCAACCCCGAGCGTTGCCGCCGCGTGATCTTTTTGACCGGTGATGTGTTGAGCCCTGAAACCGAAGCCTTCTTAAATTAAATCCAAGCGCCACGTTTGCACAAACCGTTTAACGCCGCGGCGTGTCGCCAGATTGTCGGTCAGGTGCTCCAGCGTCTCGAACCGTCGGACGATTCCCCTTGAAGGCATGATAAATTAAAGCACTGCCGCCAGCGACGAGAACGAGGTGGCCGAGCGAGCGGCGCAATCCATAGCATGCGAGAGCCACCCCGCCTACGAAAGACGCCAGGCGCTCGACATCGCTCATCGGGGCAGGATCTGAGCGTTGCGGGACTGGTCGGGGATTGCCCGGCGGTGTGGGTACCGTCGTGGGACCTTGCATTATTGGGCCTCCACTTCTTTTGTTGACTCTGCTTCGACGCCCATCATGGTGACTTCGTGTTCCCGCTCCACCGGTTGCTGGGTGGCGTGCGTCGCCTCGACTTCCGGGCGAAACCAAGTGCGAACCCCATCCCAGGCCCCGCAAGCCCAATCGCAAACCGCTTGGAGTGCGGTCTCACCTGCGGATTCTCCTGACTGTGCGGTGGAGTTGCGTGACCGCACCATCCAGGCCAGGGCCGCACTCAGACCCAGACCACCCAACACGAGCAGAACGACATCGGAGCCCGTATGCCGGCGCTGCCGCCTAAACGGAGACATGAGTTGGTCCCGGTAGTGCTGAGGTAGATGTAAAGGGGGCAAATCCCCGACGTGATGCCTGGCAGACAAGAGCTGGGCCCGTGTGCGGGCTCGGCGGTGCCGCCCGCGGTCGGGGTCGCACCAGTACATCAAACCCGCCCCGAGACCAATGCTCCCGAGCCAGTATAATTTTCGTTTCATATGCTCGACTTTCCTATAAATAGTAACGGTGCAAGAGGAACTGGAAACCAAATGGTTACCGGTTATGTCAAAACCTGTGTGTATGGTAGAGAGCAAATGTTGTGCCATTCTATCTTGAGCCTGAGTCAACGGCCCACCCAGAGGCGAGTCCTCGCTCACGATATCAGGTGAACACCATAAGTCGGACACCGTTGGCATAGAGTTTGCTTGTTAACTCAGTAGAAAATGTGATTCATCGGACCGTAGATCCATTCATCATCGAAGGGGAAGCATATGGCAGACGACCGTCAACCCGCTTATGAACCGGCAGCTGCGTCCCAGCAAGCCCCGGATCGTCTCGGAGAGCTACAGGACAAAGCCTACGAAGCAGGTCGGGATATTATCGGCAAAATTCAGGACGCAGGCCGAGATATTGCCGGCCAAGTCCAAGGTGCTGGCCACGATATCGCCGATCGGGCGCAGGCATTCGGTGCCGATGGACAGCAACTCGCTTCCGAGTACTATCAGCAAGGGCGTGAGCAAGCGCTCGCGTGGCAAAAACAGCTCGAGACACAGATTCGTGAAAAGCCGATTCAGTCCCTCTGTATTGCTGGGGGTATCGGTGTGCTTTTGGGGCTGATCCTGCGGCGCTAACCGGATCGTCACGGTAACGTTTTACGCGCCACCTATCTACCAGCCTCAATCCATGGGATCGATATGGATCAGCACGATCACAATGCCTCGCCGACCTCAGAAGCCCATGAGCCGCCGTCGCCAGAGATGACTGCGCTATTCGCGTTATTGTTACAACAAGGACGCGAATTGCAGGCCTATGGCGCACACTATGTAAGCGCCAAGATCGACACCCTCAAACTGTCGGGGCGTCATCTGCTTATGTGGGTGGCTCTCGGTGTTGTCGCGCTGACGGTTCTTCTCAGCCTGGTGGGGGTAGCCGCTGCGTTGTTGTTGATCGGTATATCTGCTGGCGTCGGCCAGGCGCTTGGCAACACGTTGTGGCTGGGCCAGTGCCTGGTTGGATTGGGATTCCTCAGTATCCTTGCCATTGCGGGGACCATCGGCAGCGCCGTCATCCAGAAGCGCTCCCGTCGCCAGAAGGTACAACACTATGACCAACGCCAGAGCCAGCAACGGGCTCGATTCGGCCACAGCGCCGCCGACCGAGCCGACGACACGGCGATACCATCTTTATGACGAGTCCATCTTTTTACAGCAGCAGGCAGCGGATGCCAAATTGGCCATGCAACACACCCTGACCGAAATGCGCGACACCGCTCTGGCGCTCTCCGATATACCCGCCTGGGCGCAGCAATATCCCTGGCTGACAGCGGGCGCCGCCTGTGCGGCCGGTTTTGTCACGTCGGTGGTCTTGACATCTTCACACCCTCAATCTGCCGAGGCGAACGCCAACATCTCAAGCCCCTCGTCGCTGACCGCGTCTCTGCGGTCAGCCCTCTTCGGTTTTCTCCGCAGCACGCTGATGAGCGCGGTGGCAGGTGCCCTATATGCTCAGACGCAACCCTCTGATACCACTGACCCGGAGAGGTCAGACGAGCCATGAAAGACGTTGTATCATCATGAGAAAAAATGACTCATGATGATACAACGTCTTGCTCATCCGCTAGGTTTCGTGGCATGGTCTGCGCCATCCCCAGTGCTTGCAAAGCCTCTTGATAACTTTTTTCCACGCGGTAGCGATCTGGTTCGACGGGTAGCCCTTCAAGACTTCCCTGCTGAATCATGTCCACCTGCCGGCTCAGGGCCTGGCGATCTTCCTCGCGGTGCACATGAGAAGCCACCAGGGCGATGATCTCAAGCAGCCGCAGGGTGACGATGATACTCGTGCGGCAGTACTGTCGAATGGGCGTGATGGCCTTATCGCTGATATCTAAAAAGGTCATGGTCGGTGCAATGACGCGCAGCCGTGCATCGGCATCGTAGCGATAGGATGACGGCATCACACGCTCGGCCAACTGGCACAACGCCACGCCAATGCGATCGACACATGCGACTGCGGTAAACGGATCGTTAATGCCGGGGGATAAGGCACGGCAAGCAATTTCAACCAATTGGTCGATGGCAAAGCCGACGTCTTGTGCATACGTGCGTTCGCTGCCCAGGACAAACCCGCGATTGAGGGATGCCGCCAGGGCGTCGTCGGCCTTGACCGCCGGCCAGAGTATTGCCAGAGGGCAGCCTTCGATGGCAAAATCACCGGGCTTGTGCTCCAGGCGCAAGATCACATCGTGTTGCATTGCTAACTGCATGAGATGGTCGCCATCAATGACCTGAATATAGCCGCTCGCCTGCGCCAAAATCGGCTCTCCATAGGGCGCCGTCCCTGGCTCTAACCCCATGTTGTCGAGCGTTTCGGTGGGGTCTTGCCCCCTTTCTCCCATACGCTCCGGAAACAGGCGCTCGATGGCGTGATGCAAATCCTCGCTGACTGCGGCAATAACCGTATTTGCTTGAATGGATACGGAGGTGTGATGAATAAAGTAAATCAAGACCCCGAGGCTGACCAGGGCCAACACAATGCCAATGGTGATTGAGACGTGTGGGACGAATTGACCGTCGGACGTATCGGTCACCCTACGGAGGACGAGCAAGCAATAGACAAACGTCGCAATAAACGTTCCCAGGACGATTTGGTTGCCAAGGTCGCGCATGAAGTTGCGTAGCAGACGCGGGCCAAACTGAGATGAAGCGAGGGTGAGGGTCACAATCGTGATTGAAAATGTCAGACCGGCCACACTGATCATCGAGCCCGCAATGGTGGCGAGCACCGCGCGGGCGCCCTCTGCCCCGCCGCTGTAGACGGATTGAGAATCCTGCAGCCAAACCAGTTGTAGGGTCTCATCCGCAAAGATGGCGAGAAATGATAAGACCATACTGCCTATGACCATCAGACTCGGAACGAACCACAGGCTAGCGCGAAGGCGAAACCAAAGATTGATGAATTTTGTCACCATTATCCAATTCCGTTTGTCATATGTCGGTATGCCGCGCTGAGGGACATGTCGGTGATGAGCACCACCATACAAAAGAAGAGGGGCGAGAGCAAGATGAAATCGTTTTATGATATGCTGTGCCTCTGAAAATCGGCCCTGGCCGTTAGGTCTGCGCCGTGGCCGAGGTTGCACAGCAGTCAAAAGGCAGAAAAGCTTCGCCATTGCTGACCCATGAAACTTTGTCACCTTACCGGGAAAACCAGTATGAAAATCGCCGTGCTTCACGACTACGCCGATGTCTTTCGCGAGACCCCCGCCTATTTCAGGTTGAAGGATCACGAGGTGGTCATCCATACCGATGCCTATGTCGATCCGTCGCGCGTGATCGAGCAAACTGCGGGGTGCGAAGCGTTGTTGCTCACCCAGCAGCGTGTGCCCCTGACCCGTCAGATCATCGAGAGCCTGCCTGAGCTCCGGTTTATCAGCCAGACCGGGCGCAACACGTACCACCTCGATATTTCCGCTTGCACCCAGCAGGGCATCGTGGTCTCCGCAGGGGCAAGCGGCGGTGGCGGTAGCCCCTATTCGACCACCGCCGAACTCACCTGGGGCTTGATCCTCGCATCGCTGCGCCACCTGCCCTATGAGATCGATCGCCTCCAACAAGGACATTGGCACACGACGGTCGGCACCCGCTTGTTCGGGCACACCCTCGGCGTGTACGCCTTCGGCCATATCGGCGGCGCCGTGGCGCGTGTGGGCAAAGCGTTTGGCATGCACGTCGTCTGCTGGGGTCGCGAGGGCTCAACGGCCCGGGCCAAGACCGAAGGTTTTGAGATTGCCGCGAGCCGCGAAGCGTTTTTTGAAAACGCAGACGTGATCAGCCTGCACCTGCCGAGCAATCACGAGACCCGTGGTATCGTCACGGCGGCTGACCTGGCACGCATGAAGCCGACCGCGCTGCTGGTTAATACCAGCCGCGCGCCGATCATCGCCGCAGGGGCTTTGGTCGCCGCATTGCAACAGGGACGGCCAGGATTCGCAGCAGTCGATGTCTACGAAGAGGAGCCCGTCGTTGGCGCGACGCATCCGCTACTGCACATGTCGAATGTCCTGTGCACCCCTCACCTGGGGTATGCCGAGCGCGGTGGTTACGCAGCCCTCTACACCCTGGCGGTCGACCAATTGCTCGCCTTCGCCGAGGGCCAACCGATCAATGTGGTGAATCCGGAGGCAGTTGGGAAGCGATAGCGGTGGGTTGGCATCCAGGCACTTTCGCGACCTGGATGGGGGGCCAAGGTCGGGCAGAGGCTGTCCGTTTCGCTTTCTCCAGACACGCACAAAATGGAGGCTTCGTGCCGTTGCGAGAGCTCTGGCGCAATGGGACAGGTCTTGGCGGCAGCGACCCCAACCCAATCCGTCAGGTGCAACTCGAACGCGGCCGTTTTGGCAAGGCCAAAGAGGGCGATGCCGTCGATCTGGCGGCTCAGATCGGCCGGCAGGCGGTGGATCAGAAACGGCAAGACATCGGCGCCAAAGGCGTAGCCGATGAGCAGCAAGCGCTGCTTCTGCCAGGAGGTCATATAATGCCGCAGGAGGCGCGCCAGGTCAGAGGCCGCTTGGTCGGGCATCGTGAATCGCCCTTCGGCACAGACTGCCTCTCGGCAGCGATCGCGTTGCTTGCCTTGCCGGCTCTTACCGCACTGGACCATAGCAGTACCTTAGCAGTGAGGACCGTGCATGACGTGGATCATCATGATGCCACTCGATCACGTTCGAGGGGCTCGGTGAAAACGCTTCGACTCACGCCAACGCCCGGTGTCGCCTGCTCATGCCGCCTCCGTGTCGCCGCCCAGGGTGTGGACCTGTACATCAACACTCAGCGCAGGCGGCTCACTCAGCTGTCCGATAAACGATCCCGCAATCGGGGGAATCGCTTCCGGATGGCGATGCACGGCAACCGGGATATGATCGATGCCGACCACTTCGCCACTCGTGGAATCAAACCCTTTCCAACCCGCCCCGGGCAGATAGACTTCAGCCCAAGCATGGGTAGCGCCATGACCGATTTCAGTTGCCGGACAGTGTAAATAGCCACTGACAAAGCGCGCGGCTAGGCCGATCAAGCGGCACGCTTCCATAAAGAGGGTGGCAAAATCCCGGCAGGAGCCACTCTGCTGCACCAAGGTGGTGCCCGGCGACTGGACGCCCGGCGTTTCGCGCATCATATAGCCCATATAAGCGGAAATGGCCGAGTTCATCCGGTCGAGTAAGACATAGGTTTCGATGGTCTGGCCGTGCTGCCAAAACTGGCCCACCCAGTTCCGGAGCACCTGACTGTCGTCCGGAAACACTGACGTCACATACGGGATCAGATCGAGACGTTCGGTCGGATCGTAGTGAAAGGGAAAGTGAAGGGCGGATTCCGCCACGACAAAGTCGAGCGGCGCGTCATCGAAATGTTGCACAATGACGTCACTCAAAACGTCCAAGATCGTAGAAGGTTCATGATAGATGACGATGGCGACGCAATTGTCATAGGCATCACGGTGCCATCGAACGGTGTGCGCCGGCGTCATCGCCAGCTGAGACGATTCAATCCGCAAATCATGGCCTTCACGAGGGCGGACGAGCAAAGCATGAGGATCGAACGTCACAGGGGTATCATACATATAAGTCGTGGTGTGGTGGATGCGTAGCCGTCGCATAGTGGGTCGTCTCTCAGTTAGACATCTGGTCAACAGGACTCATGGGTTGATGCATGCGATGGATCAGCACATGAGTGCCGTAGGGCGCCGACAAATGCCGCATCAGGTGATGACGAGCGGATGATATCGGCAAGTCTTTTCATTGGCAAGTCTTATAGGTTAGCAAAGCTTATGCCATGGCGTGTTGATCGCCTTGGACTGGCCAGGCACAGACCTTGACCCGATTTGGTCTGAAGTGGTGTTCACGCTCGGCTCGTCAACTGACAGCGGGCTGTTTCATTATGGGCCATGTCTCTCTCAAAATAAGAAGGGGGCAAACGCCAAGACGCGCTTTTGGTAGCCGGACGTATAGGTGCCGGACGGGTGATGGCGTGGCCGGCATCCGAGAGGGCATGAGTGATCTTAGCGAGGCATCTCCTTCACCAGGCATCGCCTTCAATGGATGGCGGCCACACCTGGTGGCATGCATCTTGCTCTACACAATCGTACGCCTAACTTGCTTCGGATATGGATGATCCCTCCATACCGTTGGCTCAATAACGTCATGATAGGGAGTATGTATCGTGTCAGACGAGAAAAAACAGTTGACCACCGCTGCCGGCAATCCGGTTCCCGATAATCAGCATTCCATGACTGCCGGTCCCCGGGGGCCTGTTCTCATGCAGGACTACCATCTGACTGAAAAGATGGCCCGCTTCAACCGCGAACGCATTCCGGAGCGGGTGGTGCATGCCAAGGGTTACGGAGCCTATGGCACATTTACCGTCAGCAACGATATCTCGCGCTATACCAAGGCCAAGATCTTCTCTGACGTGGGCAGGCAAACCGAGTGTTTTTGCCGCTTCTCCACGGTGGGAGGGGAGGCGGGCTCTGCCGACACGGCTCGCGATCCGCGCGGCTTTGCCATGAAGTTCTACACGGAAGAGGGCAATTGGGATCTCGCCGGCAACAACACCCCGATTTTCTTTGTCCGCGACCCTTTGAAATTCTCGGATTTTATCCGTACCCAGAAACGCGAACCGCGCTCGCATCTCAAACCAAACTGGATGAAGTGGGATTTTTGGTCGCTGTCGCCCGAGTCCTTACACCAAGTGCTGATTTTATTCAGCGACCGCGGCACGCCCAAATCGGCTCGCTTTATGAATGGTTACGGTAGCCATACCTTTAGTTTCATCAATGCCGACGACGAGCGTTTTTGGGTGAAATTTCATATCAAAACGCAACAGGGTATTGATAATTTCACTGCCGATGAAGCCCAACGCATTAGTGGAGAAGACGCCGACTACTCGACTCGCGATCTATTTGAAGCCATTGAAAGGGGCGAGTACCCGAGATGGAAGATGTCCGTACAAATCATGCCTGAAGAAGAGGCGGACGCGTATCGCCTCCATCCATTTGACCTGACCAAGGTGTGGCCGCACGAGGATTATCGGCTCATCGAAGTGGGCACGATGGAGCTCAACCGCAATCCGGAGGATTATTTCGCGGAGGTGGAGCAAGCGGTGTTTGAACCGAATAACGTCGTGCCCGGCATTGGCTTTTCACCAGATAAAATGCTACAAAACCGCCTGCTATCGTACCAGGATGCCCATCGCTACCGGCTCGGGGTCAATTATGATCAGATTCCCGTGAACCAGGCGAAAAACGCTCAGGTCAATACCTACCACCGCGATGGTGCGATGCGGGTCGATGGCAACAGCGCCGGAGAGGTCAATTACGAACCCAACAGCTTTGACGGTCCCAAGGAAGGACCTGAATATAGCGAACCGCCCCTGAAAATCGATGGCGATGCGGCGCGCTATAACAGCTATCCGTGTGACGATGCGGATTATTACGAACAACCAGGTCTCCTGTACCGCAAAGCCCTCGATGATACCGGGCGCACCCATCTCGTCAAGAATTTGGTGGAGAGCCTGGCCGACGTCCCCCAGACGATTCAGTTGCGTCAGCTCTATCACTTCAACAAGGCCGATACCGAACTTGGGGAGCGAGTCGCCAAAGGACTCGGACTCCAGGTAAGGGACGCGATCGCACCGGAAAACGTAGATGCGACGACAACGCCAGCGAGTGTTTAGTACGCTGTGAGGGTTGAAGTGGTCAGCTTTTTGGCGTTGTCATGACGGCGGCAGGTCCAGATTTTGCCGCCGCGCAAATCAACAAAATCCAGCCTCACAAGGGACTCGCCGCATGTGGTGCGAAAGGAGATGAAAAATGGCCATACAATCCGTTAATCCGGCAACCGGTGAAGTCATCAAGTCGTATGATGCGATATCGCCAAAGGACATTAAAGAGACCATTGTAAAGTCTCATAAGTCCTTCTTGGGCTGGCGTCAAACGGCGTTTTCGCAGCGGGCAGACCACATGCGGCAAGCGGCAGCCCTACTTCGTGAGCAGGCAAGCGAGTTGGCCCAGTTGATGGCCGAGGAAATGGGCAAGCCAGTCAAAGAGGGTCGCGCCGAAGCGGAAAAATGTGCCTGGGTGTGCGAGTACTACGCGGAGCACGCCGAACGCTTTTTGCAACCTGAAACGATTGCAACGGAGGCGAGCAATAGCTATGTCACCTTTCAACCGCTCGGCGTGGTGTGTGCGGTCATGCCCTGGAATTTTCCGTTTTGGCAAGTGTTTCGCTTTGCCGCGCCCGCTCTCATGGCCGGCAATGCCGCGGTGTTAAAACATGCCTCGAGTGTGCCAGGATGTGCCCTGGCGATTGAAGATCTATTGAGACACGCCGCTTTTCCGGCAGATCTCTTCCGCACGCTCCTCATTGGCAGTGATCAAATGGAGGCGGTGATCGCGCATCCGCTGGTGCGGGCGGTCACCCTGACCGGGAGTACGCCAGCCGGGCAAGCGGTGGCCAAGCAGGCCGGCTGGCTCATCAAAAAGACGGTCTTGGAGCTAGGCGGTAGCGATCCCTATGTGATTTTGGCCGATGCCGATCTCGATCGGGCCGTGGAGGCATGCGTCGCCGGGCGCTTGATCAATGGCGGCCAAAGCTGTATTGCCGCCAAACGCTTTATTGTCGAGGCGCCGGTTCTGGAGGCCTTTACCGAACGCATGGTGGCGCAGATGCAAGCGATATCGCCGGGCGATCCCATGCGTGAAGAGACCGTCCTTGGCCCCATGGCCCGACACGATTTGCGAGACGAGCTACACGGACAAGTCATGGCCAGTATTGCTGCCGGGGCACAGTGTCTGCTAGGCGGGAAAATACCGCCAGGCAACGGGGCCTATTATCCCCCCACGGTATTGGCCAACGTTCGCAAAGGTATGTTGGCCTACCACGAGGAACTGTTTGGCCCGGTCGCCGCCATTATCACTGCTGCAGATGAGCACAGTGCCATCGAGATCGCCAATGATTCCGAGTTTGGCCTTGGCGCCGCCATTTTTACCCGAGATGTTGCCAAGGGAGAACGCTTGGCAGCGGAGGCCCTCGACGCGGGCTGTTGCTTTGTGAATGCGTTTGTCAAGTCCGACCCGAGGTTGCCATTTGGTGGGGTCAAGACGAGTGGCTACGGCCGAGAATTGTCAACCTACGGGATCAAAGAATTTGTCAATATCAAGACTGTCTATATTTCATAGGGCGCAAGACGCTGACGCTCTGCCTCTCGCGATGCGAGAGGCACCTTTTGTGCATCAGTTCCAGTATTTCGGTCGACCGTAAAAATCATAAAGCTGCTCTTCATACACACGATTCACGGGTTCGGCCGGATCGTATTCAGGGCTGTCTTTGATGGCTTTTTGGCTGAGATCGACATGCACCTTTGCCTCACTCCAGTTCACCTCCGTAATCCATTCCGGCGCTACCAAGACTTTTTTTCCGGGTAGCCAATTGCGCGTATCGATGACCATATAGCGAATCGTCCAGTCGTCGTCGCTGATAATGAAATCTTCCACATGGCCGAGATCGCCATCGCTCGCCTGAATGTAGTAGCTGATCACCTCGTGCGTGCTACGCAGATGGGGATCACTGGATTCAGCAGCGAATTCCTCTGCGAGTTCCGGAGGGAGCGCCAGCATGTCAGGTCCAATCGGCGCGACCGTCCAGTATTCCGACCAGGCGTAATAGCTGTGCAACGCGATTTGGTGTTGGCGCGACACCGGTCGGTCGGTATCCACATCTGGACTGTTTTTAATCTGCTCCTGAGTCAGATTGACTGGCAGTTGTCTCAGCTCCCACTGCGGTTGCCCAATGGCCGACGGAGAGATCAGCACTCGACGTCCCGGCAACCAGGCTCCCGTATCCACGACCACGTAGCGAATCGTCCATAACAGATCATCAAAATAAAAGGCATGGACCCCGCCGAGGTGTCCATCTGTGGCCTCGATTGCATAGCTGTGTAACGCTTTAACACTCCGTAGCATCGTATTCCTTTCTGGCTAGCCTCTAGCGCCATGTCGACTCTTTCAAAATGAGAGAGCCGAAGCTTATGGTAAGAGGGTAGATCAGCCTTGAGCATCAGCCGCTCCGTGGCGTTGCGTTAGCTAGACCGCATCCGAAAAACCACACTGCATGGGTGAGGCCCTCCGTATTGGATTTGGCATCATCGCGATTGGCGTCTACGGACAGATGTGCTCTTAGGATCAAATATTAGCAAAAATCAGCAAAAATTATGCCAACTCTTAAAATGTGCCTGATAATTAATGGGCTGGAAGATCATCCGAGGCGCGTCTACCCACTAAGGCCAATGTCGCTCTGCTCGACGAGGATAAAACGCTGGGTGCTCGCATCGTGATCCCATCGGGCCACGACACACCGCCTCGGCCTTGACGACCTCGCATAACCAATGAGGTTCACCGAGTTTGGGATGCCGCCCCGGAGGCGAGACGACACTGCCGTACCTGCCTGAACCGCCCAGACACTTCGGGGGAGATCGAAAAAACGCTCGCGCAGGGGGCGCACGTACGGCAGGTGGATGTGCCCGCCTAACACCAGATCGACACCCGCCCTGGCCCACGTGTACACGGCCTCCCGATGCCCGTGAAGGAGGTTCTTCTCGTCCTCGAGGCGTGTGACGTGCACCGGCTGATGGGTGACCACTAGGCGCAGTTGCTCTGCGTTGGCCATCCGCAAACGTCGACTCACGCGAGTGATCTGCGAATCAGAGATCTCACCGTCGGTATGGCGCGAGGCTCGCGTGGTGTTGACGCCGAGCACGAGGAGGTCCGCGGACTCGAACCCCGGCTCCAACTCCGCACCGAAGGCCCGTTGATAATTGGCATACGGACAAAAGAGGCGCATAAGGATATTGAACAAAGGAATATCGTGATTGCCGGGAAGCACTAGGGTCTTGGGAGCCGCCAGGTGCGTGACGAATTGCTGTGCGGCACGGAACTGGCTACGGCGCGCACGCTGGGTGATATCGCCCGACAACACCACGAGGTCGGGCGACTGTTGGCGCACCAGTTGCAACAGCGCCGCCACGACGTTCGGTTGTTCCGTGCCAAAATGGGTATCCGAGATGTGAAGAACGACACTCACGCCGTCGCCTCACGAGCCTCTGTCGGCGAGGTGCCCAGTGGGCGGGGCGGCACGAGAAGAGAGAGCGGGTGGGGCGCCACTTGGAACACCAAGGGCGCGTGCAGCCAAGATATCTCACCATCCATCGCCACCTTGATGCGCCGTCGCCGATGCGGTCGCACGATCAGACGATTGAACGCAAAGCTTATGACGTTGGCGTCCTCACCGAGTTGTCCCAACGCCCCGCGACACAGCAATCCGAACAGGGCCAGGGTACCGACTGGCCGCACCACCATGGCGACGAGTTGCCCTTGCTCGACGGCATCCGCTTGGGGGATGCCGATCTGTTCGAGCTGTAGCGAGTTGTTTCCGACCACTAGCGTCGGGGTACGCAACAGGCGGGTATGGCCTTCATGCTCGAGGCCCAGTACCAATTGGTGGTGCTCGCGCAGTAAGGTGACCACCCCTGCACACAGGGCCACAAAGCGGTTGCGACCGAATTGCTGCTTGTAGGTCTCGCGTTCTTCAAGCAGCTGCGGGTATAGGCCTAGACTGGCGTTGACGAGAAACGCGCGGCCATTGAGCAAGCCCACTTGCACCGGGCGCACGGTCGCCTCCAGCAAATCCTGTGTCGCTTTGGCGGTATCTGCGGGAATGCCATGGGCGCGACCGAAATAGTTGAACGTTCCCTGGGGCAACACCCCAAAAGGCCGTCCGCTGTGCAACACCGCCTGCACGATGGCGTTGATCGTGCCGTCGCCGCCCGCCGCGACGACGCTGCCCTGCTGCTGTTGCGCCAATACGACGGCGCGCTTGGCGAGCGTGGGAAGTTGCCCGGGAGTCTTGGCGCTCGCCAAGTCGTAACGCCGGCCAGCCTGGTCGAGCACGCTTCGGATGGTGGCCTCTGTGGCAGTGGCATCGCGTTTACCCGAACCCGCATTCAGCACAATAAACAAAGGGTTTTCATCTGTCATCATCGGACGCTCCACTGTGTCGCCGCTTTCCTCGAGATGCCGCTCGCCGGGAGATCGCATGGACCCTGAAAACGAGGCCACTGCAGAGTGGCTTCACGTTGCTTTGGAACTGCAAAAAGCAAAAAAGGTGCCATCTAGCATCGCCGTGGCGATACGGTGTTTCAAAAGGGTGGGACCAAGACGCCGCCGCTTAAAACGTGTGCCCGAAGGTGATATAGACCAGGGCGGACTCTTCATCGCTAAACCCCACGTCGAGACGAGCCAAAATCGCTTGCCCAAGCGCAATGCGCAGCCCACCACCGTAACTATACTGAAAGTTGTCGGACAGACGCGTGATGAATTGATCATCGACGATGAACTGGTCGCCAATCTCATCGTCTTTGAGAAAGACTCGGCCGGCTTCGACAAACCCCACGCCATCGATACGTACTTGCCACAGGTCGAAAAACTGGAAATCGAGTAACTTGAGCCGGTATTCGACGGTGCCCAGCAAGCGGCTTTTACCTAGGAATCGTTCGCCGAAAAAACCCCGCAAACTATCGCTGCCACCGAGGTCCGTGAGTTCGTAGAAAGGGATGTCATCGAGATCGCCAAGCATGTGAACGCCGCCCAGGCGAAAGGCGAGCAGCTGCCGGCGCGTCAGCAGGGGTAGGAGATAGCTGGCGTCGACAGAGAGACGGGTGAACTCAAAGTCACTGCCCCACGAGCGGTTGACGTGTTCGACCTCGGCGATGAGGCTCCACCCCTGGGTGGGGCGTGTGACATCGAGTCGGCTATTGTAAATCAACGAGAGAGTCAGTGGAAGCGTGTGTCCCCCATCGCTTCCGGTCAACGTCGGGAAGGCGTCTACGGTAAAGGGTACCGTATCGTCGTCGCGGGCCTTGCCGCGGCCGATTTGCATCTCTCGATAACCCGCGCTCAGCGCCACCGCGAAGCGCTCGAAGAACCGCCAGGCAATGGTGAACTCGCTATCGATGCGCTGGACGCGATGCGTCGAAAGCGGATCTGAACCGACCTCATTATTGCCCAACCCAAAAAATTCACGGGTTGGGTCTGAAAAAAAGCCGGCGCTTAGCGAGGTGATCAAACGGCCTTCGAAAAACTTCGAATGTAGAGCCCCAATGGAATACGATTGTTGTCCTTTGAGCGCTGCGGCCAGATTGAGGTCGAGGGTCAGCCCGGTGCCTCCCAGGTTGCGGCCAACCAGCTTGATACCGGTTTTGGGGCCCTGTTCGGGATTAAATCCCACCTGCGGCAGGATGGCCAAACTGTCCCGCTCCGCTTGCGAGGCGTCTGCTCCCGGCGTTTTCGATTGGAGGAGGTCACTAATCGACCGCTCCGTGCCAAGTGTATTGCGCGCCTCGATCGATGCCGGTAGGCAGAGCCACGTGCCAATCGCTAACGCCACGCCCATACCGATCTGGCTCTTAAGCCAATCACGAATGCCACTGAAAATGAATCTGTCGATTTGTTGCACTGTTTCGTCCTTTGCCTCTCCAAGGTCGACTATTTGAGTCTTCATCGTGTCAACGATCGGGCGCGGGATCTCTAGGTTGCCACACGGCGCGTGAACATCCATCATGAGACGACAACTTGGCACCATAGCATTTTTTGTTCGCAAAAGCTTTCTCCTAGCTTCATTGACAGCCAGCGGGTCATACTGTCTCTCAAAATGAGAGACAGTATGCGCAAAATAAGACAAAAAAAATGATGTGGCGGCGTATGACCGATGCCTATACCGGGTCAAAGGCCATCAACGGCCCCTTTGTTTCTGCGAGGATAATTTTGGCACAGTTCTTGCCTAATTAGCGCTTGTCGCCATTTTTGAGGCATGAGAGAAGTCCCTGAAACTCTGCTAGGGGCCATGTCGTTTTGTTTTGTCGCGCATACGCTAGCAAAAGGAGAGTACCTATGTTGTGGACCATCGTGATTATCCTGCTCGTATTGTGGTTGTTGGGGATGGTCTCATCCTATACCATGGGCGGTGTCATCCATATTTTGTTGGTGATTGCACTTGTGGTGGTCGTCGTCAGACTCATACAAGGGCGCCGCGTCTTGTGACCACTCGGTAATGAGTATTCTACCAGTCGTGGGCGTTCTGAAATGGAGTAGAAACCAAGTGAGTACAGGATAGAAGGATTTATAAATCCAAGATACATCCTGGAAATACTGGTATAAAATCGTTTTAAAGGAGATATAGCTAATGTTATTGATCAAGCGTGTTCTAATCCTGTTTTGTACCATTCTCTCACTCAATGTTCTCATCGCTTGCCAGAGGCAAGAGGGCCCAGTCGAAAAGGCTGGAGAAAAAGTCGATGACGCGGTTGGAAAAATGGGTGACAAAATGGAGAAGGCCGGAGATAAAATCAAAAAAGAGACTCAGTAGTAGCCCAAATGTTTCCAACAGATGGCTTGGCATCAACGCATCCGGGCAGGAGGCTCACACCCCCCTTACCATGAACCACAAAGCGGAAGATGCGCAGCCTCTGGACGTTGTGCAGACGCTGCGGCGTTTCCACTGGGTAGCCGGTGAGCAAGTGCGAATGCGGGAACCGAGACGGGCCTATTGGGGGCGCCAAGCAATGGCGCCCTCAGTATGATCTGCGGTCGCCTCCTACGACGCCATCCGCATGGCGATCATGTCTCGGTTTAACCTTTATGGAGGCGGCACTCCCACTTGACCTTGGCGTTTATTGCGTTGCACACCACTTTGTCTCCAACCTTTGCGTTAGGTAGCATGACAATTTGTTCTTGGTCTGCGATGCGTACGGTCGCAGTCCCGTTTTCGTGCACGGCCACCACGACGCCGGGGCCGCCTGTGATTTGGGCCAGAGTAGTGGTGCAAAACAAGGCGGCAGCGAGGCCCAGTAGCGTTATGTCTGAAAGATGCATTTATGAGGGTCTCCTACGTAAAATTCTCTATGGAGTGCCAAGCGCCTTGCGCGTCGCCTCGTCGAGTTCTCCAGTGACCGGTAAGCCATGTTTGGTCTGATACTTGCGGATGGCGGCTATGGTGTTGGGCCCTAAAATGCCATCGATGTCGCCGGTGTACAGGTTCGCCTCTTGTAGGGATGCTTGCGCCAGTTTCACTGACTCGTGGCTATCGGCGAAGGTGATCACGGCGATATCATCGAAAACCAGCTCATTTTTCTCATGAAAATTGCTCAAATCCACCACTCCGCCGAACCGCAGGCGCCCGGGCATCTTCTTGAATTGCTCGGTGTTGTGTGCGACCAACAAGTTGGTCGCATACGGTGCGGGCACCGCGCCGATGAGATGCGTCATGTTGTCAACGACCTCGAGGAGCGGCTGGAGGGTCGCCCGACTCCGCGCCACGATGGTCCCGCCCTGCAAGGTTAAGAAACTTGTCTCGGTCCAAGCGAGACCCTCCTGCGCCGTTTTGACATCCGTGAAACAGCGACTCGCCGTTCCCAAGTGCGTATTGTTTTTGGGGTCCAAAAGCTCTACGTCGAAACAGTTGCCCTCTGTGGTTCCCGTTTCTTCAATCACCGGAATGGACCGGGTTTGACCCGTGGCCTTGCCTGTCATGCGGACGACTAGCATTTGGTCTGCCCCCATCGCAGCAGAGGTGAGGCAAACCGTGCTTATCAGCAGGAGTGCGGTGGCGATCAGGACACGAAGGGTGCTCATACTTTCTCCTCAGCCGATTGAGTGTGGAAACATGGCAGCGACGCGGCGGAACCAGTCCCTCTCCCTCGCGGGTGGTGGGAGACGACGTACACGTCCACCTGCGGCGATGCGTGTCGCTACCAAAAAATGCATCGCAATATTCATGCCACAAACCATCCGCCGCTCACGCCGCTGTCAACCGCCTGGCCCTGGCTCAAGCCGATACCGAAGTCTCTCAATTTAATAGGGTATTTTCTCATTTTGAAGAGGTATTAGAAAGTCCTCGGGCCATGTGGTGGTCTTCGGTGTTTCAGCCCGCCTGGTCCTCGCTTTGTTCCTGAGACAAGATCTCGTACTCTTTGAGTTTTCGGTAGAGCGTTGCGGGGGCAATGGCGAGCTGTCGAGAGGTGGCTTGACGATTTCCCCGACAGTGTTTCAGCGTCTGCACAATCGCCTCCCGTTCGATCTCCGCCAAGGTAGAAGGGAGCGGCAGCATCAAACCACCCTCTCCATTGGCGGGGCGATGCAAGTGTACATCTTCCAAACTCAGATCGTCCGGGCCAATCGTCGTCTGCTGAGTGAGCACTACCGCGCGTTCGATGACGTTTTCCAACTCTCGCACATTGCCCGGCCAGCGATAAGCTTGTAGTTGTTCTAATGCCGCCTTCTGAATCGACGTCACTTCCTTGCCGTTCTGCTCAGCATACTTGCCAATGAAATGCGCCACCAACAACGAAATGTCCTGAACTCGCTCCCGCAACGCCGGTAAGCGCACCGTGATGACATTGAGCCGGTAGTATAAATCCTCCCGAAACCGACCCGCCCTGACCTCCTGAGCCAACGTCTTGTTGGTCGCGGTCAACACCCGCACATCGGTATGCAAGTCACGCGTTCCCCCCAGGCGTTTAAAACTCCCATCCTGTAGCACCCGCAAGACTTTCACCTGCACCTCCGGCGGCATGTCGCCAATCTCGTCGAGAAACAAGGTGCCGCCATGAGCCAGCTCAAAGTGACCGGGTTTGCGCTCCTGAGCCCCGGTGAAGGCGCCTTTTTCGTACCCGAAGAGTTCAGCTTCAAGCAGCGTGGACGGCAAGGCTGCCGCATTGAGGGTGATGAAGGGCTGGTCGGCTCTTGGACTGAGGCGGTGTAGGAGGGTGGCGATGAGTTCCTTGCCAGTGCCACTTTCACCGGTGATGAGGACCGTGGCGCGGGAGGGAGCCACCTGTTGGACGAGGTTGTGGACGTGTCGCCAAGCCGAGCTTGAGCCGATGACCTCGGCGCGTTCAAACTGATCTCGGACCTGTCGTTTGAGGGTGAGGTTTTCGACCATGAGGGCGCGTAGGGTGAGGGCTTTTTGAGTGGTTCTGAGGACCTCGTCTTTACTGAGGGGTTTGACGAGATAGTCAAAGGCACCGTGTTTGATAGCGTCGACGGCGACGTGGATATCGCGGTGCCCGGAGATCATCACGACGACAATGCCAGGGTCTTGACTTTTAACGGTTTTGAGGAGCTCAATGCCATCCATGTGGGGCATTTTGATATCGCTTAACAAGAGGTCGATGTCGTGATCCTGGAGGGTTTGCAGGGCCGTCTGGCCAGAGTCGGCGGTGTGAACCTCATATCCCTCACGACGAAGAATGGAATCCATGGCCTTGAGTGTACTCTGCGCATCGTCAACAACTAATATACTGGACATGCCGATTTTTCCCCGTCAAATGGCTTTGTGAAGTATTCCGGCCATTCATTTGAAGTATGACACGCCATTCATTTGGAGGCGCCAGCGAAGTTTATCATTTTTTTGATATGTTTCAAAATGAAAGAGATATTTTGGCAGTTTGGCAATTTGAGAGAAGGCAGATTGACATCATCGAGGCCGAGATGGGGTCGGCATCCGCTGGCTCATATTGAGCGAGTCAGGGCCCTTAGGTTTCTTCATCAATATAGGTCACATGCCGAAAATAATGCTGCTGCTCAAATGAGGCGCCCAGAGCGCCAATCAGTAATCCGAGTGAGGCCACGAACGCAGCCAAGATCACGTAGTGTACGGAAGTAATATGTCCTTCGAGCGACGACGCCCAGGCGCTCACCAGCTGGTGCTGGAAGAATAAGGCGCTCAGTCCCAGTGCCGCCAATAACAGCAAGCTATAGGTGGTGAGCATGCCCAACGCGACCACCGCGGTGACAGAGATATTCGTGGTCACCGTCTGTTCGCTGAGCCCGCTGGTTTCCCGACGCATTAACAGCCGTTGGCGTCTCAGAATGTAGAACGTGGTGATGATCAGGGCGGTCACCGCCAGCGCGATCACTCTGCTGGTGGGCTGGCTCATCCCTAAGTCCCAGACCTCAGCGGTAATGAGAAAAATCAACAGAGACGAAATCGCTGCGGTGGTTAACCGGTTGAGACGGAACGGGAACTCCCATGGTTTTGCCTGAAGAATTGCGCGGGCAATGTCGGCGCGACCCCGCCAGGCGCCGCGACTATAGAAGCGCAGTGGATGGATGCGTACCGAAGTCGCTTCTTCCTCTAACCGGAGGTCGCCTACCTCGTACAAGTTGGCCTCAAGCTGTCGCACCTGGTCATCCACAAAACGCCCCATATGGTCAAGATCGCGTGCGGCCTCCACGTCATACATGTAATTCTCTGTGCAGGGGTGGTGGGCCAGGCCATTCAGGTGCCCAAATAAGTGGAACGACAAGGCTGAGATTCGCCGAGTCATCACCGCGAGCCGTTCTGCCTCGGTGGCGGCGGTGTGGATCGACTGGGGATCGAGTCGCGCCGTGGAAATAATACCGGTACTGACGGAGCGTGAGAGGGCCCCAAGGGCATAGGGCTTGTAATGGCTCACCAGGTCCCTATCGGTGACGATAAAGACAAAATCCCAGTGCCGCATGTCGCGCTCAATCATGCCGTACTCTAAGAGCGCGGCAGGCTCCGCGCGATAGCGTTGTCCCCATTCCTCACGTTGGATGATTGGCAAGCGCCACGTGAACTCGGCAAAGAGCCGCCCCAAGGACGCGATGAATTCGGCTTTCGCCTGGGAGAGAGCCTCGCGATCCGTTGGGTCCATACGGCCTACGATGATCCAGCCGATTTCAATGAGTTGCTTCCGTCTGGGGTGATCCATCTCTACACCGCGATTACACTCGATTACTAAGATTGGCAAATGCCGTGCCAACGATGCCCACATTATGCCGATGACGCTCGATCCGACTCGGCTGCGGGACAGATGACATGGAACAATACCCAGACGACAGTCGGTACCCAGGAGACAGGAGGCGATGGCATTCACCGTGCCGTCGCCACCGGGACAGTTGCCTCCGTGGCCTCAGTGGCAAGACGGTCTGAGGCCGGAGCCATCGGGCTAAAGGTCGTTGCCGAGGGAGTCGGTTCGGCCATCTCTGCTAAGGCGTCATCCACGCTCTGGGCTTCGCGATGGAAGCGGGCGACGACGGCGGTAATATTGTCGGTCCCGCCGTCCGCTCTCGCCATGTGAACGAGCTTCTGGCAAGTGGTTGAAGCCGGCTCCTGTACCTGTAAGCACTCCCGAATCACATCCTTGGTGACATGCTTTGAAAGACCATCTGTACACAGCAATAACGTATCTCCAGGCTGTAGTTGTGCTTTATAAACTTCAGGATTCAATTCTTCTATGTCACCTCCAATCGCATTCCAAAGCACCTGACTTAGCTTTGAAGTCGACATCTCTTTTTGCTGGAGGACACCGCTTTCCAGGAGCTGTTGAGCCAAGGTATGGTCAGTGGTGATTTGCTCGAGTATTCCCTGGCGCAGCAGATAACAGCGACAATTGCCCACATGGACGACATACAGACGGGGCCAGGAAATATAGGCCATGGTCAGGGCTGCACCCATATCGCGGGGCGCGTCGGTGGCTTCCGAGACATCCTCGATGCGATTTTGGGACCGTTTGAGAGCGCTGGTGAGATCCTCGAGAAAGTCATCCTCATGACGGGTATCGAGACGATATAGCCACGGCATCATATTGAGAATATATTGGGTGAGGGTACGAACCGCGAGGTCGCTCGCCTGGCGCTCAGCCGTCCAGCCCCCGCCCCCGTCCGCTACCATTAGTAAATGACTTTGGGCGCCGCTAAACACCGAGGTGTGGTCCTCGAAATCGATGCTGGTTTTGTGGATGAAGATCGACTTGCGCAGCTCCGCGATGAGAAACTGATCACCGTTCACCCCACGGATATGGCCGAGGTCGCTCAAGCCATCACAGTCAAATGCTTCCATGGCTGTCATAGGTTTCCTTTCCTCTGGGTTCTTTCTGAGATGCTGACGGTGTCAGGCCCTGCAGTGTGCAAAAATAAGACCATTCGCTGTCAAGGTGCAACGTGTGCGGTGGGATCAATGGAAGCCTTGGCATTCACCAAAACATCTACAGACGACCTAGCTCATTTCCACTCTGTCCCAGAGATTTTGCCCTCGCTGCCTGAAATTTTGTCTAAGTCGAATGAACCGAGGACACTCTTTTCATTGGGGTTCAGGGCCTGATACCACTCGGCTTCGGTGAATTCAAAACCGTACTCCGTGGCCAACTTCACGAAATTGACGGAGTGGGTCTCGGCTGCCTGCCGGATACGGGCTTGCAACTCGGGGGTGGCTTTGATTTTGTCTCGAAATGCCAAGGCGGTTTGTATGGACATCGGTCTCTCCTCACTCGCTGTTCACTATCTCAACGCGACATGCGCACGCGCCATACGGGACGTAAAGAACTTTAGAATAGCCCTTTTTAGCATAAATTGGCGCCCGCTGCAGTCAGATCGGGATACAAAAATCATGTTCATGCCACGCGTGACATGAACATGGCGTCGGGAGCGTCGCGTTAATGACTATACTTCTCGATCAGCGACTCGACCTTGTCTTTGCCGATCGCAATCGCGTTTGCAAAGGTATCCTTCCAGGTTTTGTTGTCGGGGCGCTGCACCTTGCCCAGCAATTTGATGACCTCGTCCTGATCTTCACGCTCAGTACTGCCTTCAGGCAGTTGGTTGGGACTGCCGGTAAACAGCACCATCGGCGTACAGGTAGTGTCGATCTTGGTCGGCTCTTTACCGGTGAGTTTGCCTAGCAAACCCGCCGGCGTGACCACGACTTCCTGCGGTTCATAGACACTCAGACCCACGACTTCGCGACGCAGGATCTCGCGGTTGATCACTGGGATAAATTTTAATCCGGCGTCGTTAATCGTCTCGAATACCGTATTCTCGGTATTGGGAAACTGGACAAAAAAGGCCAGTGCTGCCTCGCCTTTAATGACGGCCTGCACCGCCTCCAACGCACTTTGGTGGTACGTCACCTTGCGTAACTTGGCGAGTCCTGCATCCAGACTTTGAAGATACTCAAACGTTGCTGTCGAACCACTTTTTTGCGGCGGCAGTGCGACCGGCATGCGCGCGGCCAGTCGTGTGAGGCTGGTCACGCTTTGGTCAGTGGTGACTGCATACAGACATTCCAGCCCCAGCTTCGGATTGACAATGGTCAGCTTATCGGGGTGTTCCAGGGCCTGGGCAGCGACGATATCGAGCTGGCCGAGTCCCACATCGACCGGGTTGCTGAGGACTTTTTCGACATTATCGCCGGTTCCCTGGCTGGTCACACAGGTGTGCTCGAAATATTGCGTTTTTAGGGTGGCCTGCACTTGCGGGCAGAAATCGTTGGTATAGCTACCGGAAGCGGAACCGGCATGGATACTCTGGGCCGAGGCCGGGACGCCACTGAGTACCGTCAACGTGAACAACAGACCGAATTTCTGCAGGGTTCTCACGAATGATCTCCTTGTGATATAGAGCGAGTCGCGTAGCAACAGACCTCACGGCGGATGTTGACCGGGACCGGGTAGGTCGAGGTTACCCGGCCCACCGGCCTACCCGGTCTGTCCGGGCGGATGAAACCAAGAGACTTTGAACTCGTCGCTAACCATGAAAGCACGTGATCATAATTGTACGCTCAAATTTTGCCATGAGGCAAACCGGAACACCGAGAGCGTGCGGCTATCCCTCAAGCCGCCGCTCATTTGGCCACAGAAGAAAGTCCTCCCTGGGCTGGTATCCAGCTCAGCCGCTTGAGACCTCACTGGTATTCTGCCATAATGCGCCTGCCCAAAAAGCCGTTTTGCACCGGGGCCGTGTGGCTCCAGAGGAGGCCGTATGAGAGACGAGGCTGGCGAGTTCGCCCTAGAGATTGGAGATTTTCCGGTTCAACACCTGGCGTTTGCCTCGGAAACCCGCTACCACCAGGGGACGCTGACCATTGATCGCGACGCCCTGGTGGCGGCGATTGCCGAGCCGCAGGCCCTGGCTGGTATCGATGTCCACTTGGCGCATCCGGGTGAGTCCTGCCGCATCGTCCACGTGTTGGATGCGCTGCAGCCCATGGTGAAGGTCTCCGGCCGCTCGACTGTCTATCCCGGCCATTTTGGCCCGGCCATCCCCGCTGGAGACGGGCGCACCCACCGTTTGTCCGGACTGGCGCTCCTCATCAGTGCACAGTTTCCCGAAGCCGCCAGCGGCGCCTTGGCAGCGCACGAAGCCATCGTGGAGATGAGCGGGCCTGCCGCGCCCTACTGCGCCTTTGCGGACACCGCGAATGTGGTGCTCGTCTGCAGTCCTCTCGACGGCGTGAGCAATGCCGAATTTGATACCGCCCTGCATCGGGCTAAGCTCAAAGCGGCAGTGTACCTGGCCCAGTCCACCGCTGGCCTCACCCCCGAGGTTTGGCAACCCTATCGTCTATTCCCGGTGGACTCGGATTTACCGGGTGTCGTTTTCGTCAATCAACTGCATCAGCAGGGGCTGATGGCCCATACGTTTCTCTATGGCAAACACGCGCAGGGGTTGGAGCCGACCCTTTTACATCCCAATGAAATGCTCGATGGCGCCCTGGTCAACGGCAACTACCGCCAGCCGGGGCGGGCGATTACCTATGCGCACAGCCATAATTATATGGTCCGCGAACTCTATCAACGCCATGGGGTGGATGTGAATTTTCTCGGCGTGGTGATTGGACGCGGCTGGCAGGATAGCCAGTTTTTGAAAGAGCGCCAGGGCTGGATGATGGCTCGGGTGGCGCGTCTGATGGGGGCGCAAGTGGCCATTGTGACAGCGGATGTTGGCGGTACCGGCGGCAACAATACGATCGATTTTATGCAGACCATTAAAGCGTGTGAACAGATGGGCCTTCGCACCGTGGCAATTATGCAAGAATACGGCAATCCGGATGGCAGCGGACCGACGGTCGTCGACCATGTGCCCGAGGCGGACGCCCTGGTCAGCGTGGGCGGCATCGGTTGGCACACGCCGGTGGCGCCGCCGGTGGCGCGGGTCATTGGGGGCGACACGGTACGTCCCAATATCGCGTTGCCGCCGCAAGATGCGTTTGGCTCTCTCGACGTTGAATGCTGGTACGGGGCGATCTGGAAGCGCTCGGAAATGGGCTTGTCGGCGGTGGATGCATAAGGAGAATGGAGATGGCAGATCCCATCAGAGTGATACATTTCATCAATGCCTTTTACGGGGGTCTGGGCGGCGAAGAGGCCGCCCAGACCCCGATTGATCTTCAGGAAGGTGCCGTGGGGCCGGGGCGCCTGTTGGCCCAACAACTCGGTGGACAAGGCGAGGTGGTGGCGACGATCATCTGTGGCGACGGCTATTTTGCCGAACATGAAGACGACGTTGCCGCCTGGGTCAAAGCGCGCTTAGAGGTGCTGCAGCCGCATGTGTTGATTGCGGGGCCAGCCTTTCGCTCCGGGCGCTACGGCTTGGCCTGTGGCCGCGTCTGCCAGGTGGCGGAGGGCATGGGGATCCCGGCGGTCACCGGTATGCACGTAGAGAATCCGGGCAGTGATGTCTACCGCAGTGAACATCTCTATATCATTGAGACGGAGGGGAGTGCGGTGGGCATGCCGCAGGCGCTGGAGCGCATGGTCGCCCTGGCCCTCAAACGCGGCCGTGGCGAGCCGCTTGGCTCGGCCGTGGAAGAAGGTTTTTTGCCTAGAGCGCTGCGTCGCACCGTGCCCACCGGGCGACCTGCTGCGGTGCGCGCCATGGATATGGCCCTGAAAAAATGGCGGGGGGAGCCGTATACGAGCGAGCTGAGTATCGAAACCTTTGAGGCCATGCCGCCACCGCCGCCGCTTCCCGATCTGACGAACACCCTGTGCGCCGTGGTCACCGAAGCTGGCCTGGTGCGAACCGGTAATCCCGATCGCCTGCCATCGGCCGCAGCCACCCACTGGGCGGCGTATTCGATCGCTGGAATGGCGCGCCTGGTGCCGGGGGAGTGGGACGCGGTGCATGGGGGCTATGACAACACCGCAGCGCTAGCGGATCCCAATCGCGTCGTGCCGATCGATGCCTTGCGGGAGCTAGAGCGCGAGGGGCAGGTTGGCCAGTTGCTCGACACGCTGTATGTCACCGTGGGCAACATGGGGGCGTTGAATGCGATGAAGCGCATGGGGGCGGAGATCGCCGCCGACTTGCAGCAGCGGGGGGTGGGGGCGGTGATTGTCCCCGCGACGTGAGGCACCGGGACGCGTAGCGGTGCTACGATCGCCAAGGAGTGTGAACGGGTCGGATTGCCGACGGTTTTGGCCACGTGTTTATATACTGTGGCCACGCGAGTCGGCGCCAATCGTATCGTGCGGGGCGGGCGCTTTCACCATCCCTTTGGCAAGCCCGAGTTGCCGGCGACGGAGGAATATGCCTGGCGGCGCAAGTTCGTCGAGCGCATTGTCACCGCGCTCTGCACGCCGGTGCAGCAGCCCACGGTGTTTGATGTGGAGGAAGAAACGTTAGTGACGCCTTGAGTCTGCCGTGAAGACGCGGAGTCTACCCAACGGCAACCTCCGCGTGTCTCACAAAAACCTCGTGGTGGAGTCGGTGTTGGACTTCGGACGGCTTCGATCGAATGTCGCCGCGCTTTCTCGACGGTTCTGCTTGTGCTGGAGGTCAAGCGCCTTGTTGGCAATCCTCAGTTTCTCAAGATGATAGACCCCCCAAATCTTCGTCAGCCCCCACAACGCTAGAATCCCTGCAACGATGGATAAAATAAGTACGATTGGCTTGCGGAATTGTTCGAGAACGCGCTCGACAACACCCCGCCTACGGACCATACGTGTACCGTCAGGAGCGATTTGTACCTCCTCATCTTTCCCCAAAATGTCGTCTTGCAGGGCGATGAAGGTGCCGGCCCCGGCTGTCGTGAATAGGACTTTCGGGTGCTTCTCCAGAAAACCTAGGGTGCGGGCAGGTGCCGCAAGGATTGTCCCGATGACACGGGACTGTTGGGATTGGGGGAGAGCCGCAAGCGCGTCGGCGTGTCTTGCGACAAGAACGGCCTGGCTCTCAGGAAGTGCTTTGCCAAGTCGAATGCCCTCAGCACCAAGCTTGCTGACCAGCTCCCCACCAATGCCTCTGTGTTTGGTCGCGATCAAGAGTGCATCGGAACCATAGTCACGCACGAGCTTGGTCATCACCTCTGGTTCCCGCTGCACGGCCCATACAGCACGCTCGACCAGGTCTGCCGGCAGGCCGTCAAGGGCTTTGATATAGTGAGCCGGGGCGTTGTTAATGGCACGCACAGCTGAAACTCCGTAGCGCCTTCCATAAGTGACGACCTTTGCCACGAGTTCCTCCCCACCTTCACGAGCAGCCTTTTCTAGAGTCGCCTCAATGGCCTCCTTGCCCCCGAACTCAGCCAGTTCCTGTACGGCTTTCTTGGAGCCCTGCTTCGAGATGACCTCGATGATTTCTCGAACGCCCTTGGTGATGACGTTGGCGTGAAGTTGTGTGGTAAAGAAAGATAAGATGACTGTGATCACAAGTAGATAGCGAATCCTCATGGCGTCATCTCCGTAAGGTTTGCACGTAGGGCCAATGCCTTGACTTCCTGGAGGGTCGCGATTGAGTCAATGAACACCTGCTTGAGACCAGGGGAGTCTTGGCTGCCGATCCATATTTGAGCTTGTATCTGAGACAGCAATTGCTCGCATTCGACCGTGAGTCTCTGTGCGAACTTCTTGGTGAGCCACCAGTCTGTCACCACGCCCACGACGAGCCCTACCGCGATACCAATGACCGTGCCTCCCGGGCCCAGCACGGAACCGCCTGCACCCCCTGCTGCGGCACCAGTACCCGTCGCACCCCCACTGGCAGTGGCGGTCGCGGCGGCAGAGGTGGCGAGAGAGGTCGCGACGCGAACAAGGATGCTTTTTACAAGATTTGCAGTCGTGTTCGCGACGGCGTTGCCGCCAACTTCAGCAAAGAGACCAATCATGGCGGAGTCGGTCGCCATTTTTTGGGAAACCCTCCTGACGCGCTTGTCAACCTGCGCAACAATTGGCTTGAGATCCAGGTCCTTTTGAGTATACATCTGCGACCTCCACGCCGAGCTAACATCAGCATATAGTCTGTTCTGACTAGCCATTAAGTCATCACGGAACTGCTGCAACGTGGTTTCCACCAGCGCCGCTAGATCTCGGTCTGAAAATAGAGACGCTTTGAATTTGGCGGACACATATTCCCTAACACGGGTGGCATTGGACGGATCGCCCCACCATCTCTCCCACAAGTCTTGCGAACCTCGTCCGATGACCCCGAAGCGAGTCCCCCAACTCGTGGTGTCTTCGACGAAAGCCGGTATTCCCTTTCTATAAGCGTCAATTTGAGCCGTGATGTGGTCTGCTGCACGACGAACCGCCCGGTGATTGCGCTGAGCGTATTGATCGAGTTGGGGACGCACCTGTCGATCAAAAAAAGTCTGCACCTGCTCTTTTGTGAGCGTTGGCCGAGTCGTGTTGAGCGGCGTGAAGCGCGACCCAGGTATTCGGGTAGGGCGAGTGGCAATCCACCAAGCCAGCACCAGTAGAAGCACGCTGAAGAGTAGGGCGAGAGACGGCAGTAGAAGGCGTTGGCGCTTCTTGCTGAGAGGTGCATCGTGTCGACGACGGGAGACGAACGGGCTTTTGAGGTCGCGAATGGCCACGGGAGGGCTCCTTCATACGTTCCGCTTCAGTGTCGCAACGATTATAGGGTCTCCATACATGGAGACGTCGAATGGTTTGCAAGAAGGCTAAATCATTGTATTATCATTCATACAATAATAGGCCTCGCAACAAAAAATCATCAACGAGAGATGTCCCTATGCGAAAGACCACCACCGTCTTATTGATATTCTTTATCGTAGCCTATGCGCTGCTGTTCGGAATGGTCGCGTGCGCGGCTCAGGCGCCCGGAGTTCCTATCCTATCAGTCTCTAACACATCCCAAGACGCACCTGAGGTCTTGTTTTCTCCAGGACAGCTGGACAATCTGGTGGCGCCGGTAGCGCTCTATCCCGACCCACTCCTGGCGCAGGTTGTCGTGGCCGCGACGTTTCCGGAGCAGATCGATGAAGCGGCCCGCTTTTTGCGCGCTGGCGCCAGTTCCCGGGCGATTGACGAGCAGCCGTGGGATGTCAGCGTCAAAGCCGTGGCGCACTATCCAACGGTGCTTGACATGATGGCGGACAATCTGGACTGGACCACGTCATTGGGACAGGCCTACGTCGAGCAGTCGACCGATGTCATGACCGCGGTCCAGCGATTGCGCGCCCGGGCCCGGGCCGCCGGCTCTCTGGTCACCACGCCGCAGATGGAAGTCGTCATGGAAAACAGTTATATCGCACTCTGGCCAGCCTATCCACGGACGCTCTACGTCCCGGTATACGATCCCGCGCTGGTGTTTTACCCCCACCCAGGCTACACGGTAGGTCCGGTGATCTCGTTCAGTCTCGGCTTTGCCGTCGGCTCGTGGCTCATCTATGATTGCGACTGGCACAGGCACCACGTCTACTATCACGGTTGGACGTCTAGAAGAGGCTGGGTGCACCGCTATCGACCACACGTCCACATCAACAGCGTCTACGTCCACAACCGCCATGCTCATGTCAGGACCAACCGCAGCGTGACCCACCGTCGGGTGAGCTATCACACCTTGAACCGCTATAACGCTGTGCATCGCAATGTCCATTACGACAACGTGCGCCGTCACCGGTCCCATGTCGATAGGCCTCATCTAACAAGGGAGCGCGGTGCACCTGGTGAGCGCCGCGACGGGTACCATCCCAATAAAGTCATGCGCCGCAACTCTGATCGCAACGCCCCGAGAATCAATACCCACCGTGGCCGGCAGTTCGAGCAGTGGCCCAGCCAGCCCGGACCGCAGCGAGATGTGCGTCCCACGCCGCGGCAGGGCCCAACCGAGCCACGCATCGAGCAGCGGCCCAGCCAGCCCAGACCGCAGCGAGACGTGCGCCCCGCTCCGCGACAACGCCAAATCGAGCCACGCGTTGTCCGGCCGCCAAGCCAACCACCGCACCCGCAGATACAGCGGCGCGAGAATTCTGTGTTGCCTGGCAGCCGCAGCGGCATTGAGCCGCGTGCAGCCAGGCCGCGTGGACAGTCTAGCCAGCGACAGAGGCCGCAGACGAGGCCCGCCATCGAGTTGTCTCCGGCACAGCAACCACCTACGCCGTCCCGTCGTTGAGGCCATGCCCCAGCGGGCTGCGTCACACTCCACCTTGTTGGATAGTGTCACGCTGGGGATCATTCGTACGTATAAACCTTCGCCTCCCAGGGAAAGAGGGGTTCGCGCCCGATCCAGGCGCTCGGGACTTCTCGATTCTGCGTGATCTCGCGCCAGCGCTTCTCCGGGGGGGCCGGCGGCCAATGGGGGACGCGGTACTCGGCGCCGGGGGGTTGGACACCCGAAAAGTTGGCGACGACCACGACGGGAGCATGCTTCGCGGGATCTCCTCGCACCCAGGCGCAGATGCGGCGGCCCGAGCTCAGATCGAAATGGATGAAGCTCGTGTCGTTCACGGCGAGCGCCGCTGCAGACTTGCGGAGGCTCACGAGCCTCGCCGTGTAGTCGAAGACCCGCCGCCGCCATGGATCGGAGAAGCGCTCGAAATTCACGGGATCCTGTTGCTTGTCGGGATGACCGAGCCTTCGATCGTGCTGATCGACGAACTCTTCACCCGCCAAGATCATAGGAATGCCGACGGCGGTCAGTAAACACACGAATGCGAGCTTCACCCGCTCTTCCTTGAAAGCGACGTCGTTGTTCTGCAAGAAATCGAAGAGACGCTCTTTTTCGTAACCCTCGACGTCGTGCGATGTGACGTAATTGACCGCCTGGGCGCCGTCGTGGAACCCGAGTTCACGACAGTCGACCATCTCGCGTATCGTCTGTTCGAAGCTCGTGCCCCCGTGCGCCCGACCGCGGATGGCCGCCCGAACACGTGACTGGAAGTGCTCGTTCCACAGACTGTCGAGTCGCCCCTGGCGGATCAAATCGAGTGGCACGGCGAGCTCCTCCCCGATCACCAGGAAGCGAGCATCGGCGTCGCCGGCGGCGAGAGCCGGGCTCAGTTTGCGCCATTCGCCGTGAGCGGCCTGGGTGAATTCGCGAACGAAATCCCAGTTCGCGATGTTGTTCACGCTGTCGAGCCGGATGCCGTCCACGCCGAGCTCGCGCATCCAGCGCAGCAGATGCGCGAGCAGGAACTGCCGCGCCGGCACGAGCGTGCGTCTACCGCCGGCGACCGGATCGTAGCTCTGGCGGCTGCGCGTGTAACGCCATGAGCTGCCGCCGAAGCCGTCGCGAAGTTCCCCCGCACGGCTCGACTGGTACGCCTCGGGATTGTCTCGCTCCGCGGTGGGCTCGATGTGAAACTCGTCGAAATTCAGCTCGCGGTAGCTCGTGTAGCCGAACGCCATGACTATATCCGGGAAGAAACGGATGTCGAGCTCGTGCATGCGTGCGACGAGCTTTCGCAGGTCTACCTCGGCGCTTGGCGTCGCGTTGCCCTCGGGAAATCCGAGATCCCAATCGGCGGCGAAGTAGTTTCCGGTTCCGTAGCCCCACTCCCGCTTGAAAGGCGAGTCAGCCGGCGGCAGGATCTCCACGGCGTTGACGCCCAACTCGAGCAGGTGGGCGCGATCGGCGACCTCGGGCGTGTCTGAGAAATTGCCACCGGGCTCGGTGATGCTGAGCAACGCGAGCACGTCGCGAAAGGAGCCGACGTCGCGCTCGCGACCCCCTGCGACGGTGCCGCGCGCCCAGGAGCTCGGAAGTTCGTAAATGACGAGGCTGGTATTGGTGGACAAGCGCGAAGGGTTCTGGGTGTTGGCGCGGACGCCGACACTCCCGTCCGGATCGCAGTCCACGAGCCTTCCTCCTTCGAGCTTGATGACGCCCGCGGGCGGCGAACCGAGCCGGTAGTCAACCACTCGAGCGAACGGATCGGTGCATCGAACCGGCAGGTGGCTCGAGCCCGGCCGATCATCCACGACGATAAACCAATACTCATAAACTTGCCCGCTCACGAGCGGCAAACCCTGGATCGGCAGCGCCCAGACGTCCGGATCGTCGGTGAGCGCGAGATCGCCTTCGAAGACCAGCGATTCGGAGGGTGGATTACCCGGCGCGAAGGAGACGATGCGAACCTTTGGCACCGGGACGGTGCGGGCTGGACGCCACAGTGTAAACGCCGTCTCCCGACGGCTCATGAGATGTGACATGGTGCTCCCGTGCCGCACGCACAACCGCGTGCGAATGCAATCATAACGCATGCCTCTCGAGAGAGAACTCGATCGGCGTAGTCATTGGTTCTCCCGTCGCCAGGCGGCCGAAACTTGGATACCCCGCCTCTGGCTCAAGGCGTCGTCGACGGATAATAAATTTAGGGGTCTTGCATATTCCAGTCGACAGTTTTATCGACGCCTGTGGCGGTGGTGCAATGACGATCATACGAATGAATCGCCACCCTGCATCGCCCTCCACCAACGACGAAAAGCGATACGATGAAGTTTACCAGATGCCACGATTAAGATCCTCAAACCCGTATCGAAATTGTCAAACCCCTTTGGCTCCCTTAAGGCATCTACGGCAAGATGATCTATGTCCCCAGTGTGGAACGCGTTCGACCAAGCTAGAGACGACGAGGCCTGTGGTGCATTCACGGCGCTGTACCCAGCGGAGGCGGCTTTGCGGGCTCGTGTGGCCCAAGCTCAAGTTCAGGTCGAGGGGGGCATCTCCACTTTTAGAACACGACCCTGCCAGCATATGAGAGCCCAGAACCTTTCCAGGACTTTTCCAGAACTTTTCCAGGGTTTTCCCAGAACTTTCTGCTGTCCTTGCAGTATGTTGTATCTACAGACGGAGCTGGTGTAGTGATGAGATGAGAGGCAGGCATCCATCTCTAGACGCACAAATCTGCAACACAACTTCTAGGATAGCAAAATGAACGACGAGAATCTTCCTAGCTATGTCAAGCTCTTTGGAGAGATTGATTTTCGTGAAGGCGATGCAGCACGGTCGGTATATTCACCGGCAGCCTACCTTACCGATCTGCTGCAACTCATCGATGATGAAATGCAGCGCCCGAGTGCAACCGATCCGCTCGGTCTCGACCAACGCCGACCCGACATCGTAGATATGGGTATCCACCTAAGGCGGGACAGTTGGAAGACGACCTTCGTTACGCAAGGTGCCGGAAAAATCCATCCCTGGTGAGCAGAAAAGGGAACAGATTTATTTTTGAGCGGGCGCCATGCAACGATCTCACCTAACACTTATGAGGCCCCCGGTTGTCAAGAGACAAATCACCCCTATTAGCGGT
>Ga0214472_10000813_pt1 | contig 37487 bp, 34 predicted proteins | sample RVTome_6_FD_207662 | JGI IMG/M metagenome (GOLD analysis project Ga0214472, IMG submission 207662) | Soil microbial communities from uranium-contaminated site in the Upper Colorado River Basin, Wyoming, United States - RVT140D175 | ecosystem: Environmental > Terrestrial > Soil > Contaminated >...
CGAGAGTGTGATAATACATGGGCTCTTTCTTGGCATACTTCACCTCCAGTGGAGGGAATCATGCTATGAAACGCCCTTAATGTCCACATTTTATACGTCATCATATTTACGGATAGATGTACTAAGGTGGCGCGGCATCTCTCTATCTCAAAGCCATCATCTATCAAGTCCGCCGTGCGCCTTGTTGGATCGGCACAGATGCGCTATGAGTGTTGGCGTCTGGGAAAAGGAGGTTCATAAGATGACTAGGCCCCGCGTGGTTTACCTTTTCGCTCTAATTCTTTTAACGTTCGCAACCGCCCGCGGCGCGCACGCCACGAGCTACTTCGCCTACATCTCGGATTCCACCAACTCTTCGGTGATCGCCTGGCTGGCCAAGGAGGCCGGCATTTTTAAGAAGCATGGGCTCGACCTGGACACGATCTTTATCAACGGCAGCGTCCGGGGCATTCAAAGCCTCATTGCCGGCGATCTCAGCTACAGCGGCGCGGTGGGGACAGCGGTGATCAACGCCAACCTTGCCGGCGCGGACATTGCGCTCATTCAAAGCCAGATGAATACGCTCCCCTATTTCATCATCGGCAAGCCGAGCATCAAGTCGCCGGAGGGCTTGAAGGGGCGCGCGGCGGCGGTGCATATCCCCGGCACTTCGGCGGACTTCGCGATGCGGCTCGCCCTGTCGAAGGTCGGTATCCCGTACAAAGACATCAAAGCGGTCACCGTCGGCGGCGCGCCGGCCCGGCTGGCCGCCGTCACCGGCGGACAAATGGATTTCACCGTCGTAACGGACGGCGAGAGAATTCAGGGCGAAAAATTGGGGCTGAAGGTGATCATCGACATGGCCAAGCTCAACGTGCCGTTTCAGTTCAACTGCACCGTGGCGACGCGGAAAAAGATCCGGGAAAATCCCGACGAAGTGCGGCGGGTGGTCTGGGCGATGGCGGAGTCGATCCACTTCTTCAAGACTCGCAAGGAGGAGTCGATCAAGGTCATGCAGAAGTACACCCGCGGTCTGCCCCGCGACGTCCTGGAGGGAGCCCACGCGGCCAACTCCGAGCTGCTCGTCGAAGACACCTACCCGACGCTCGAAGGTCTGAAGCAGACACTCGAAGTTCAAGCTTTGACCGATCCAAGAGCGAGCAAAGCCAAGGCGGAAGACTTCGTCGATCTTCGCTTCGTCGACGAGCTGAAAAAGAGCGGCTTCGTCGATAAGCTTTACGGGCGAAAATAAAGGTTCTTCCGGGTTTAGTGTGAAAGAGTAATCACCACGAAGGACCCAGCGCGGCTACGCCGCAACCAAACTCGGATTAGTCTCCCGCAAAGACGCAAAGTCGCAAAGGAAGAGCATTGTCATTTCGAACGAAGAGAGAAATCTTTCCTAGATCCCTCCTATTCGCTCGGGATGACAGGCCTTGGGCCTGTCACTTAGCGTCTTGGCGTCTTGGCGCGAGCAATATCCGAATCCCAGACTTTTCGACTCCCAGAAAATTTGCGCAGCTTGCGCAAATTTTCTCCTGTGCCGATACCAAATGGTCGAATTGACAACAAAATACGGTCTCACCACGTGGTGCAATCTCCTCTTCGCTCTTTGGTTGCGGCTTTGCCGCGCTGGGAGCTTCGTGGTGAACGAAATCAAGGTGACTATGCCAGGTTACCCACACAGAAGCCTGAAGAGCCTTCTTTCTTGACGCCCGATACATGCTTGGAATAAATACGGAGCATGATCAGACGAGAGGAGAACAACCATGGTTAAGATGGCCTCAAAGCTCACCTTCGGCACCGCCATCGCCGATTGGCAGGAGCGCATCAACGTCGAGCGCATGAGAACGGCGCGGGCCGAGAAAGCGCGCCAGGTGCTTAAGAAACATGGCGTGGCGGCCATCGTCGCGGCGCGGCCGGATAATACCCGCTATCTCAGCGGTCTCAGGGGCGCGGAATTCTTGCCACAACTCTGGTACGTGCTCTTCTTCGCCGAAGGCGATCCCGTCGTTTATCAACACGCCGGCTGGTATCACAACTATCCTGCCGAAGCGCCCTGGATCAAACACTGGCGGCTGGCGCGCAACTGGGTGAACGAGGGATGCGGGCCGGAAGCGACCGAAGAAGAAGCGAAGCTTTTCGCCGAAGGCATTCACCGCGAGCTGGCGGAGCGCAAGCTTACCGGGGAAAAACTCGCCGTGGTGGGTTTCGACGGCACGGCCACGCAAGCGCTGGCGGCCAAAGGCCTCAACGTCGTCAAGGGCTGGCCGCTCATGTTGGAAGCAACCAAGACCAAAACCGTCGATGAAATCAACTGCCTTAAAATGGCATATGCCATCACCGATAACGCCTGGCACAAAACCTGGGATCTCCTGAGACCCGGCGTCAGCGACGTCTGGGTGGCGCAACAGTCGATGCTCGCCGCCTACGAGGCGGGAGCCGACACCGTGCCGCGCGGCCATATTCGCACCGGACCCAACAGCTACGACCGCGGCATCGATCATACGGGCCGCATCGTTCAGCACGGCGATCTCGCCTACACGGCCTACTGCGGCGTCGGTTACATGGGCTACCATACCTGCTACTACCGCACCTTCTCGGTGGGCAAAACCCCCGAGCGCAAAGTTCAGGATTGGTACAAGGCGCTGATCGAGCGCATGGACGCCATCATCGACGCCATCAAGCCCGGCGCGACGACCGCCGACGCGGCGAAGCATTTTCCGCCGGCGGGCAAATGGGGCTACAAAGAAGAGGCCGAGCTGCTGACGATGGAGATCGGCCACGGCATCGGCATGTACCACTACGGTTATCCGATCATCAACCGCCAGTGGTCGCTGGAGCATCCGCAGGTTTTCGAACCGGGAATGACCATCGCCATCGAGGGCCGGGAGGGCGAACCCGGCTTCGGCGTGCGCATCGAAGACTCCGTCGTCGTGACCGAGAACGGCGCCGAGTTGATCGATCATTGGCCGAGGGATGAAATTCTCGTGGCGCCGCGGTAATGAACTACCCCGCGGAAAGCTTCGGGATATCGTAGCAGTAGCACTTCGAGCGAACTTGTAGGTTGGGTGGAGGCGCAAAGCGCCGATACCCACCGCGGGGAACGATGGGTATCGCTAACGCTCAACCCATCCTACGCCTGAACCGCGGCGCGGCGCGCTTTCCATTCGATGACAATAAAGATGACGCCCAAGGCGCCGCCGCCGATGTTTAAAGCCTCACTGTAGCGGATCGGACCGATCGGCGGTACGATCAGCGCCACTCCCGCGAACGTTAAGACCACCCGCCACATCAACCCTACCGGTCGAAAAAGAAAACCGGTAAACGCGATCGCCAGTAGCGCGGTGCCGGCAAGAGCGGTGGTCACGGCGAGCGTGACCTCGATGACTGAGCCGATCAGAAGCAAGGACGGGGAGTAAACGAATATAAAAGGGACGATGTACGCCACGGCGCCCAAACGCATCGCCTCGAAGCCGGTTCTCATGGGAGAAGCTCCGGCAATGGCAGCGGCGGCGTAGGCGGCCACGCATACCGGCGGGGTCAAGAGCGACAGCATGGCAAAATAGAAAAGGAAAAGATGCGCCGCAATCGGTAGAATTCCCAACTGCGTCACCGCCGGCCCCAGCAGCGTGGCGACGATGACATAGACCGCGACGGTTCCCATCCCCATGCCGAGCACGATGCAGACCAGCGCGACCATGAGCAGCAAGGGAAAAAGCTGTCCGCCGATCATCTGGGTCATCGCCAGGGACAAGAGAAACCCCAGACCGCTCACCATAATGAGACCGACCACGATCCCCGCCGCAGCCGCGGTGACCAGGACTTCCAGGAGAACTTCGCCGGTTTCTTCCAGGATCAGATGAAAACGGCGCAGCGCCGCCCGCCCCTCGGCGCGGGTTAACGCCACTCCGATGACCGCAAGCGACCCCACCAGGCCACACTTGCTCGGATCGAGATTCAACCAGAATAGACCGTAGATCACCACCAGCAGGGGAATAATATAAATATGCGCCAGAGCCAAAATCGGCTTGAGCGGCGGCAGTTGCTCCCGCGCCAGACCTTTGAGCCCGTGCTTGGCCGCCTCCAAATCGATCTGTATATAGAGGATTACGTAATAAAGCAGCGCGGGGACGAGCGCTGCCAAAGCGATCTCCTGATAGGGCTTCGCCAGAAACTCGGCCATGACGAAAGCCGCCGCTCCCATGATCGGCGGCATGATCTGACCACCGTTTGACGCCACCGCTTCGATGGCGCCGGCGACATGGGGCCGATAGCCGACTCCTTTCATCATCGGAATCGTGATCGGACCATCCACCGCGACGTTGGCAACGGCGCTTCCTGAAATCGTGCCGAAGAGGCTCGATGCGACCACGGCCAGTTTGGCCGGCCCGCCGCGAATGCGCCCGAAGGCGCGGGTGCAAAATTGAGTGAGAAACGTGGCGCCGCCGGTGCTGAGCAGCCCCTGCCCAAAAAGCACGAAAGCGAGCACTACCGTGCCGATGGCGTCCAGCGGTATGCCCAGGAGAGCATCATTCGAAATATAGAGGGTGGGGAAAAGGCGATCCCAGTGGCTCGGCTTCGATCGAAGATATCCAGGCGCGAGATCGGCGTAGCGGGCATAAAGCAAGAATACGCCCACCAAGATTACCATCGACCAACCGAGAATGCGGCGCGCCGCCTCCACAACCAAGAGAACCGCCACCACGCCGAGCACCACCCGCTCGACGCGGCGCTCGCCCAGCGTGTAGATCAGCTCGGGATAAAAAATCACCAGATAAGCCCCTACGGCTAGGCCGAGCAGCGAACAAATAAGATCGTACCAGGGAAGCGCATCGCTCGCCCGGTTGCGCGCCGCCGGGATCGAAAGGAAAACGGCGCCGAGGGTGAGTGTCAGCAAAAAGGCGAGGTACTGTTGGCGCAGGATGACCAGGCCGAAAAATAAATGGACGTCGAGAAGGTAAAAGGCGCCGCTCGCCGGCAACGCGCGCAAGAAGAACCGCTGCGCCACTCCCGCCGGGCCGCGCAAACGCCGAAACCTGGTGCCGCCTTCGTCCACGCCGCCTAGATACTCACCCTGGAAATGTTGAACAGAACAACTCCATAAAAATTTATCCCGCCAAGCATGTCCTGAGCTTTGCCGAAGGGACACCACCGAAACAAAATCCGAAATTCGAATATCGAAAGAAGCCCCGCGGACCGAAACAAACCGCAGCCAAATAAACCCAAAACCGAAGAAAATCCAAAACCCCGAATCCAGATTGAAGTTGTTTGAAATTTTCTGTTTTCTTGAACATTTGAATTTGTTTCGAGTTTCGTGCTTTGGATTTCGTGCTTCGAATTTTGGTCCTTTGCGCCTTTGCGGGAGACATGGGTTTTCCGATCTCGTTTTCGTTTCCGAATTTCAAATTCTTGGCTAGATATTAGCGCTTCTCCAGCTCGCGCTGGAGTTTTTCCATGTCGGCAGACCAGACTCCCTTGTCGCGGAAGAACTTGATCGCCCCGGCGTGAAACGGAACGGCGGCGGCGGTGGAAACCATCCGCTGCCGGCTCCAGGACTGCATTCGCGGCGTCACTTTGCGCAGCTCGTCGTTATGTTCCCAAAGCACATTCAAGACCGCCTGGACAACTTCGTCAGGCAAGCGCGCGGCAACGACAATGCAAATATCCTCGCTCTGCGTGGGTACGTCCTCCACGACTCCCACCGCCGCGCCCTTCTTCACGACCATCATATAGGTGCCGGGGTTGAAAGCGGCCATTCGCTTGAGGCTCTCCGGCGTGTTGCGGATCGGCACCAGCCGGACACCGCCGCGGATACGGGCGTTGGCTTCTTGCACCGCCGGCGCGCCCACCGAGTGCCAAAGCACATCGGTGCGCCCTTCGAGAAAGATCCGCTGGTTTTCGTTTAGCTCGGCCACGGGCACCTTGACGACATCGTCCCAGCTAAGACCGCCGGTGGCCAGATTGGCCCCGGCGGTGTAATGGATGATCGGCAGGCCGGCCCAGCCGCTGGGGACGCGCTTTCCCTTGAGGTCAGCAGTCGTCTTAATCGGAGAATCCAGCGGCGCCCAGAACGCCAAATGCATCGGCGCCCCGATCATCAATAGCCGAATGTTGGGATAGGCCCGGCGGTGCGAACCGATTCCGCGAAAGGCGGTCGCGCCATCGCTGCCGACGATCACTCCGAACTCCATTTCACCGTCGTTCATGGCCGGCAACCAGGCGGGCGGCCCAGGATGCGGCCGCACGATCATAGTGATCGAGGATTTTTCTGAAACCAGTTTAGCCGCGGCGCTGCCGTCAGCGTGAAAACCGCTGCCGGTGGCATGAGTCGCGATTACCACGGACTTGGGTAAAGGCTTGGCCTCAGCGGCGGCGGCATCGCCCGGACGAAGCGCGCCGGCGAATATCGCGATCAGCATGAGCCCCGCCAGTTGAGTCAAGTCGTACCGCCAACGTTCGTGGTTGCTCATTTCATCACCTCGAATAATAATTCTAAGAGTCGGCTCAAAAACCCTGGAACGGCCTCTAGGGATCGGCATATTACCGGAGGAACTCTTTTGTCAAGGCAAAAAATTTGCCGGCTCATTTTCCCCAGGCCGGTCGGTGAAGTCGCATGCTAATATCGGTGCCGGCCGTGTGGCTATTTTTTTTCGCTTACGCTATGAAGATCCAAGTTGGATCGCATCTATGATTCAAGTACGTTTTGTCGATACCACGCTGCGCGATGGCCAACAGAGCCTTTGGGCTTACGGCATGCGAACCGGAATGATGGTTCCGGTCGCCGAGCAGATGGATAAGGCCGGCTTCGAGGCGATCGAGCTTGGCGGCCCGGTCGAGTTGCCGAAGTGCGTGCGCGAGCTGCGCGAAGATCCCTGGGAGCGCTACCGGCTGGTCATCCCGCAATTCCGAAAAACGCCGCTCAGACTCATTCACGGCACGCGCAGCGGCTTCGCGATCTACCCGCACGCGGTGCACCAGCTTTACGATACCTGCATGGCGCGCGCGGGAGTCAGCGAGGTGCGCATTTCCGATTCCTGGAACGACCCCGCCGATTGGGCCTGGCGCGTCCAACAGGCGAAGAACGCCGGGCTAAGACCAATTATCAATCTGATTTACACCGTCTCACCGCGCCATACCGACGAGCACTACGCGCAAAAGATCCGGGAAGCGATTGCCCTGGACGTCTACCGTGTCATTCTCAAAGACCCTGGCGGCATCCTGACTCCCGAACGGACAAAAACGCTGGCTCCGGCCGTGCTCGCCGCCGCCGGCGACACGACGGTGGAATTGCACACCCATTGTACGACCGGGCTCGGCACGTTGTGCTGCTTGGAAGCGATCAAAGCGGGTATGACGAACGTCAACACGGCGATTCCGCCGCTGGCTGACGGCTCATCGAATCCGTCGATATTCAACGTCGCGATGAACGCGCGCGCTCTCGGCTACCGGACGCTCATCGACGAAGAGCCGCTCCGTGCGGTGGCAAAGCATTTCACCGCCTGCGCCAAGCAAGACGGCCTGCCCATCGGTAAAACGCCGGAATACGACTATGCGCAGTATGTGCACCAAATTCCCGGCGGCATGATTTCTAATTTGCGCCATCAACTCAGCCGCGTCGGCATGGAAAACAAAATTGACGAAACTCTCGAAGAGGCGGCGCGAGTGCGCGCCGAGTTCGGTTACCCGATCATGGTCACGCCGCTGTCGCAGTTCGTCGGCAGCCAGGCCGCCATCAACGTGATCATCGGCGCGCGCTACAAAGAAGTCACCGACCAGACCATCGAATACGCCATGGGCATCTGGGGCAAAGAAGGCGCGGTCTACATGGACGCCGACGTGAAAGACAAAATACTGAGTCGCCCGCGCGCCAGGGAAATCGCCGAACGGCCCCACCCGGCCGATTCGCTGCAAGACCTGCGCCGGAAATACGGCGGCCAGGGAGTTTCGGACGAAGACGTCTTGCTGCGCTTCTTTACCAGCAACGAAGATGTCGAACGGATGCACGCCGCCGGACCGGCGCGGAGCTATTCGGCCAACGGCAACCCGCTGTTGAATCTGGTCGCGGAACTGTCCAAGCAAACCGATCGCAGCAGCATTTTCATTCAAAGACCGAATTTCTCCCTCCGCCTGGAAAAGCGGCTGGGTTGAAACGGCGGCAAACTTATTTAGGCGCTTCTGGGTTTCCTATGAAAGAGCTTTCACCGCCGAGGCACAGAGTTCGCAGAGTTCGGAGTCTTTCTTGATCAAAAACTTTTTACTCCGCGCCCTCCGCGCCTCCGCGGTGAATAATTCCTACCTTCGTGCTCTTCGTGTCCTTCGTGGTGAATACTATTCCACCGTAAACCCAGTATAACCATTATTTAAGGAAGCTCATGGCGCGCGTCCCATTACTCGAAGAGAAAGACCATCCCGAACTGGCCGAATCGATCGTCAGGATCAAAGGCGCGCGCGGCGGGCGGCTGATCAACATCTACCGCTTGATGCTCCACAGTCCGGCGCTGGCGAACGCGTGGTTCGATTTGAATCAAGCGGTGCGCTACGGCACCGAGATCGACGGCCAGAGCCGTGAGCTGGCAGTGATTCGCGTGGCGATCCTGAACGACGTTGAGTACGTCCAGCGCGCCCATGGGCCGGCCTACGCCCTAAAAGAGGGACTGACGCCGGAGCAGGTTGCAGCGCTGGCCAATTGGCGACCGTCGAAACTCTTCAGCGAGCCGCAGCGTGCGCTGCTCGCATATACCGACGCGATGACCCGCGACATCGATGTTTCGGACGACGTCTTCGCCGAGGTCCGCAAGCATTTCACCGAGCGCCAAACTGTGGAACTCGCAATGCTGATCGGCGCTTATAATATGCTCACGAGATTCTTGAAGGCGCTAAAAGTGGATCCTGAACCGTCGCCAGATCGAAACCCATAAAATGATTCCCTCGCCCGCTTGCGGGAGAGGGCCAGGGTGAGGGCAATTTTGCGACGTTCGCCCTCACCTCAATCCTCTCCCAGAGGGAGAGGAAGTACGACCTCAAGATCATGCCGATGGCAACATCCCCCCGTCCCATCCTCGTCGTCGAGAACGATTCGTTTCTCCGGCTGATTCAGCTCGTCCTCGATCCGACGACGCCGCCGGAGCGCGTCGAAGCCATCGCTCATTTTTGCAAGCATGACCTGCCCGATTTTCGCGGCTGGTGCGCCAAGATCCGCTCCCGTGTCCCCGCTCTGTATCCGGCGGATGTTCGCCTCGTCGGTAATCAGGCCGATCTGCTCGGCAATCTCTCCAGCGCTACCGTTGTCGTGGTCGAGGAATTGACCGTCGGCGCTGCGGAAATAGCCGCCGCGGGCGGCTCGCTCAAGTGCGTTCAAAAGTACGGCTTTACCACGCGCAACATCGATCTTGCCGCGTGTGACAAAGCGGGGGTTAAAGTTTTGACGGTCAGACGGCGCGCCAATATCGCCACCGCCGAGCAGGGACTCGCGCTGATGCTCGCGCTCGCGCGGCAACTGACGCGCAACACTAATTTGATCAGCCTCGAGCATCTGCGCGCGGCCGGTTACGAGCCCACGACGTACGATCGCGCACACACGCCCAACGGCAACTGGGCGCGCATCTCCGGCTTGGTCACCCTTTACGGCAAGCAACTCGGCATCGTCGGTTTGGGCGAGATCGGGCGCGAGCTGGCGCTGCGCGCCATCGCGCTGGGCATGGGTATCGTCTACGCGCAGCGCACGCGGCTTGCGGCGGCAGTCGAGCGGCAATTTCAAGCAACATTCGTGAGCTTGGATGAATTGCTCGCGACCTCCGACTTCGTCAGCTTACATCTTCCGCGCGGACCCCAGACGGTTAACTTTATCGGCCGCCGCGAGCTGGCGCTCATCAAACCCGGAGCGTTCTTGATCAACGTGTCACAACCGCAGCTCGTCAACCGCGAGGCATTGCGCGATGCGCTCGCTTCGGGCCGATTGGGCGGTTACGGCCTCGACACATTTTACGAGGAGCCGGGCGACGCCGACGACCCGCTGCTTAAATTTCGCAACGTCATCATCACTCCCCACCTCGGCGGCTCACCGCGCCAGAATTGGCTCGAAGACATAGAAGAATTCTTGGTGAATCTCGCCCGGACGCTGGGTTAGATACTATCCCAGTAATTGTTTCACAAAACGAGTTCAAGAAATTTATCGCGCCAAGCACGCTAAGCTCGCAAAGAAAGACCCTTTGTCATTTCGACCGAAGGGAGAAATCTTTCTTAGATCCCTCGCATTCGCTCGGGATGACGGCCCTCAGCCCGTCATCTTAGCGTCCTTGGCGTTCTTTGCGCGAGATCCCATCTTTTCCGATCTGCTTGTCGTCGCTAGAATTCAAATATGTTTGGCTAAGGATAAGAAACCGATCGCCCGCCGTAGCCCGTTCAGCGGTGGGCGTGGACCCAATCGAGAATCACGCCATTCGTTTCTTCCACCGCCTGCCAGAAGAAGCCATGTGACTGGCCTTTGAGAACTTTCATCGCCGCGCCGGGAATGCGCTCTTTGAGAACCTGAGATTGGGCGATGTGATTGCTGCCGACCGTGTCCGCTTCGCCGATGAGCACCAGGGTCGGCGCCTTGACGTCGCCGAGGCGATGCGTGCCCTCGAAATTATGGCGCGCGATGCAGATATGGATGAACTCCGGCAGCTTGGCGTGGGTCGCCCAGGCGAGCGTGAAAAATTCCTTGACCTCGTCGGGGTGCCGGTCACGATAATCTTTCGTGAAAAAAGCATCCGACTCGCAGATCTCGTGATAAACATATTTTTCAAATCCCATCTCCACCAAGCCGAGAACCAGCCGGTGAGGTAACCCCGTGATACAATCCGGTCCCGACCGCGCCGCTGGCCCAGACCCGCTCGCCGCCATGATCAGGCTTTTCACCCGCCCCGGGAAGTTTTGCGCCAGAGACAAAGCGATTCGGCCGCCCATCGAGTGGCCAATTAGGTGAGCCGACGGAAGTCGCAAATGATCCATCAGCGCGACGATGTCCAACGCCATCTGCTCGATGGTGTAGACCGTTTGCACGGCGACCGAGCGGCCGCAGCCGCGCGGATCGTGAAAAATAATGTTGAGCGACTCGGCCAGCGACATCTGTGACGGCTTCCACACCTCGCCGGAAAAGGCGGTGGAAGGCACGAAGATAAGCGGCTCGCCTTGACCATGAGACTCGTAGTAAAGATCGACACCCGTAGGGAGTTTAACGTTCGGCATAGGTTTCTACCTTTCGAAGGAAACATCGTCAAATCGAAGTGTATCGCCGTTGCCCCTCGCTTTTTCCGCGTATTGCTCCTTCCCCCTCGACGGGGGAAGGCAGAGATAGGGGTGTTAACCCGAAACTCGAAACTATTAGTTCGGTAACCAGCACACCGCCGCGATCTCGCTCAGTTCTCTTCTCAGCTTCGTCCACGACGCGCCGCCGTCATCGCTGCGGTATAAGCCTCTCTCCGTCCCGGCGAAAAGGATCTTGTGCCACTTCGGATGCATCGCGATGCAGCGCACGGAGGCTTCGTAAGCAAAGCCGCGGCGCGGCCCGATGCGCGCCCAGGTCCGACCGTTGTCCTCGCTGCGCATGATGCTCTGCCCGATCGTACCCACGACAATCGTCACATCCTTCATAGCCTCTCCGGCAACATTGAACGTTGAACCTTGAACATTGAACCCGTCTGAAAGTTCAAGCCGTTCTATTCATCCTTCATCCCTCCGCCTTCATCCTTTATCCTAGACGTTCACCCTATGCATATCCCTGCTTCGCGTGCCCGCCGCGGCTCCCGGCGAAAACATCGCATCGAGCCGCACTAGCTCTTCTTTGCCGATTTTGAGCTCGACAGCTCTGATGTTTTCCTCTAAATGCTTGCGCGTCTTGTTGCTGGGGATCGGTATGATGTCGTTGCCCTGCGCCACTAACCACGCCAAAGCCAACTGCGCAGGGGTCGCTCCTTTTTCTCTCGCCAGCTCTTCGAATTGCCCGAGCAGCGTGACGTTCTTTTCCAGGTTACCCGGCTGAAAACGCGGATGACTAATGCGGCCGTCGCCGTCGTTCAGGTCTTTGAGGTCATGTACGACGCCGGCGAAAAAGCCGCGCCCGAGCGGCGAATAAGCCATAAAACCCATGTTGAATTCGCGACAAGCTTGGATGTTACCTTCTTCCGGGTCCCGCGACCAGAGCGAGTACTCCATTTGCAATGAACAGATGGGATGGACCTTGCGCGCCCGGCGAATCGAATTGGCGCTCGCTTCAGAGAGGCCTATGTAGCGCGTGAGCCCGCGTTCGACCAGCCGGGCCATCGCTCCCACCGAGTCTTCAACGGGAATCTCCGGGTCGACGCGCGACATGCAAAAGACATCGAGAGAATCGATGCCGAGACGCTTGACACTCTGCTCGCAGTTTTGCGTCAGATATTCCGGCGCGCTGCCGCTGCGGTTGCCGCCCGCCTGCCTGGCGGCGGGCAGGCCCGCGTCCGGCGCGCGCGGGCTGCCGGACTTGGAGTGGATGACGATTCTTTCACGCCGGCCCTTGAGCGCTTTCGCGATCAGCTCATGGTTGTGGCCGCTGCCGTAGCTCGCCGAGGTATCGATGAAATTGATGCCGAGATCGAAAGCGCGGTGCAGCGTCGCGATCGATTCGTTATCGTCCGCCGGACCGTAGGCCCCTGACATGCTCATGCAGCCGATCCCAAGACGCGAAACGTTGAATTCCGTCGCGCCGAATTGAACGTACTCCATGATTTCCTCCATGCCGCGCTCACAGCTATCGCAGGTGGCGCGGGCGAATCAAATTTACCGGCCGGCGACGAGGCGCGGAGACTTCGAAACACGCCTCCTACGCGAGCACGACGCGGCGGTGATCTGCTCCAAGATCTCGGCGTAAGTTTGCTGCTCCGATTTCCCAGGATACGAAAACTCGGCAAACAATCCGATCTTCATCTGTCTTTCACAGGACTTGAACGATTTGAACGTATTAAACGCCTTGAACGTTTTGAACCTCTCAGACTTTGAACCTTGAACTTTGAGCGATGCGCTACGCGCCGATCACCATCGTCGTGCCGACGCTGTTCGGCACAAAGGCTTCCGGGAACTCCCGGGCAATCCAATGCGTCGCCTTCCAACCGGTGCAGTGCTGCGGCACGACGACGCTCGGATTGAATTCTCTCAAAGCTTGAACCGTCGGCGCGATGATCGGCTCGAAGATCGGGCCGGTAAGGTGAAATCCGCCGATCACCGCATGAATCAGATTCACGCCCGTGAGATCCCGTGCGCAGTTGAGCGTATTGATGACGCCGGCGTGACCGCAGCCGGTGAGCACGACTAAACCTTTGTCCTTTACGTTGATGACGATCGCCTGGTCGTCGTGTATCCAAGGATCGGGCTGCCACTCGCCGTCGATCAGCGCCACTTGCGCGGGCTGCCTTTCTCATAGGAAGTCGTCCGCGGGATTTGCCCGGTCACCAGCGCATGCTCCCCGATCAGCATCGTCGGCCCGCGCTCCTCGATGATTTGCACGTCTTCCGCTTCGAGGTCGCGCTTGCTCGGCGGGATATGCTCCGACTCATGTCCGTCCGGTTGAATGTTTTTGCGCTTGAGATAAGCATCCGGGTGGAGAACGATCGGAATCCTCGGCCGCCCATACCGCTTGATAAATCCCATCAGCCCGCGCGTGTGATCCGTATGGCCGTGGCTCAAGACTACGGCATGCAGCTCGTTCCCCTTGATCTCCAGCACGTCCATGTTGTGCAGCACACCGTCAAGAGTCACGCCGGTGTCGAAGAGAAACGATTCCTGGTTGCCGCTTTCGTACGTCGTCACGAGCATGGAGACGCCATGCTCCGCCCGCAACTGCGGCCGTGTGTGCGCGTCACGTTCGCGCTTGTGCCGCTTGGCAACCGGCGTACTGCCCATCAGCACGTCGATGGAGTTATCCATGACGCTGAGTATTTCTACCTTGTCTACTGGCTTCAGTGAAACGACAGGCATTGCAACCTCCCTACTTCACTTCCCGCTGGAACGGCATTTTCAGCATCCAGTTGACGATCTGTTCCACCGTCTCGGATTCCTTGCCGAAAAATCCATGTGCGCTAAACGGATCGCAGGGTGCCGACTGAGGCGGCGAACTCAGGCATCTTGAGTTCCTTTATGATCTCGGCGAGGGATTTACCCTACGCTGCCATCTCACCTACCTGCTTGAGCAGCAGGGTATAGTACCCTTCGTGCGCGTCGACGGAACGGGTATGAGCCGGTTTAAACTATTCGAAACTTCACGCCGGCGTCAAGGGCCTAAAGTCGGATTTGACCGGGAACCGTCCTTTGTACCATGAGGGCGGTAACTTGCCGGCGAATCGCCGCCGCGGAAATTGCTCGGAATCCTTAGGAGGATTGACATGAAAAAGCTGATCTTCGCTATCTCTCTGCTATTCCTAGGGGCGACCCTTTCCCCCGCCCAGACGCCGTTCTTCCAGGGAAAAACCGTCCGGATCATCACCGGATTTCCCGCCGGCGACGTCAACGATCTCTGGCCGCGCCTGATCGGTCAGTACATGACCAAGTATGTACCCGGCAATCAATGACTCTCAGGCGGAAAAGTGCGCTCGCCTTAGAAATCTTTGCGGTTCATTTCGCGAAGCCGCGCTTTTGGAAGAAGCCCAGCACGATCTCATCGAACCTCGCGAGGTCTTCCAGGCAGCAGGCGTGGCCAGCGCCGGCAGATTTTTCGAATCCGCAAGCTTTCTCTCCCCTTTCAACTAGGGAGAGTGACGTTAGAAGCGCCCTTACCGGCAAGCGCACAGGCGGAAACGCAAGCCAAAAACGTTCGACACCACGGTCCAGACAACGAAACTTGTGCGGCGATGTGTAATTAAAGCATCCGTCCTGCGCCTGCATTGGGGATCATTCATGGGGCATCCCGTCCCGCAAGCAGGCGAACACCTTACGGTTTTCTATGGACCCTCGCGTATATCGGCTACCGCGGTGCAGCGGCATGAATGTGCCGCCGAAATCACTCAGATTTCGATCGCCGGGGTATAAAACTTGCTTGAGTAACATCAGCATCCAATTTACGCGGAGGTCTATCTTGATGGTCACCGGATCGACGGCCAGGGGTCGGGGAAATATGCGGCGCTTCCTAGCGATTGCCAGTTGTGTCCTGGGAGTGGCATTAATCTTCTTCGCTTTCAGCGTAGGAACCAAACGGTCGAAGAAGGCTTCCCCTGTGGAACGTGAAGCGTCAGGCGCGGAACCGGCGCGCAAGAAACCGGCGCGCGCGTGGAACATTGCGCTGGGCAACGTCGTCGTCGTGGCACCGGAGCTGGGACTGAGCGTCAAACCGGCGAAGGGACTGGCGCCGGAACAGAGCAAGGTCGTGGCCAGAATCGAGAGTCAACTGCAACGCCTGCGGCAAATTTACCGTCACGAGAGCGAAAAGAATCCGGGACTCATGGGTAGCATGACGTTGCAATTCATGGTCGAGCCCTCAGGCGGGGTCACGAAGGTCAAGGAAGTTTCTTCCCGCCTTTCCAACTCCGATTTCAAAAAAATGGTGATCGCGGCGGTTTCCCAGTGGTCTTTTCGTGATATCATCGCCAACGGAGCCACGATCCAATGTCCGCTGCTGTTCGTGCCCGAGGGGATGGATATCACTACGCTGGTCCAGTGGGAAAAATCCTTCGGTCAAAACGGAGAAATCGGCGCGGCGGCCGTTACTCATACCAAAGCCGGTCCCGTTAAGCCTGTGGTGAGCTCGTCGAATCCACAAAGCAAGATAACCGAAAATAACCGCCAGTCCGAAACCGCAACGAAAACCAAAATCACGGGCGCCGAAAAGGCGTCGCGGGTGAGCGCAGCCAAGCCGTCCGCCATCTACCAACTCAAGTTCGCGACCTCGCTGCGCAAGGAACCTAATTTTTCCTCGATTTCGGTTGCAAAATTGTCGGTCGGATCAAGAGTCTCATTGCTCGGCAGTCGCGGTGAGTGGCTCGAAGTACGCGAGGAGAGCACCGGACAGTCCGGATTCATACGCCAGGAGTTCATCAACTTCCCCGAACCGGCAAAGAAACCTTAACCCCGTCTTCTCCCAACGCCGATCGTTTTTGATTTTTTGGGTCTTCAGGGTTGCGAGTGATTAACCACAGAGGCTCTGAGTACGCCGAGAAACGTCAAATGAGGGTATCGTGCGGCGCGGAGTTTACTTCTCGGCCGCGACGTTGAGTTCCATGCTGCCGATCTTTTCGATTGTTCCGTGGAGCCGGTCGCCGTCGTCGAGCTTGCTCACGCCTGCCGGAGTCCCGGTGGTGATCAGGTCGCCAGGGCGAAGCGTCAGGCAGCTCGTCAGAAAACGGATATGATCCCGCAGGCCGCAGATCATGTCGCTCGTGTGCGCGGTCATCGCCTCTTTGCCGTTTTGCAGAACTTTGATGGAAAGATTTTGCGGTTCGTCGATTTCGTCCCGGGTCACGATCCACGGCCCCAGAGCGGTAAAAGTGTCGAAGCCCTTGCGGATGTTGCGCGTGTTTTGCATGCCCTTACCCCAGGGATCGCGCTGGCTGATATCCCAGCAGATCGTGTAGCCGAAGACATAATCGAGCGCCTGCGCTTCGCTGACCTTGCGCGCCCGTTTGCCGATCACGGCGCAAAGCTCGCACTCGAAATCGACGAGCTTAGAAATCTTCGGCAAAACGATCGTGTCGTTTGGACCGATGATGGACGAAGTCGTCTTGAGGAAAAATTCTGCCATCAATTCATCCTTGCTTCTGGTCACGCGATCGGCGCTGCCCACGCGGGTGATCATTTCGGCCTGGTGCGCGCGGTAATTGGCCGCCGCCGCCCAGAGCGATCCGGGATTGGTGATTGGCGCCAAAAGCTTGACAGAACCCAACGCCACCGAGCCGCCGCGCTGCGAAGCGTCGCGCGCGATCTGCAGCGCCGCCGGATTATTCGCCAGCGCATCGATGACCTCGAGCATCGTGTAGCCCCGGCGTGCCAGACCGGCTTTGATCAGGGTGTCGCCGATGTCATAAACCTGATCGCCCACCACTACGCCTGCTTGATTGTTGTTATAGTGACAAATTTTTATTTTGAACCTCAAAGAAACCAGGATTGCAAACTGCCTTCTCATATCTGAAGAAGGACACAAAGTCCAATGAGCCGCCGGCACCGAACTTCCAAGCGTTTGACGTTCTCCGTCAGCTCGTCGTATGTAAGGAGAACAAGACCGGCAACGAGCCGCCGAACCATGCTTCATCTTAAGACCGCACTGACCAAGAATCCTCGCTTCGGGCCGCTCATCGACGGCAGGGTGGACTCGAGCGAGGTTACTTTCGATGTAACCGTCACCACGCCGCCCGAGCTTTTTTATCGGAATCTGAAATATGATGAATTCGATCTCTTCGAGATGTCCATCTCGGAGTATCTCATCACCCGAGAGCGACGCGGCTCGGACAGGTGGCAGTGGATCGCGCTGCCGATCTTTCCCGCCAAGGCTTTCGTTTGGCTCGGTCTCTTTGTCAATACCGCTGCCGGCATAAAGAGTCTGGCGGATCTGCGCGGCAAGCGCGTCGGTGTGCCGGACTACGTCATGACGGCGGCATTGTGGTTGCGGGTCTTTCTTCGTGAGCTATACGGTGTCCAGCCGCAGGAAATTTCCTGGCACATCGGCCGGATCAAGGAGTTTAGCCACGGCGCGCTGCTTGGTTTAGATAAGGAACCGCCCGCGGGAGTATCCATCACCTGGTTGAGCGACAACCAAACCTTCGACGTCATGCTCGACCGCGGCGAGATCGATGCCGCCTATGGTTTCGCGCCGCGCCACGATCGGAAACTACAGAAATACGATATCGACCGTTATGGCGGCACCCCGATCGAGGGCAATCCACGGCTGAGAAAACTATTCCCCGATGCCGGCCGCGAGGTAGTGACTGCGTTTTACCGGAAGACCCAAGTGGTGCCGGCTAACCACGTGCTGATGGTCCAGAGAAAGATCTTGGAAGAAAACCCGTGGCTCGCACTTGAACTCGTGAGACTGTTCAGTGAGTCCAAGCGGATCGCCTACGGCGCCGCCGAGCGCTGGAGCCTGGGCTATCTATACTTCGAAGGCGACGATCCGCAGAGCCAAGCGGCCACCTTTGGCGACGATCCTTTTCCCTACGGAGTCAGCGCGAACCGCAAGATGCTTGAAATGCTCGCCGCCAGCTCCCACGGCGAGGGATTAACCAGGCAAACGGCCCGGATTGATGAGCTTTTTGCCGCCGCGACGCTGGATTGAAGGGAGCATCGCTCATGTTGTGGACCGTGGTTACGGAAAGCTTCTCTGCTTTTGTTCGACGCCTCGAAAAAGTGTTCCCTCTCCCCTCGCGGGAGAAGGCGACGGTAAGGGAGCGTTGCAAATCTGAATCACCCTCACCTCGTTCCTCTCCCGTCGAGGGAGAGGATGATAATAGACGGAAGCTGCGACGGTATTGTGCGCCTCTTGGACTAGTCTTCCTGTTAGGATTATCGCCTTTCAATCTCGCCCGCGCCGAAAACATCAAGATCGGCATCCCGTCGCTCACGGTGACCATGTTGCCGCTGGCGGTGGCAAAGGAACAGGGATTTTTTCAAAAGGAAGGTCTCAATGCGGAGATAGTGCTCATGCCCGCCGCTCTCAATATCAAAGTGCTGCTCTCCGGCGATATCCAATATGCGACGACGATCACCTCGGGCGTGGTCGCGAACATCCGCGGGATCAACACCCGCGTCGTCATGTGCTTCGTCGACCGGGTGCTCCTGGATCTCGTCGGCAACTCGGAGATAGGATCGATTGCGGACTTGAAGGGAAAGTTGATCGGCATCTCTTCGCGGGGCGGCTTGCACGACGTCGTCATGCGCCGCATCTTCGCCCAATCGGGGATGGACGCTTCGCAAGCGACTTTCATCACGGTGGGCGGCCCAGGCGCGATGCTCGGCGCAATACAATCAAAACGGATCGCCGCCGGCCTGCTCAACCCGCCGCATAACTTTCTCGCCTATCGCGAGGGGCTGAAAAACCTGGGCTTCGCCGGCAACTTCGTGCGCTCTCCAAGCACGGGGATCGTGACCATGCGGGAAACTCTGGAGCGCTCCCCCGATCAGGTCCGCCGCCTGCTCCGCGCCTTGACCCGCGCCCGAGCGTTCACGAAAGACAACAAGCCCGCCACCGTGGCGATCCTCAAACGCTTTGTCCGGATAAGCGATGACGAGCTAGCAGGGAAAATCTACGACTATCACAAGCGCGCCGAGACGCCGGACGGCAAGATCGACGCCGTGATAGCAGCCGACACCATCCGCGACAGCCTACAGGCTGAAGCGATTACGAAAGAGGTGCCGGTCAATCAGGTCTTCGATTTTTCGTATCTGCCGCAGCGCTAGCTTCGCAAAGAAACAATCGGGTGGAATCAGATTTATAGATCAGACTCCAGGTTGGCGGACTCTATGTATTGAATACCAGCCCGAAATGCAGGTCTGCATTAACGACCGCAGTGAGCCTATGTTGATATTTTGAGGTTTGGATTGCCGCGTAACACCTTGGTGCTATCCACAGCGTTCTTCCAGGACGTGTTCGCGGTCTGACCATAGAGACTTGCGGCGGCGTCTGCGGCAGGAGTGGGCGGGATTGTCGGAGCCAGGCAATCGGAGAGCTTGAAGTCAAACTGCCAGAGACTTAGCAGCGGCCCAAATTCCACAGCGGCATTGGCGTTGACTTTCTTCGAGCCGATGGCCGAGTCAAAGCCCGCAGCGATAAAGTCCGCGGAGTGGCTGTCTCCGAAGCAGCAGGTGGAATACACCAGCCGAAGTTTCGTTTGGATGTTTGACGTGCCGACTACATTACGCCGGTATCCATCAGCGAGAAGATAATTTCCTTCAAGGATCGATCGATGGTATCGAGCCGGTTGACTGGCGGTCCGCCATTTAAGGACTCCACGATCTCCGGCAGATCCTCCTTTTTTACTCCCGCATACCAAACCCTTTTGGGGTGGATCACGATATTGGGGCCCTGATCGCACCCGCCAAAGCAGATGTACGGTTTCACTTCGACATCCAAACAGTGGGTGGTTACTTTGCCGGTCAGTTCATTCATGAGCTGCTCGGAGCCGCGGATCTTGCAGTCGACGCTGAGACAGACGAAGCAGTTCTGTTTCATTGGACGGCGTTCCTTACTAGCGGCTAATTTAGCGCAATTGATAGCAGCCATTCAACAGACCGGCTTGGATATTTCGCGGCGTCGGCCATTCGAAGTAAGAAACGGTTTGGGCAGGAGCGCCGCTCGTGTTGGATAAGTGCCCCATCATTGTCTTTCCGGCGAGGGGGCAGCAGCTCACTGTCCCAACCCCGCCGATAGAAAAGGCCGCTCCGCGTTGACACGCAGCAGGGCGTCGCATAGTGTCGTTCGCGCGGTCTAAGCGGGACATCAAGCAAGCACGAGATCCTGTATGCGGTCTAGGCTTAGCCCCCTCCAAGGGCAGCAAAGTCTTGAGCAGACCCTACGCGCGGATGAGCCCTAAGAAGGAATAGTCGCCTTGGAAAAACGCCGCACGTGGATCGGCGGGCGTGAACTCGCAATGTAGCGATTTCCCATGATCGAAACCGGTTTCGGAATCGGCTCCGGCATTCGGGACTTGCCCAAGTCTCTGACCCTTTCGGCCCTAACCTACGGACTGACCGCGTGGCTGTTCGCGGTGACCGGACCTTTTCTTATCTACGTCAATGCGGCCAGGCAAGGGAATCTCTCGACCCTCGAGCTCAACTCGTGGATCTTCGGCGGGTACTTTGTCTGCGGCCTGCTGAGCGTCGCTCTGAGCCTGTATTATCGCCTGCCCCTTTTGGCGGCGATCACCATACCGGGAGGCGTCTTGGTCGGGGCGGCGCTGACTCATTTGAGCTTTGAAGAAATCATCGGCGCCTATCTGGTGACCGGAGTGCTGATCACGGCCCTCGGCGTCACCGGAGCCGTCAAGCGAGGAATGGAGTGGCTGCCGATGCCTATCGCCATGGCGATGGTGGCGGGGATACTGCTGCAATTCGGCATGGGCATCATCACTTCGCTGCAACAGACCCCGCTCGTCTCGGGCATGACTTTGATCGCCTATCTTTCGGTCTCACTGGTGAAACCTCTGGCCAGAAGGTTTCCGCCGGTTCTCGGTGCCATCATCGTCGGGCTAATGGCCGCTGCCGCGCTCGGACAAGCGAACTGGCGGCTCCTGACCTTCGGGATCGCGGAGTTTAAATTTTTCACGCCGCAATTTACCTGGCCCGCCGCCGTGGAACTGGTCATCCCCCTCGCATTGACGGTGATCGCCGTGCAAAACGCCCAGGGCATCGCGATTTTGCAGAACATGGGTTACCGCCCGCCGTTGGACGCGGTGACGATTACCAGCGGCGTCGGCTCGATTCTCGTGGCCCCGTTCGGCAGCCAGTCGGTGTGCCTGGCGGGACCGATGACCGGCATCGTCACCAACCCGAGCATCGGCCCAAAAGACAGTCGCTACGCCGCCGCGGTGGTGACGGGAATTCTATGGATGGTTTTTGGGCTGTTCTCGCCCATGGCTACGGCGCTCAGCCAGATCCTTCCCGCATCGTTAGTCAATTTGCTGGCCGGTCTCGCGCTGCTGGAGGTTCTCGGAAGCTGCTTCGCCGCGGCGTTCGGTGAAAAATTTCGCTTGGGCGCGCTCTTCACATTTCTTATCACCATCTCAGGGATGAGGCTGCTCAACATCGGCGCGCCGTTCTGGGGACTGGTCGGCGGGACGTTTGTCTCTGCGCTCCTGGAGCGGCAGGACTTCAAAAATATAAGGGGGTGAAAACCGCTAGGACAAATCGTTTTGCGGTAAGGTTTGTGAACGATCTTTCGCTCTTGAAAAGCGTTGGACCTTCAGAAAGAAGCCGGGCGGATTTGTTCGATGACGTGGTGAACGGCGGAGTTTTGCTAGCCCCGACGCTATCGCGAAGCGCTGGACGGGCGGTCCGGCACCACGTTGGTCACCGCCGGGGAGTTTTCCAATATCTGCAGCGCATCCAATCCGACCCGGAGCGCGATGCCAGGTATGCGTTGGTAAAGCCGCATGACCTTAAACTGCGAACCGCTCAGCTCCTTTAGTACGTAGCTTTGGGCCGCCAGGATCGATTTTCTTTGCAACGCCACGAGTTCCTCGTTCAGCTGATCTTCGCGCCGCCATGGTGTCCGCAATCCCGCCAACACCAGAACGGTGCCGGCGCTGGCCGCGCGCTTGAAGAGTTGCGGCGGTACCTTCTCCGACGACGCGGCCTCGGGCTCCGTCGCCGGACGGTCGAGCAACACATTGGTCACGTTCGTCGAGCGCGCCAACTCCGCCAGCGCATCGGCGCCGATCTCCAAGGCGATCCCCGGGATGCGATCGTAGCGACGTATGATCGAATAGTTTCTCCCCTCCAACTCTGACAGCAGATCCCTCTGAACCGAAGCGATGGCCTCGCGCTGAGCGCGCACTTCGTCTTCGCCCAAACGGGATTCCATTTGCCACGGTACTTTTAATCCGACCAGCACCAAAACGGTTCCATGGGCGGACGCTTCGTCGATCACTTCGCGGGGAATTTTCTCGTCTGTTTGCGCAGCCGCCGCGCCGGCAATCGATAGCATTCCGGCAAGACAGCCCGCCCTTAACAAATTCTTCGAGCCGATAATTAATTTCATGACTGGTACTCCATCCGACTGGCTTGGGCTTTGAATGATGGAGGGGTGAAAAGCGAAGCTGTAGCGGCCCACGCAAATAGCCTATACCTTTTCGGTGGGCGATGTCCACAATTTCATGAATGCTAAAAAAACACCATTAGTTTGGATTGGCATCGACGCGCCTGCTCGGAATGGAACGATGGATTACCGGGTTTTGAATTTCCCAACACGCCATCATTCCGATACTCCTTGACTCCATTCCTCCTAAAACCCACTGAGACTCACGCCCAAGCCCTCCCCCTCCGGCACGCTGATCGCGCCGTTTTCCACAGTCAGCCCGAAAAACGGATCGCCCGTGATGACCTCGAATTCGCCCAACTCGCAAAGCGGCGCGATGCCCGGTGTGGCGGCGGCGAGATGTACCGCCGCCGCGTCGCCCACCATGCTGCCGGCGGTGTTCGACAGCGCGCAGCGGATGCCGTTAAGCTCGCACAGCTCGGCGATTTGCCGGACCGCGCCGATGCCGCCGATTTTTTGAATGCCGGTGTTGATCGCGTCCACCATGCGATTCTTGATCACCATCTGGGCATCCGCCACCGTGCGCACGGACTGATCGGCTTCGATCTTGATCGGCGAATGTTTCTTGACTTCCCAAAGCGCGTCGAATTGATCGCGCGGTACCGGCTGCTCGAAAATTTCCACGCCGTTATCGGCCAATCCCTTGGCGAGCCGGATCGCCGTCTTGGCGTCGTAGGATTCGTTGGCGTCGACCTTGATGAAGACGCCGTCGCCAACGGCCTTGCGTACGGCGGCGACGCGGGGCAAATCCTGATCGAGCTTGCCGCTCATCTTGAGCTTGAGCGCAAGCCCTCCGGCCGCAAGCCGCTGCGCTTCTTCGGCCATTGCATCGGGCGCGCCCACGCTAATCATCTTGATGACTTTGATCATTCCGCGATAGCGCCCGCCGAGCATCAAATTCAACGGCACATGCGCGCTCCGCGCCAGGGCATCGTATAACGCGATCTCCAAAGCCGCCTTGGCCCTGGGGTTGCCGGTCAGCGCATGATCCATGTCGGCGCGGATGCGCGCCAGCTCTTCGAGCTCCCGCCCGACGACAGAGGGTTTCAAGACCGCCTCGATCACATGCCGGGCCGTTTCCGGCGTCTCGCCGGTGCGCGGAAAAAGATCCGAATAACCGTAGCCTTCGACACCGTCGTCCGTAACCGCTCTGACGAGCAGTCCCCGGGCTACGGTGAAATTGTTCGTCGCGGTGATGAGCGGCTTAGTATAGGGCATTTCCAGCATGCGGGTTTCAATTTGGGCGATCTTCATCGGAAAGGACCTCGAATGCGATGGGTTAAACTCCTGCGAGATGGATAGCATAACAGATTGCGAGGCTGCCAGCCCATGTGTTAGCGCTATAGCCTGGAACATTCAATGAAGGTCCTGCTTATTCAACCGCCGGTCCAAGATTTTTACGATACCGACGTTCGCCTCCAACCTATCGGCCTCGCATATTTGAAAGCGGCCGTGCGTAAGCACCTGCCCGATGTCGAGATCACCATCAAAGACTATCACGCCGGTTGCGGCCGGCGGACGGTGGCGATACCGAAGGAACTTGCGTACCTCACCGAATATTATCCCGTGGCGGACAAATCGCCTTTTTCGACGTTTCACCAATACTATCACTTCGGAAAATCGTTCGACGACATCGAAACCGAGATCGCCGAGCTGAAACCGGACATAGTCGGAATCTCATCGCTCTTTACGCCTTACTATCGCGAAGCCGTTGAAGTCGGCGCGCGAGTAAAGAAACGAACCGACGCAATCGTCGTCATGGGCGGATCCCATGCCTCCGCCGTGCCGGAATCGCTGCTTGCCTCGCCGCATGTCGACTACGTCATCCGTGGCGAGGGTGAACGGACTCTTGTCGAATTGCTGAGATATTTAAAGGGCGAACAACCCATCGACTGCGTGCCCAATCTGGCTTACAAAAGCCGCGGCGAGATCGTTCTCAATCCGATCAGCGACAATTTCCCCGTCGACGATCTGCCGTTTCCTGACTTGAGCGACCTCCTGCCATCGAATTATACGCTCGCCGGCAAGCCGATGACCTTCATGATCACTTCGCGCAGTTGCCCGCATAAATGCTCGTTCTGCTCCGTGCACACGACCTTCGGCACGGATTACCGCCGCCGCTCGCTGGAGAATGTCCTGGAAGAGATCGAGTTGCGCTATCGGCAGGGCTTCCGCGTGATCGACTTCGAAGACGACAACCTCACCTTTTATAAGAGCACGTTCAAGGAGCTCTGCCGCCGTCTAATTGACCGCTTTCCCAACCGCGAGATGGAATTCGTCGCCATGAACGGCATCAGCTACCTGAGCCTCGACGGCGAGCTGCTCGAACTGATGCACCAAGCGGGCTTTTCTCATCTCAATCTCGCGCTCGTCAGCTCCGACAAAACCGTGCGCGAGACCACCAAGCGGCCACACACCCTCGACGCTTATTTAAAGGTCGTGTACAAAGCCCACGACCTCGGCTTCAAAATCGTTTCGTACCAGATCCTCGGCTTACCGAACGAAACTTTAGACAGCATGATCCAGACACTCGCTTTCAACGCGCGCTTGCCCGTGCTCCTCGGCGCTTCGCCTTTCTACCGGACACCGGATGCGCCCATCGCCCGCGGTTTGTATTTAGTGGAAGCGGATTTCATCAAAGCTCGGCTTACCGCGTTGGCGGTCGAAACCGATCAGTTCACCCGCGACGACATCTATACGCTGTTCGTAACGACGCGCATCATTAACTTCCTCAAAGGGCTGCACCTCACCCAGGCCGTGGGTTTTGATAATCTGTTCGATTATCAATGGACCGACCAACGGACGGCTGTGGGATTTACTGTGCTTAAACTGCTCCAAGAAACGGGGCATCTGAATTTTTGGACTCACGAAGGTTTGCGCGAAAATAAACGCTTCAGGCCGGAGCTTTTCTTCCGCGTGCTTGCCCAGGCTGGAGCTATCGGTTGTCTAAACGGCCAACGGATCATCGTCGGGGAGTTCTCAGCTCCGCCGGCTGCTCAAAAGGACTCAGAGGCGAGGCGCGCAGTTTTCGTTATTCGTGTTCGTGACTCGTGTTCGTATACGAGCACGAAAGTCGAGCACGAGCACGAATGAGAGCGAGGCGATCGAGCGCGCCCTTCGACAATGGCTGAGGGTATTCGGCGAAGTATAGGAGGCTTTTTCAGCAGCCTGCTACGGATGCTCCATGCCGATGGAAAACATTCGCTCCAGGTCGTGGCGCGAGTAGACGCGGAAGGCGATGAGGGTTTCGGAGGACGTAATGCCGGGGATGGCGCGGATGCGCTCGGTGACAACCTTCGCCAGCTCGTCGTTGTCCTTCACCCGGATGATCGCCGCGAGATCGAAGCGTCCGGCGAGCGAATATACTTCGCTGACGCCCTCGGCATCGGCGATGGTTTCCGCCACTTTATTGGTTTTGTCCCGTTCGGTGGTCAACAGCACGATGGCCGACAGCATAAACCCTCCTTGGCGCGCAAGCCGCTGATGGAAAGAAGACTAATCGACAAGCAACGGAAGGTCAACTTGCCGCGGCGAGCTTCCCGCGAGATGATTCTCTGCTCCAACCCTGCGCGGCCCTACGGCCGGCTCCCTCGAACTTTGAACCTGGAACCTTGAACATTGAACAATCCGAAGGAGGTCAATCATGTACGGATGGCGCGCGCGCATCGGCCATGTCGCTCCCTCGCGGGGCGACACGCTGGTCTACGAGTTCTACAAAATGCTCCCCGAGGGCTTCATGATTCTTAACACCACCGGCACCGTCCGCCAGTTGGTCGACGGCGATTTCGAGAACCAGCTGCAGCGCATCGAGGACGCGGTGCAGGACCTGGTCGACAACCGCTGCGACTCGATCATTTTCAGCGGCTCGCCGCTTTTTACCCGCTTACCCTTCGGCGCGGACCGCGCTCTGGGAAAAAAGCTTAGCGAAAAATACGGCGTGCCCGTCGCCGCCGGTTTGACCGCGGAGGTCGAAGCGCTGAAGGCTATGAAGATTGAAAAACTCGTGGTCGGGACGCCATACCCGAACGAATTGAATGAAAGGCTCAAGCGCCACCTCGAAGCCGCGGGATTCACAGTGCTACAGATCGAGGGCTACGGCGTTATCAAGAACGCCGACCTTACCGATATGCAGATTCACGCGCCGTACCAAATCGCCAAGCGGCTCTACGCCAAGGCGCCCCAGGCCGACGGCGTCTTTATTGCCTGCCCGCGCTGGCCGACGTTCGGCGACGTGGCCCTGTTGGAAGCAGAAATGAGCATGCCTGTGGTTACCAGCAGTCTGGCCTGCATCTGGTACGCTTTGACGCTTGCCCGCGTAAGGGTAACTATTTCCGGCTTTGGCCGGTTGATGGCAAGCTTGGGAACTTGATCGTCCAGGTAGGAAAAGGCTCAATTAAATTCCGGCTTTTCGTCCGCCCTGCAATGAAGTAAAATCCTGATCGTTTAAGGGTCAGAGATATTTACGAAGGAGGCAAGTATGAATCTATTCAAAGGTTCGATGGTTGTGGCGTTCCTGGCGCTGATGTCGATCGTCGTGCCCTCAATCGGCGAGGGCGCGGATTTTGGGCGGTTTGGGTGCCGGCGCGGTGACCGGATCGAGATCCAGGATCTCGACATGTCGCCCGATCCGATCATGGAGGGACAGCGTATCCGCGCCTGGAAAGTGCGCATTAATTTCGCCGGCGCCCGCGAATGCGAGACGGAAATCGAGGTTCGTGAAGGCGGAGACGTTGTCGCCCGCACGCGCCGAATTAACATGCGCCCGGGAGTCAACGAGATCGAAGTTCCGCCGGTTGAACGGTACCGGTTTCACGGCCGGGAGCATTGCTTCAACGTGGTTGCGGATTTGGAAGGAACGCGCCGCAACGTCGATGCGAGCCGCCGTTTTTGCGCGCGCCAGCGGATGGGTTGGTCGTTGCGCGAGTACGGCGACCGCCGGCGCTGAGGCGGTCGCATGCTCAGGGGGCGCGCCGGAAACTTTCATCGGCGCAAAAAGGCAAAATCAGCCGTGATTTTCACCTAACCGAGAGGATGAGGCATGGAGCATGGGGTGGACTTTCTCTACATGGTTTCATCCTTCATCCTTCCGCCTTCATCCTTGCATCATGTCTAGCCCCAAACCTTAGCTGCTGTCTCCAGCATGATCTCCAGTTTTCTAAATTGCTCCTCCTCAGTGAGGAGATTACCGCCGATGCTTGAAGCGAAGCCGCACTGGGGACTGATGGCGAGTTGTTCAAGGGAAAGATAGCGAGTAGCCTTGTCGATGCGCCGTCTAAGCTCATCCGTTGATTCCACGCGGCCGACCTTGGTCGTAATCAGGCCGAGCACGGCAATCTTGCCCTTGGGCACAAACCTCAGCGCCTCGAAGCTCCCGGCCCGTTCCGTGTCGTACTCCAGCAGCAAACGTTGGTGATCGAGGCCGTTGAATAACTTTTCCGCGATGTCATCGTAAGTTCCCTCGCGGTGCCACATGCTCTGCCGGTTGCCGCGGCAGATGTGAATGCCGAAGGTCACTCCCGGATAACCCGCAATGACTTCGTTATCGGCTTTGATCGAACGCGCCATGTTCGCCGTCGGGTTCTCGCGGCGCGCGCCCATCGCTGCCAACGAATCCGGATCAACGTACGCGGTGTATCCTGGCCCGTCGATGCCGACGTAGCGGCAGCCGGCGCCGGCCAGTTGCGCGATCATTTGACGCTCGACCGAAACGACATCAGCGACGAATTCATCGACAGTCGGGTAAATCGATTTTGAATTTTCACTGTCGAAGCACTGGGTAATGCGATCCGCACTGATCAGCGTTACCTTGACGGTTCGATCCGTGAGCCCTTGCGCAAATCGGAAGTCGTCAAGCAAACCGTTGCGCAGGAGCTTCAATTTTGCCGTCACGCGCTTGCGATTGAGCAAGATCGGATCCTGCCCTTTATGCGAAGTGGCTTCATTCGTATCCTTGCGCGCCAAGATTTGGTGATAAGTCTTAACCCCGGTCTGCCATTCTTCGACTCCCGTCACGACTGAGAAACTCTCCATGAAACTCGTGCGGCGAAATTCCCCGTCGACCACCACCGGCAGATGATGCGCCTCCTGCGTGGCGATTACCTCGCGGATGGCATCATCTTGCGCTTTGCGCAACTCCTCTTCCTTGATAGCGCCCGCGCTATAGCGCGCGAAGGCCTCTTTCAAAGTCTGCGGCCGGAGCAAGCTGCCGACCTGGTCGACGCGCAGCGTTTTAAGATCCGGCTGGGACGCGGTTGTCATTTTGTCTCTCTCCTTGTCTCTCGTTCTCTTTGAAATTTTTTCGCTCGCCGGCGCCGACGAATTCAATGAAACCTTGCCAAAGGCGCCCCCAACCTACTCCGGACGTTCAGCTCCAGAGGCACTCGCGCGGCTGAATCCTCTAGGTCCGATCGAACACGTTGATGATATCGGGTACGCGCGACCGACCAGATTTGCCGCAAACTATCATTTCCGCTTTCGCCGGGTCAACGATCATTAACAGGCTGGGTTACTGAACCGTCGCGGTGACGATGAGACTCGTTTCGCTGCTGCTCGCGCGGTCGGCGAATCCGAGCATCTGCCGCGTCACCTCGTGCATCTTGGTGGTCGAGCCGACGACGGACACCGGCTGGCCGTTGGCAACGATTAGCTCGGTTTGCGCTTCGGTGAAATCGACGATGCCCGCCCGCTCGTTGGCGAAGTAACTGATGCGCGGCGTTAAACGCACCAACACTTGATTGTCGGGGAGGATTTTCGCGCTCACTTTAAGCGACGTCCCGACGTCGCGGAACACGATATCGCGCGCGAGGTATCCCAAGCCTGTCGCCCAGTCGCGATAAAAAACGAATTGTTGCTGCGGAACTCTCGTGGCGACAGTCAGAATCGACTCGCCGCCATCGCGGACCAACGTAAAAATTCTATTGGAACGCTGAACGGTGGTCTGTCGTTCGACGGCGACGAGCCGGCCGGAAGGTTGGACGTTACCGTTTCGAATAATCACGCTGCCGCCGCCCTGGACCGCTTGTCGGTTCTGATCCAGCAACTGTTGGCTTTCCAACAAGATTTTGATCTGGCGCGGGATTTGGGCGGTGATATGGCCACACCATCCGAGCAGAATCGTAACGACGCCGAATGCCACCCAGAAGCGATAAACGTCAAATCTCGATGCGCGCCTCATCGCTCTTAATTATATACCGCTCTGCCCCGGCGACCAACGCACAAACCGGAGGAGAGAGAAACCGGAAACGACATCCGTTACCGAAAGCTCCGCATGAACCCTTCCCTTTCGATCTCGTCCAGCAGAGTCATGTCGACGAAATCGCCGGGATTTCTTTGCGGCGCGTCCATTTCCTTGAGAATATTCCTGACACCGTCTAGATTCGTTCGCGGGATAGCGTCCATCCTGCGGGAGAAGAAATCATAGGTCGCCTCGATCGCTTCGAGATCGTTGACCCTCAGATATTTTTTCAAAACTTTGATGCTTCCCTCCTTGTTTGCTCGCACGTAGTGGATCGCCTCGATTTGCGCCTTGAGCAGATTTTTCGCCAGCGGCCGCTGCTTGTCGAGAAACGAACGGGTAACCATAAGAGAAGTATTGGGATAAGCGCTGAAATCCGCCATGTCGGCGAGCACGTTCATGCCGCGCTTTTTGGCCACGTGAATCTCCGGATAAGAGAAAATCGTCGCGTCGATTTGGCCGAGCACCAGAGCGGTCATGCGCGCGTTGGTCTGCCCCGATTGAAGGAGGGTCACCTGACGCGGTTCGATCTTCCAAGCCCTGAGCGCCCATTGCACGGCGGTGTCGTTGGAGCCGCCGAAGCGCTGGATGCCGATTTTCTTACCGACGAGCTGTTGGGGAGTCTTTATTTCGGGGCGGGCGATGATTTGGAACGGCATGCGGTTTTCCAGCGTCGCGATCAGCACCAGCGGCGCGCCGCGCAGCGCCGCCTGAATCGCCGAAGACGCCGAGTTCTGGCTCATCGTTATGCTTCCCGCCACCAGCGCCACCATGTTGAGGGAACCGCCGCCGATCAGGAGCGGCTCCAGCTCAATGCCGTACTTCTTGCTGATCTCAGTTTCTTTGTTCACCCAGAGAGGCAGCTGATAGCCGGCAATGCCGCCATAGCCTGCATGAACCAGGGTGAAATCGGCGCCGTGACCATCCGCGCGGCTGGCAACGACAACGGCCGATGAAACGACGAGCGACAGAATAAGAGCGGCGCTAGACTTTATGATCATCACGGGCAGTTTCATCAACGGCGACTCGCTCCCGCCCCACAGCGCGGGCGAAACCATCGCGGGTTCAATTCGCGAATCAGGCTCCGCCGGCGAATTTCTTCTGATTGATCACGGCGCGGCGGTGGCGTCCTTCGCCGATCTTGACGCCCTGATCGTTGGTCGCTGTTACCGCGTAACGGATCTTGCCGTCCTTGACCTCGAGGATTTCCGCGGTGATGGTCACGCTTTGACCGATCCTCGTGGCGGCCGTATGGCGCACGTCGACGTGAATGCCGACGCTTTGCTCGTTCTCATCGAGGTAAGGCTCGGTCAATTTCACCGAGGTTTGCTCCATCAAGCCGATCATCGACGGCGTCGAAAACACATCCGCGATCAGTTGCTGCGCGCGCATCTCCAGCGTGGTCACATAAGTTTGGCTATATTTCAGGCCGGGTACCAATCCGTCTTTCATCGGCGATTCATCGTAGGTTTGAAAAATTAGGGTCTTCGGGCTTCGCTGTCAAGCAGGGCTCGGAGCTTGCACCGCCGAGGCGCAGAGGGCGCCGAGTAAAATTTCGAAATTCGAATTTTCTTTGTGAACTCTGTGTCTCTGCGGTGAATACTTCTTCACAGGAAACCCAGAATAACCAAAAATTACGTCTAACGCTCCTTACTTCTTTTCGCCGCCGAAGAGACGCTTGACCGCGGAGCCGACACCCTCGACCACGTCGACGGCGCCTTCCACGCCCTTTCGGCCCAAGGTTCCAAGCCCTTCGGCGACGCTCCTGATGCTGACTCCAAGTTGATCCGCCATCGCGGTGGCGATGCGGGTGGACAGGTTTTCGTTGAGCGAGAAGTTAGGATGGCTCGTATCGCCTTTCAGAACAAAGTCAACGCCGATGGCATTGTTGTGGTCTTTGAGAAAGCCGATGACCGCGTTGCGCGGAACTCCCATGAAAGTGTCGAAAAGTCCGCGCGCCGGAGCGAACTCCAGGTCTTTGAGAACCACCTTTCCTTTGCCGTCCAAGTTGTCGTTGCGCACCTCGGAGTGCAAATTCAAGTCGAGCGTGCCGCGGGTAACCTGCGTCTCGTTCTTTTTAACCAGATAGGGCTGGAGCGCCACCATGTCCACGGCGGCGAGCGCGAGCCGCGACGAAGAATTTCTGGCGCCCGGTCCGACCCAACCGGTTACCTTCGCCCGGCCGTCGCGTTTGACTCCCTTCACGATGGCGGCCAGATCGAAGTGCGTTCTCTCCGCCGCCGGCGCCGCTACGTCTCTGATCACAGCCTCGATCCGCTCCATTCTGGTCCTGAGCGGCGGCCGGCTGACGGTAACGTCGAAAAGCTCTACGCTGCCATTTTTCAGCTCGATGGTCGAGATCACCACCGCGGGCGCGGAAGCATTGCTGCCGTTCGCTTCAGCCTCGCTTCCCTCCTGTTCCGTCAGACTTGGAACAATGATCAATTTTCCCGGCCTGCGCAGCACGGAGAGATACGGCCTTTCGACCACGATCGAAGCGATGCGGACCTGATTCGTCAAAAGACTGCGAAGATCGGGAATGATCGTCACCCGCTCCGCTTCCAGCGTGCGCATCGCCGGCCAGCCCTTGGGTGCGTCGATGCTAAGCCCCACCAGTTCGATGGAGAACCAGTTGACCTTGAGTTCGGCTAAGCGGCTGCCGGGCCCCAACGCCTTGACGATCTTACCCTGGAGCAGCCGTCCCCCGACGCGGTAGCCGGCCACGACGGCGCCCCCCAGGATCAGCACCACGGCGAGAACGATGACTTGCCAACGCTTCATAAATTATCCGCCGACAAAGCCATTGTGACAGCGGTGGTGAGAAGCTGCAAACGACTGCGCGTCCTCCCCATGGGCGGTTGAAAGCCGGGATGCAATGGCGGAGTTGAATCCGGATTCCGCAGTTGAAAGTTAGTGCACGGAGCGAGGGGCGAACCTGGAGCGGCGAAGACACCCAGGCGTACTGCTTCAAAGTCTTTTCTGCCGCTTGGCACAATACCTTCATTACTCTGACAGAACTCGCACAGCAGCGAGATTTGTCCTGTGCTCAGGGGTAGAAAAGCATTGTCTTCGTTGCGTAAGGTTTGCCCCTCGCTCACAGCGTCACTTTTCCACTGCGGAATCCGGGTTTAATCCGGCCATAGGCTTCGCGATCAACGCGGTCAAACTATTTAGTGCCGGGCCAAAGGGTCCGCTCGTTGTCGGCAAGCGCGCAAAGCAAATGGACAACGGTCTTACTCTAAAGTATTGAAGAGGCTAAAGGGAAATTAGAAAGAGAGACGGCATGAGCAACGAGGAGTCCCAAATGTTGTCGATCGAGCGCATCGCTGAGAAGCTCGGCCTTACCATTGATGACCTCGATCCCTACGGTCGCTACACGGCTAAGGTCAGGCTCCATCGTCTTCCCCCGCCGGGCGCGGCGCCCAAGGGTAAGCTGATCCTGGTCACGGCGATCACCCCGACCACCCACGGCGAGGGCAAAACCGTCGTCTCCATCGGGCTCGCTCAAGCCATCGAACGGCTCGGCAGGAAATCGGTCGTCACCTTGCGCGAGCCGTCCCTCGGACCCGTCTTCGGCGTCAAAGGCGGCGCCACCGGCGGTGGCAAATCGCAAGTTCTGCCCGCCGAAAAGATCAATCTTCATTTCAACGGCGACAAACACGCCGTGGCCGCCGCGCACAACCTGCTCGCGGCGATGATCGACTCCCACATTTTCCATGGCAACGAACACCGAATAGACGTAGAAAATATCTCCTGGCCGCGCGCGGTGGACATGAACGACCGGGCGCTGCGCCAGATCAGAATTGGCTTGGGCGGCAAGACCAACGGCGTCCCGAGGGATTCCCGTTTCGTTATCACCGCGGCCTCCGAAATCATGGCGGTGCTCGCCCTCGCTGAATCGCGCGCGGATTGCGCGCGCCGGCTTGGTGAAATAACCGTCGGCTTCGATTACAACGGCAAGCCCGTCCATGCGAAGGATCTGCAAGCGAACGGAGCGATGATGGTTTTACTCAACGAAGCGATCATCCCCAACCTCGTCCAAACCACCGAGCAGACGCCGGCGCTCATCCACGCCGGTCCCTTTGCCAATATCGCTCATGGCACGAGCAGCGTGCTCGCCCAACGCATGGCGTTGGAGCTCGCCGAATATGTCGTCAACGAAGCCGGTTTTGCCGCTGACCTTGGCGCGGAAAAGTACCTTGACATCGTGATGCCGTCGTCGGGCATCAAGGCGTCCGCAGCGGTGCTGGTGGCGACCGCGCGCGCCATCCGGCGTCACAGCGAGGATCAAAACCGGACGAATCTCAAACCCGGTCTGGAGAACCTGGCGAAGCACATCGAAATCCTGCGCAAGTTTGCTCTTTCCACCGTCGTCGCCATCAATCGCTTCCCGGACGACAAGACGGACGACCTTCTTGCCATTAGGAATTTTTGCGCCGAGCTCGGTGTAGATTCTGCGCTCGCGGACGTGTTCGAAAAAGGCGGCGACGGCGCGCGCGAGCTCGGGGAAAAAGTGATCGACGCGGCGGATGGAGCGGATTTGAACGCGACTCAACCTCTCTACGCGCCGAATCTCGCCATCGAAGAGAAAACTTCTATTGTCGCGAAGGAAATCTACGGCGCAAGCGGCGTCGAGATTCTCAGCCGAGCGAGGCAGAAATTGGCACAGTTTACTGCCCTGGGTTTCGCCGATTTGCCGGTCTGTGTCGCCAAAACGCAATACTCGCTCTCCGACGATCCCAAAAAACTCGGCGCGCCGAAAGATTGGACGCTCACCGTTACCGACGCGTTCCTCGCCACCGGCGCAGGCTTCATCGTCGTCGTCGCCGGCAACATGATGCTGATGCCGGGTCTCCCGAAAAATCCACAAGCCGTGCGGATGAGTGTGAATGAGGACGGGAGTTTCCGCGGTTTGAGCTGAGCCGGAGGCACTCGCCGGCCGTCACCGTTCACCCAACTCCTTGAGCGCCTGTTGCAGATAGCTGCGGTCGACATATTTGGCAGAGTCCTGCGCTGCGAGCTTCGTTTCCCCCGCCAAAATTTCCAGCGCCAGCTTCATCCCGTCGGGGCTAAGCTCCAGGCTAGGATGCCAGATGGGGTTCGCCGTGTAGTATTCCCAGCCCTTGCGCGCCAACTCGGGGGTGATCTGGATTTCCTTGGCGAGGAAATCGCTCGCCGCTTCTTTGTTGGCGAACAGCCAACGGTTGGCCTTCACCGCCCCTTTTAAGAAACGGACGAGGAGCGCGCGATTTTTCTCCGCCCAGCCGCGCTTCACCGACATCACAGTAAGCTGATAATTGGGTAAATAATCCTTGTAGTATCCGAGCACGTTGAACCCCTGCTCTTCCGCCGTAAAGACGAGTGGCACGACGAGGAAAGCCGCCGCGACCTGGCCTGAAGTCAGCGCCGCGAGATTGAAATTGCCGCCGCCCACGGCGAGCAATTTATAATCGGCGGGATACTCAAGGCCGTTTTTCTTGAAAATGCGCTTGAGCACCGTGGTTGCGCCGGAAGCCAGCGATTGCACGCCCACGGTGGCTCCGCGCAGTTCTTTGAAACTCTTGTACTTTTTTCCTGCGACGATCGCCTGAGTTAAACCATTGATGACGCCGGCAACGCTCACCAGATCGGCCCCGCCCACCGCCGCGCTGACCATCGCATCGGCGGAGCCCATGGCCAAATAGAGCGATTCTCCCACCAGGGCCTGGACCGCCACCGGCGTGCCACGCAGCAACACCGGTTGCACGTCGAGCCCAACCTCGTCGAAGAAACCCCTTTTAGTTCCGAGCCAGACGAGGCCTGTTCCGAGCGTCTTGGTGCCAACGCCCACCCGGAATTTGCCCTTCTCCTGTGCCGGCGCGACCGTGACCGCGAGAAGGATCGTGATAAAAGCGGAAAACACCCTGCGCCGAATTACACGCGCGCGCTCCGAGAACTGCTCATCCTTTGCGCCTCGCTCTCATTTCCTTACGCCTCCGCAAGCTCGGTAGCTGGCGCCAGCACGGGCATCGGGCGCTCCGGCCGCCGGATCGTCAGCGCCAAGCAGGCGGCGATCAAACCCATGCAGCCGCCGACCAAGAAAGCATATTGATAATCGCCGAAATGGACGCGCGCCCAGCCGCCGCCGACCGCGGCAGATGCGCCGCCGAGCTGGTGGAAGACGAAAACCAACCCAAAAATTCTGCCGACGCGCTCGGCGCCGAACGTCCGCGCAATGATCGTCGTCGTCGCGGGGCCGGAGGCATACCAATCGAGGCCGTAAAGCACCGCGAAACTGAACAGCGCCGTCGACTCACTCACGAACGGCAGGATAAAAAGCGACGAGCCGCGCAGGCCGTAAACTACTGCAAGCACTTTACGCGGGTCGACGCGGTCGACCAGCCAGCCGGCAAACGTCGTCCCGATAAAGCTCGCGCCGCCCATGATTCCCACGGCCGTCGCCGCGGTGAGTTGTGGTATGCCGCGCTCGATCGCATGCGGAATCAGGTGCGTGCCGATGAGCCCGTTGGCCGTCACGCCACAAATAAAAAAACAGCCGCCGAGAATCCAAAAAGTCGAAGTGCCAAGAACTTCCCGAACGGTTGAAATCGAGACGGGACGAATATCACCGCGCGCAAACGCGCCGCCGCGCTGCAAGGAGTCACTCGCGTTTCCCGACCCGTATGGCTCGAGCCCGATGTCGGAGGGATGGTCGCGCATCCAGAGCCAGATCGCGGGCATGAGAACCAACGCAACTGCCACGACCACCGTCAATGCGCTGCGCCAGCCGCTCGACACGATGACGGCCATCAGCATCGGAAGAAACACCACCTGACCCGCGGCGTTGGCATTGGTCATGATGCCGATGGCCAGACCGCGCCGGCGCACGAACCAGCGGCTGGCGATGCTCGGTCCCAGCGCCGGGGTCACGCCGGTCGCAATTCCCAGAACGATTCCCCACAGAAAGATCAGCTGCCAAAGCTGTTGAACGAAAACGGTTCCGATCAAGCCCGCCGCGATCGTCGAGAGGCACCCCAAGATGACGCGGCGCGGGCCGATCCGGTCGATCAGCCAGCCGCCGATGGGCGCGAACAGCCCCAGCATCAAAAGGTTGAGGCTGGCGGCGGAGGCGATTTCCGTTCTCGTCCAACCGAACTCCGCTTCCAGAGGATGGATTAGCACCGACGGCGCGGAACGAATGCCCGCCGCCGTCAGGTTGGCGAGGAAACCCAGGGCGACAATGAACCAGCCGTAAAAAAAAGGCGTTGCAGTCGGTAGCGGTATTCCCGTTGTCTTGACATTACCCATGCTCACCCTGTAACACAAACAGCTGAGAAGAAACATTCACCTCAGAGCCACAGCGCGGCAGAACCGGGAGTCGAAAACGCTCGGATTCGGACATTCCTCCCGCCAAGGCGCAAAGACGCTAATTCTAATTCGCTTTCAAGATGAGCCGAAGTATGGCAGAGTGGAGGCATGGGAAGACCACGGCGGATCGACAGGAGAGCGGTGACACGGGCGAGGAAGGCGGTAGGGCAAGCCACGAGCCTG
>Ga0214472_10000815_pt1 | contig 37414 bp, 33 predicted proteins | sample RVTome_6_FD_207662 | JGI IMG/M metagenome (GOLD analysis project Ga0214472, IMG submission 207662) | Soil microbial communities from uranium-contaminated site in the Upper Colorado River Basin, Wyoming, United States - RVT140D175 | ecosystem: Environmental > Terrestrial > Soil > Contaminated >...
ATCGGCTGTTTTTGTGACAGTCAGGTTAATTGACGGTTTGCCATTGAATCGTGCATACGTTTGTGCTTCTTCAAAACGCCGGGTGACATTGGCAAAATCACCAATACGCAGTTGGCCGCCATCCGGGTTGGTACGCAATATTATATTTTCTATATCTTCCGGTTCCGGCAACACACCCTGGCCGCGCAAACGAATATCACCTTCCATGGATCGAATGGAACCACCGGGTTGGTCGCGAAGATTTTCACTGAGCGCATTCATCACCAACTCCAGCGGGATCCTGAGGGCTGCGAGTGTATGCGGATCGACTTCAACCCAGATTTCCCAGTCCCGGTCGCCTGCCACACCCACACTGGCAACACCACGTATTTCAACCATTTTGCGGCGTACAGCTTCAGCCACGTCATAAAGCTCGGCCTTTGAGAGATCGCCATACAACACCAGCGTGATGACCGGGAAACGAGCTCTGATTCTGGACAATTCAGGTTTTTTGGCGATGTCGGGCAGATTATCGATACGATCCAGAATGGTACGTGACTCATTGATAAAATCATCGACGTTCGATCCCGGTTTCAGCTTGATGTAGATGCTGGACAACCCTTCACTGCTGCTGGAGGTGATGAAATCGATGTCCTGGCTGTCGACGAATTCTTCTTCGATGGTGAGTGTAACTTGTTGCTCGACTTCAGCGGGTGATGCGCCTTCAAATTCCGTCATTATGCTGACCATATCCAGTTCCACTACCGGAAAAATTTCCTGCGGGAGTGCTCGCCATGCCAGAACCCCCATAACCAGTATGATTACCAGTCCAAGATTGACGAGCAGCGGATTATCGAGAGAAAAACGAATGATGGGCATGAAGAGTTATTTTAACCGGGATATTACCGTTTACAGTTTCAGCAGCCTGAAGAAATCATTATTCAACGTACACTTCCTGTCCGTCGGCCAGCAGGGTAACATCCCTGGCAACTATCCTTGTTCCTGGAGCTATGCCATCAACCACCTGCATATTTTCTTGTCTCGCAATTAACTCAACCGGTTGCTTGCTGATATGATTTCCTTCCACTGTAAATACAAAGGCCCGTCCTTCCTCTCTCAGGATGGAAGAAATGGGAACCACTTCAACTTCAGACAGCGTTTTCCCGGGCAATTCTGCCCTGGCCAGTTGGCCGGGATACAACTCAATCGTCTGGTTGTCTGCAGACAAGCGAATTCGTAATGCATGGGTATGTGTCACAGGATTTGGATCAGGCGCTATTGCATGGATACTGCCAATCAGTTCAACACCATCAATCGCAAGTTTTACTTCCTGGGCAAGTTGTAATTGATTGGCCAATTGCCCCGTGACTTCCAGATAAAGATCGAGTTCATCAAGCTGCACCAGTTCCACGGCAACCTGGCCTGCCGGGATATAATCACCTACATCGAATAATACTGTATTGATCTTGCCCGCAAATGGTGCAAGCAGCCGGCTGCGCTCCAGATTGCGTTCTGCCATATTCAGTGCTGCCCGGCGGGTATTTAGTCTGGCTTCAGCAGTATCAACACTGTGCCTCAAGCGTGTTTCTTCTTCCTGATGTTGCAACAACAATCTCAGGGCCTCATCGTATTTCGACTTTGAGGCGAGTGAATCCCGGCCAAGTTGCTCCATACGCCCCACTTCCCGCTCCTGTATCACCCTTTCTTTGGTTACCAGTTCCAGCAGTTCCCGGTCCCGATTGATTGCATTCTGCTCCTGGGACAATAAAGCACGTGCATCGGTAACTGCATCCCTGAAATCTCCATCATCCAGCTGTAATAGTGGTTCTCCTGCGGATACCTGTTGTCCTGGTTCCACAAATCGTGCGACAACATTACCTGTGACCTCCATGCGCAGGGAAGCCTTGCGAGCAGGTTGCAGTTTGCCGGTAATCCGGGTAACTGGCTGAATATTCATTTGTTGTACAACTTCCGTGAAAACCCTTGCCGGGGGCAGGGGTTGCAATTCTGCCTGGGTGTCCGGTCTTGTCATGAGCAAAAGAGCAACAATAATCCCGGCCAGGCTAATCAGGCCAAGTGGTTGCAGCAGTTTTTGGGCTAGAATGGGCATAAATCAAGGTTATTGTAAGCCAGGTGGTAACGGGTGCATAAAAATTTGAAGATAAAGCAATTCTATGAGATTTTAGCGGACTAGTGCCAACCCATAATTCTAATAATTTTACGCACATTGAAACCTGGATTTTATAAAAGTTTACTGGCGGTCGTTATATTGGTAGCCGTGCAAGGTCTGGGGGCAGAACAACCCGGTGGAGCATATTTGTCTCCAGTACCAATAGCTAATGACTGGCCATTATGCTCTGCACCCCTGCCCATTCCTGCCCGTCCAGCAATAGGGGTTGATCTGGATCCCGGCGCTATCCATATCAGTGCTGATGAAGCTGATCTAGAGGAAGAAGGCATTTCACTGCTGCATGGGAATGCAGAAATTACACGTGGCCGCCAGCAGGTTCGCGCCGATGTAATCACCTATAACCAGCCTTCAGAAACTGCTGAACTCAGGGATAATATAGAATACTGGGATGACTCATTCTATTTTGCCAGTGATGTAGCCCGTCTGGAATTTGAAACTGACACTGGTGATTTTGAAAACGCACGCTACGTACTGAAGGACAACCGTGCACGCGGCCATGCAGGCAAAATCCGTCATGAATATCCTTCAATGACTCTGCTGAATTCCGTTGATTACACTACCTGTGATCCAGAGGATAATTTCTGGAAATTTTCAGCCGGTGAAATCAGTCTCTATCACGATAAAAACTGGGGTAGTGCAAAAAATGCAGTATTACGTATCAAGGATGTTCCAGTCCTTTACACTCCATATATTTCTTTCCCGCTGAGCAATGAACGCAAAACCGGCTTCCTGTTTCCAAGCTTTGGCTCCACCAACAGGAATGGTTATGAGGTACAGACCCCGTTCTACTGGAATATTGCACCGGAAATGGATGCTACCCTGACCCCAAGAATACTTAGCGACAGCGGCCTGATGATGACAGGACAATTCCGTTATCTGGTCCCAGATGGTCATGGTGAACTGAATGCTGAATATCTGCCCAGCGATGATGAATATGATGACCGGGATCGAAGTCTGGTTGGTTTCACCCACAGACAATCATTTGCGGATACCGGTAATCTTTTCCTGACCTATAACAGGGTCTCGGACAAACAATACTTTGAAGATTTTGGCAAAAGCATCAACCTGACCAGCACCAGATACCTCGAACGTCGTGCGGATGCCTCATATTATGGTTCCTGGTGGGACATGAGTGCCAGAATCCAGGATTACCAGACAGTAGACAGCAGCATTCCGGCCCTGTCCAGGCCATATAAACGACTGCCACAGATCAGATTAAATGCCTATACACCTTACAGGAACCGGCAATTGAACCTGAATGTGAGTACAGAAGTCAGTTATTTTGATCGTGACGGCAACGCTGTTTTCCCCAATGACATTAATGGGGCGCGGTTTGATCTGTTTCCATCGATCAGTTATCCCATGCATACCGCCTCTACTTATCTGGAACCCAAAGTCGGTGTCCGTTATACACAATACAGTCTTCAGGATACCGGCCCATTATTTGAATCCAGCCCCAGCCGGGTATTACCCATGGTCAGTCTGGACAGCGGCATGTTTTTTGAACGGGATACCACTTTGTTTAACAAGTCAATTCTGCAAACACTGGAACCTCGATTGTTCTACCTCTATATACCATCAGAAGATCAATCCGGCCTGCCTGTGTTTGATACGGGCCTCTATGATTTTTCCTTTGACTCGTTATTCCGCGAAGACCGCTTTACCGGTGCAGACCGCATGGGCGACGCCAACCAGGTAACCCTGGCTGTAACCTCAAGACTGATTAACCAGAACTCGGGAAAAGAGCTGGGCTACATCAGCCTGGGACAGATCTATTTTCTGCATGACCGTGAAGTATTTTTACCTGCAGGCAAAGAACGTGATGAAGACAGCTCACCTTTTGTTACCGAAATCGGCACGTCAATTATTGATAACTGGCGCCTGCGCGGCACCTTGCAGTGGGATCCGAATAATAATAAAACTGAAAAACTGGCTGCATTTGCACAATATAACCCGGCGCATAACAAGGTCATTAACATAGGTTATCGCATGCGTAATACCACTGACAGTATTTCCAGCGGTGGCATTACAACAATCACCGATATCGAACAGACTGAAATGTCTTTCATGTGGCCTATCACCCGCCAATGGAATGTCGTTGGCCGCTGGTATTATGCACTACAGGAAAAACGCACAATTGATGCTTTTGGTGGTATAGAATACGACAGTTGCTGCTGGGCCTTCAGAACTGTGGCCAGAAGATTTCTTACCAATGTAGACGGTGATTATAATACCGGTATATTCTTCCAGATCGAACTCAAAGGGTTGGCCGGCATAGGACAAAAAACAGCAGACTATTTACGCGAGAATATTCCCGGATACCAGAGTGAATTTTAATTTTTTGAAGCAGTTTCATTTCTGCATTTACACCGCAGGATTCCTGATACCCCTGATACTGACCACCTCTGTTAATGCAGGAGTGCCGCTGGATCGTATCGTCGCAATTGTCAACGAAGATGTCATCATGCAAAGCGAGTTACGCAACAAATTGCGTGCCTTGATAAATCAAATATCCGAACAAAATACCCAGCTGCCACCACGGGATATCATGGAACGCCAGGTACTGGAGCAATTGATAATGAATAAACTGCAACTGCAGTTTGCCGCCAATACCGGCATACTTGTAGATGACGAAACCCTGAACCGGGCCATCAGCAATATTGCCGCGGAAAACAAAGTCAACCTTTCCCAGTTCAGGGAGATACTTGAACGTGATGGTTACAGTTATGAAGCATTCCGTGAAGATATACGCAACGAAATCGTCATTGCACGTCTCAGACAACGCCAGGTAGACAACCGGATCAGTGTAACTGACCGCGAAATTGACTATCATCTTGCCAATGAAGAGGTTCAGGGTGGAATAGAAACCGAATACAGACTGTCTCATATTCTTATTGCCATACCGGAAGATGCCACACCGGAAGAAATAGAACAGGTCAAACTGGTCGCAGGAAAAGCACTGGAAGATCTCGCCAATGGAGAAGATTTTGCCAAGCTCGCCAGGACCATATCGGATGGGCAACAAGCCCAGGATGGTGGTGATCTCGGTTGGCGCAAAGCCGATGATATCCCCAATCTATTTGCAGGACAGGTAAGTACATTACAGGAAGGTGAAGTCAGCGAATTGATTCAAAATCCCAGTGGCTTCCATATCATCAAACTCACAGAAGTTCGCAGTGGTGATAAATTCATGGTTACCCAGACCCTTGCCAGGCATATTTTGATACGCCCCAATGAACTGGTCACTGACAATGATGCCAAAACACGTCTTGAACAATTACTGATACGTCTTAAAGGCGGTGATAATTTTGAAGAATTGGCCAGATCACATTCCGAAGATCCGGGCAGCGCAGTTAATGGCGGCGATCTCGGGTGGTCCAATCCGGGTGATATGGTGCCGGAATTTGAAAACGAGATGAACCGGCTTGAGCCCGGTGAAATCAGTGAACCTTTCAGATCACCATTTGGCTGGCACATCGTTCAGGTTCTTGAACGACGCCAGCATGACAATACGGAAGACCTGAAACGGGCCAGAGCAAGAGAAATTATACGCGCCAGAAAAATAGAAGAAGCACAACTAAACTGGTTGCGTGATTTGCGCGATGAGGCCTACGTCGAATATCGGCTAGATGATATCTGAAACATATTGCCCAAGACTGGCCATCACACCTGGTGAACCTGCGGGAATAGGTCCTGATGTTGTTATTCAGGCAGCACAAAAATCATTCAATACAGAAATAATTGTTGTTGCTGATCCCGGTCTGCTCAAAAAGCGTTCAGAATTATTGCAACTGCCGCTTGAACTGATTCCATTTAATTCTTCTGTAACAGCAAAACCTCATCAACCTGGTAAACTGTTTATCCTGCCTGTGACGCATGATATCAAGGGAAAACCCGGGCAACCTGAAACAGCCAATGCAGATTATGTTCTGAATACATTAAAAATTGCCTGTAAAGGTTGTCTGGACAAAAAATTTGATGCGATGGTTACAGCTCCTGTACAAAAAGCCATCATCAATCAGGCCGGTTTCCCGTTTACTGGCCACACAGAATATCTGGCTGAAGTTTGTACAACAGGGTATCCGGTCATGATGCTTGCAAACCGCAAACTCAGGGTGGCCCTGGTCACAACACATTTACCGTTGTCCGCAGTAAGTCAGGCCATCACGACGGAAACACTGGAAAAGGTCATTAATATAGTCTGGCAAGATCTGAAAAAACGTTTTGGTATTGAAAATCCAAACATGCTGGTTTGCGGTCTTAACCCTCATGCCGGCGAAGAGGGTCATCTCGGCACTGAAGAAATTGATGTGATTGTTCCGGTACTGGAAAAATTAAAAAGAAAAGGTTTGCGTTTGCAAGGTCCTGTTCCTGCAGATACTGCATTTACCAATAAAAGCCTGGAAAATATTGATGTAGTCATTGCCATGTATCATGATCAGGGTTTACCTGTGTTGAAGGCGCAAGGCTTCGGCGAAACAGTCAATATTACACTTGGCTTGCCGGTAATCCGTACTTCGGTTGATCATGGTACGGCCCTGTCCCTGGCTGGTACCGGCAAAGCGGACGATTCCAGTCTCGTAGCTGCAATTGAATGTGCTATTGACCTCTCCCACGCCAGTATAACAATGGCAAAATCAGTTACTGTGATTACAGTAACTGCTTAATCAATGTCAGTGCACCGGCCACGTAAACGTTTCGGTCAACATTTCCTGCATGACAAAAATGTGATTGATCGGATTATCAATGTCATTCATACGAAACCTGATCAAACCATCGTTGAAATAGGACCAGGTTTAGGTGCTCTCACTTTACCATTGCTTGAACGCATAGGTGTACTGCATGTGATAGAACTCGACCGGGACTTGTCAAAAAATATTTCTGATCGCTGCAGGGACATTGGTACTTTACACATGCATTGTACGGATGCTCTGGAATTTGATTTTTGTAAACTTGCAGAAAATCGCATCAGGGTAATCGGTAATCTTCCTTACAATATTTCAACACCACTGATCTTTCATCTGCTCGATCAATTGCAATGCATTTCAGATATGGTATTCATGTTGCAGGAAGAAGTTGTAGATCGAATGATCGCCGGACCTGGAACCAGGACATATGGAAGATTATCAGTCATGGTGCAGGCACAATGCCAGGTTCAAAAATTGTTTCACGTCGGGCCAGGAGCATTCAACCCACCGCCGAAAGTTGAATCCGCAATTGTGAGGCTTATACCACATGACAATCCCATTGCAGACATTAAAAACCAGAACATATTTAAAATAATAGTGAGGGAGTCATTTAACCAACGGCGCAAGACACTGCGTAACGCCCTCAGAAATTTTCTTGATACCAATCAGATCAAGTCCCTCGGAATAGATCCTGGTCTACGTCCGGAACAACTGACTATTCAGCAATTTGCCATTCTGGCTAATCTTTACCATACACAACAAAATCAATAGCTTATAACTGTGGATAAGTCTCTGGTTAATAAAGTTATTTCAATTGTTCAAAAAATCTGTGTTGTTACATAAATTATCCATATAAATGGTCAGATATGGTTGATGATTAATTAATATATTCATAAGGTTATATAAATTCACCGGGATTGGACCAAAGTAAGCAGTAACCAACCAGCAAGCGTTTTTCCTTACAGGTAGCAGGCTGTGCATAAGGTTTTACAATGTAATTTGTACAAATCAATTGATTTTATTATGGTTTATACTCTTTGACCTGTGCGGGCTGGATAAAATAACAATAAATGTATAGCAAAAATCACATCCTTTCCTTCCTGAAAAAGAGCACTGCCGGTCTGGAAAATATCAGCGAATGGTCCGGCAGATTGATCGCCTGGCTGGTATTGTTCATGGTGATACTGGTGAGTTATGACGTTGCCATGCGTTATCTTTTCAGGAGTGGCTCCATTACCCTGCAGGAACTCGAATGGCATCTGTTCTCAATGATATTTCTGCTGGGAGCAGCATACACCTTCAAACACAATGATCACGTACGCCTGGATCTGTTTTATCAAAGCCATTACATGAATGACCTGAAACGCGCCTGGGTCAACATCATTGGCGGTGTATTTTTTCTGGTTCCATTCTGTCTGCTGGTCATCATCAGTTCATGGCCTTTCGTATTCCAGTCATTTATTCATATGGAAGGTTCACCGGATCCAGGTGGACTGCCGTGGCGCTGGTTAATCAAGGCTGCAATTCCATTGGGATTTTTATTACTGATGCTGCAGGGCATTGCCGATATTTTTAAAAATTTAATACGCGTACTGGAAAAGCAGGAATGACTATCTGGATCCTGCTTATGTTCCTGTCACTGCTTGTCCTGCTGATGCTGGGCTATCCGGTCGCATTTACGCTGGGTGCCATTGCAATGCTTTTCGGCGGTATTTTCCTGGGTTTTGATTTTTTCAGACTTTTACCATTAAACATCTGGGGAGTGATGACAAATTTCACTCTCATCGCAGTACCGTTATTTATCTTCATGGGTGTCATCCTCGATAAATCGGGTCTCGCAGAAGATCTGCTGGAAACTATGGGGATGCTGTTCGGCCGTTTGCGTGGCGGTCTTGCATTGTCTGTTGTTTTTGTTGGTGCATTGCTTGCTGCAACAACCGGTGTAGTTGGCGCAACGGTTGTGACCATGGGCATTATTGCCCTGCCCACCATGTTGAAACATGGATATTCACCACAACTATCAAGTGGGACCATTGCCGCTGCTGGCACGCTGGGGCAGATCATTCCACCGAGTATTATCCTGATTCTTTTAGGCGACATTATGGGAGTACCGGTAGGACGTTTATTTATGGGTGCAGTCGTACCTGGCATGTTGCTGGTATTACTGTTCTGTCTCTACATAGGCATGATGGCGTGGCTTAAACCACAAACTGCACCGGCATTACACTCAGGCAAATCAGAAAACCTGTTGCGCCGGGTTTTATTCTCCTTATTACCACCATTGAGTCTGGTAATTGCCGTGCTGGGATCCATTTTTTTCGGGATAGCATCACCCACAGAGTCCGCAGCGGTTGGCGCACTGGGAGCAGTCATCCTGGCAAAAATGCATAATAAACTCAGCATGCAAAATCTGCGTGCATCCATGCAATTGACAACACGTCTGACCAGCATGGTGTTTTTAATATTTGTTGGCGCTACTGCATTTGGTCTGGTATTTCGCGGGATGGGTGGAGACACTCTCATGCTGGACATCATGACTAACCTGCCCGGCGGCAAGTGGGGATTTTTGATCATCAGCATGTTACTGATCTTCCTGCTAGGATTTTTTCTGGATTTCCTGCAAATCTGTTTTATCGTTGTGCCAATTCTCACACCCATTGCAAAATACATGCAGATTGACCCACTCTGGTTTGCTGTATTGATTGCACTGAACCTGCAGACGTCCTTCCTGACACCGCCATTCGGGTTTTCCCTGTTTTATCTTAAAGCTGTTGCACCGGCACAGGTGCGAATTGAACATATCTACAGGGGCATTATTCCATTCGTCAGCCTGCAACTTATTGGATTGATACTGCTGGTGCTTTTCCCGGCTATTGTTTTATGGCTGCCTAACCTGATGGACAGGATACACGGGTTGTAAGAATGAGGAATGAAAAAGATGATTACGGGCAGTATTACTTATGTCAAATATACCCGGCACTCATACCTCATTACTCATCACTTGGCTGATCGCAACATTTCTATTACCGGTCCTGTTTCCGGTCTCACGCCCCGCCAGATATAAAATGATTCCGCAGCCTGTTCCACCAGCATACCGGTGCCATCCAATGCATGGGCCGCATGATGGTTTTTGGCCCAGGTAACAAATGGAGTATCTGTATTTGCATACATCAAGTCATAACAGCAAGCGCCAGTACGTAAAAGATCATCCGGTAATGGTGGTATGGTTCCCTGCAAACTGGCTGATGTGCCATTGATAATCAGATCAAAATGCTGTCCTTTGAGATAATCATAATCAACTGCTATCAATTCTCCACGATCTGAAAATGCACTGGCGAGATCTTCCGCACGGGAGATCGTGCGGTTGGCAATTACTACACGCACAGGATTTTGATCGAATACCGGATCGAGTATGCCACGCACAGCACCTCCCGCTCCCAGGACCAATACTTCCTGCCCCGCAATCTTGATTTTGTGATTGATGGTGAGATCCCTGACAAGACCGATACCATCTGTCGTATCACCGCAGCGTTTCCTGCTTTTATCAAACCATAATGTGTTGACAGCACAGGCACGCTCTGCCCGTTTGGTTAGAACATCCGAGACTTTCCATGCATCTTCCTTGAATGGGACAGTGATATTCAGACCTTTGCCACCCTGTTTCTGAAATTCATCAAGTGTCTGATTGAATTCGTCTTGATCAGCCAGAATTGCCTGATAATGGATTTGTTGTCCGGTCTGCCCGGCAAACGCAGCATGGATTTGAGGTGATTTACTGTGCGCAACAGGATTACCCATTACACAATAATTATCAACACCGGGCTTCAGGTTGAAATTGTCCACAATAGAATCTTGAGCAGAGGAATTGACAGACAGGGTTGTATTTTTGAAAAAACGTCATGAACGAAGGTCAGACGAGGCGAAAAATAAATCAAAAGCGGAGTTTACATAAAAGTTTGCCGCTATGCGACCCCGTATTTTTGATTTATTTTTCAACGAAGTATGGCCGAGTGCAACAGTTTTTTCTATGCTGGACCACCGCGTGCCTGCAAACCATCCTTGAGACAATACGCTGTAATCCCGCGCTCACTTAACAGAAATGCTCCGGCAGAACTGCGGCGCCCGGTATCACAATAAAGAATATATTTTTTTGTTGGATCCAGTGATTCCGCTTTCATGCGTAACATAAAAAGCGGCAGGTTAATGCTGCCAGGAATACCATTGTTTTTATGTTCGCTGTCCAGCCTCACATCCAGCCACATTGCTTCTTCGGAATTGACCATTTTTTCTGCTTCTTCATTCGTTATCCAGCTCAACATAGGTTCCTTCAACAGTGAATTGAAGTCTTCTTTCGACAGACGCATTAATGATCCATCGGTTTCCATAATGATATTGGCATTGCGCTTGGCATCGGATAACAGTGCCTCTTCGCCAAAGGCATCGCCATCCTTCAAGGTTGCCAGTGTTAATTGCGTATTGGCCTTGGAAGTACGGGTTACCTTGCAGCGGCCATGTTTAATAATGTAATAATAATCTCCATCATCTCCCTGTTTGATAATGACATCACCGGCACGAACCGGAACTTCCTGTATGCGCATGAACATGGCCTGGATATTTGCAGCCGGTATTTGCAGAAAGGCCCGCGATTGCAGGATACGCGTCATCCAGTCGCCATCTTCATCTCCGTTACCTTCTTCAACAGAAACTTCACTGACTTCTATGCCGGATAACTGATCCCATGTCAGCAGAATATCCAGCAAATCAGAATCTATACGTACAATTTTTGCGGAAGTTTTAGCAACGGCATTATGTATTCTCGGCTGCTGATTGGCGATGGGGTGTTTGGCTGTGGGGGTACCACCCTTGACGATTGTTGCTTCTCCTGAGGCCGATGTAAGTGATACTTCTCCTTCCAGCAAGTAAACCTTCTGTTTGTCAATATCACCCTGCTTGAATAACAATTTCCCCGCAGGAACAGCTTCCACATAGGTCTTTGCAGCCAATTCATGGAAATTTTCCGCGTTTAGCGCGCTGGGTGGCACTAATGTTTTTAATAGAGTCTTATCGACTAGCTCGGCCATTTCTTACTCTTCCATTATTGTTAATAATGTTCACAGATTCAGGATATTACGCCCGGTCACCTATAATATAACACGCTTCATGGGGCAAAAATAATGTAATGATTGGTACACCTTGTTCAGGCCAAATTATCATAATTGGCAACTTATCGAAACAATAACGGGCGCACAGGCGCCCGTTATGTTGAAATGTAATCTTAACTCAGGGAGCTAAAGACTGTAACCTCGCTCGTTATGATGCACCAGATCCAGACCTTCAGTCTCTTCATCAACACTGACTCGCAGACCCATTACCTTGTCGAGTCCCTTGAGGATGATAAAACTTACTCCACCGCACCAGACAACTGTGGCAACGACACCAACTAACTGGGTAACAAATTGTGACGCAATGCCGGCTTCGAGACCTAATCCACCCAGAGTTTCAGCAGCCAGTATCGCTGTCAATAATGTCCCCAGTATTCCCCCTACACCATGCACCGGAAACACATCGAGAGAATCGTCAATTTTCAGGGAACGTTTGATAAATTGGGTAGCGAAATAACAGATAACCCCCGCAAGAATACCAATAATCAGGGCTCCGACAGGACCGACAAAACCGGAAGCAGGCGTAATGGTACCAAGACCTGCCACCATCCCCGTTACGATTCCCAAAACGCTGGGTTTGCCATGACGTTTCCATTCACAAGTCATCCACGCCAGCGAAGCGGCAGCCGCAGATATGTGTGTTGCCACCATGGCCATACCGGCATTGGCATCAGCCGCAAGTGCGCTCCCGGCATTAAATCCGAACCAGCCTACCCAGAGCATGGAGGCCCCTGCCACAGTGAGTGTCATGTTATGCGGCAATATTGCTGCTTCCGGGAAACCTTTGCGGTTTCCTATCACCATAGCTGCAACTATGGCCGCAACACCGGCATTGATATGCACAACTGTACCACCGGCGAAATCCATGAAACCCAGATCACTCAACCAGCCACCACCCCAGACCCAATGGCACACCGGCGCATATACCAGCACCATCCAGAGAGCACTGAACCAGAGCACCGCCGAGAATTTCATGCGTTCTGCAAAACCACCTATGATCAGAACCGGAGTGATGATGGCGAAGGTCATCTGGAACATAAAAAAGACGGATTCCGGAATATCTCCACTGACACTTCCCCAGGTAATACCCGACATCAGCACATAACCACCACCAATAATCTTGTTCAGACCGCCACCGTCACCAAAGGCCAGTCCATAAACAAACAACATCCACAGGATAGACATCAGGCAGGCGATGGTAAAACACTGCATTAAAACCGACAGGACATTTTTACTCCTCACCATCCCGGCATAGAACAATGCCAGTCCTGGCAAGGTCATGAACAATACCAGTGCGGTGGATGTTAATAGCCAGGCCGTATTTGCCTGGTTAATTTCTGCCTCTGCAGCAACCCCGCTGGTTGATAATAAAAAAACTGGTACAAAAAGAAGTAGTTTCCCCAGAAAAGAACGGATCATTTTTTATTCCTCCCGCTCAACGCACCGACAAATTACAGAGCATCAGTACCGGTTTCACCGGTCCTGATGCGAATCACCTGTTCAAGATCAAATACAAATATCTTTCCGTCCCCAATCTTGCCGGTATTGGCCACTTTGGTAATGGCTTCTATTGCAGCATCAAGCTGGCTGTCTTCAAGGGCAATTTCGATTTTTGTCTTGGGCAGGAAATCAACAATATATTCAGCACCCCGGTAAAGTTCGGTGTGGCCTTTCTGCCTGCCAAACCCCTTCACTTCCGTGGCAGTCAGTCCTTTTATCCCTATTTTTGACAGTTCATCACGCACATCATCGAGCTTGAAAGGTTTAATTATTGCGGTAAGTAATTTCATAACGGCTGTCCTCCCGGCCATCAAAATCCCACCAATGATTAAATGGGCAATCTGGTAAATTGTTATGCACTGATTATGCGCAAAGAGAATAGCAATTTATTCAATCTGGTGCACGTGGCAGGATTAAAGCATAGGAAACGGGCGCCGAAGCGCCCGTCTTTGTTTACTTTTGGTTAACTCTGATCAGAGATTGTAGCCGCGCTCATCATGCAGCACGACATCCAGTCCTTCGGTCTCCTCATCTTCCGTGACACGTAAACCAATCAGAATATCCAGTACCTTCAGGATAATGAAACTCAAAATACCTGTGTATAGCACGGTAAACAGTACACCCTTGAATTGGGTCACCAGTTGTCCACCGATGCTTACACCTTCCGCCAACCCCGAACCACCCATACTGGCAGCAGCACAGAGGCCAGTCAGTATGGCACCTATGATGCCACCAACCGCATGTACACCAAAGACGTCCAGAGAATCATCATATCCCATCGCCCGCTTGATCTTTACTGACGCATAGAAACAGCCTGCACCTGAAGCCACACCAATTAACAAGGCACCCATCGGCCCGGCAGTGCCGGATGCAGGAGTAATCGCCACCAGTCCTGCCACTGCACCTGAAGCAATGCCCAACACGCTGGGTTTGCCATGAGTCAACCACTCACTGAACATCCAGGTCAATGCAGCTGCAGCAGTGGCGAGTTGTGTTACAGCCATGGCCATACCTGCAGTCGAGTTGGCACCAAGCGCGGAACCGGCGTTAAAGCCAAACCAGCCGACCCAGAGCATGGCAGCACCAACCAATGTCATAGTCAGGTTATGCGGCGGCATGGCTGTCGTTGGATATCCTTTGCGTTTACCGAGAACCAGACAGGCCACCAGACCGGCAATACCGGCATTAATGTGTACTACTGTACCACCGGCAAAGTCCAACACGCCCCAATCCCACATTAGTGCACCATCACCACTCCATGCCATATGACAGATTGGCGCATAAACAACCACAAGCCAGATTGCCATAAACAGCAACATGGCCGAGAACTTCATGCGTTCTGCAAATGCTCCCACAATCAGGGCCGGTGTGATAATCGCAAACGTCATCTGGAAAGTCATAAAAACACTTTCAGGAATTGCTGCCACCAGACTGTCCACGGTCAAGCCGCTGAGAAATGCCTTGTTCAGACCACCTACAAATGAATTGAAATTGGTCACCCCTGCTTCCATACCCGTGGTATCAAATGCCAGGCTGTAGACAAATAATGCCCACATCACACTGACCATGCAGGTAATGGCAAAACACTGCATCATCACCGACAACACGTTCTTGCTGCGGACCATGCCGGCATAGAACAATGACAGGCCGGGTATCGTCATGAACAACACCAGCGCAGTGGCCGTCAGCAGCCAGGCGGTATCGCCTGAATTGAGTTCATCTGCCAGAGCAACAGATGGCATAACCATGCCCACCAGCAGCAGCAATGCGCTGGTTATATATGTATATTTTGATTTAAAGCCTGAGATAGACATCTTGTGTTTCCTCCCCATATTTCATGGTCATAATGCTTCATCACCTGATTCACCCGTCCGTATCCTGACGGCCTGACCCAGGTCATAAACGAAGATCTTTCCATCTCCAATCTTGCCGGTATTGGCTGCCTTAGTGATCGCTTCGATGGCTGCTTCTACCAATCTGTCGGAGACCGCGACTTCAATCTTGGTCTTCGGTAAAAAATCAACGACATACTCTGCCCCGCGGTAGAGTTCCGTATGCCCCTTCTGCCGGCCAAAGCCTTTCACTTCTGTTACTGTGAGTCCTGTGACACCGACACCGGACAACGCATCACGCACGTCATCCAGTTTGAAGGGTTTGATAATTGCGGTTATAAGTTTCAATCTTCTATCCTCCCTATAATTTTTCATAAATTGCTACTGTTCTGCACAGAGATAATGCATGGCATATCTTGTCCGTTCAGAATAAGAGCAGAATGTATGCCAATAATACGTAAGTGATTTAAAACAGGGAGTTAGGATAATTTATTGCGTTGTGATAAAAATAAATCATCGATTTAACGCACCATAATTAAACATTACGACTACATATGCATTATCGTGGTGCATATTTGTGCTTTCTGATTGAGCACAAAAAAAACGGGCGCCGAAGCGCCCGTAATATTACAGAGGATAATGATAGCTACGACGGAGTTCTGGTGGAAGTGAATTCCGGATAGGCTTCCAGACCACACTCGCCGATATCCAGACCTTCATACTCTTCCTCTTCACTCACACGGATACCCATCACCGCCTTGATGATTGCCCAGACAATCAGGCTCATCACAAACGTCCACACAAAGATGGTCACCAGTCCAAGTACCTGCGCACCCAGGGTTGCATCTTCATTTGACAGTATTACTGCAAGGAGACCCCACATACCGGCCGTGCCGTGAGCGGAAATCGCACCCACCGGATCGTCTATCTTGAGCTTGTCCAGACCGACAATTGAGAACACTACAATGATACCGCCAATGGCACCGATGATGGTTGCAAGCAGAGGCGTAGGCGCCAGGGGTTCCGCAGTGATCGACACCAGACCGGCAATCGCGCCGTTCAGGGCCATGGTCAAATCAGCCTTGCCGAACATCAGACGGGCAGTAATCAGCGCAGCAATAACACCACCGGCTGCCGCCATATTGGTATTAACAAATACCAGAGCAACAGCATTGGCTTCAACAACATCCGACACTTTAAGTTCTGATCCACCATTAAATCCGAACCAGCCCAGCCACAGGATGAAAGTACCCAGTGTGGCCAGTGGCAGATTGGCACCCGGAATCGGATTCACTTTACCATCGGCTCCATATTTGCCTTTGCGTGCGCCTAATAACAATACACCGGCAAACGCTGCAGTGGCACCACACAGATGCACAACACCTGAACCGGCAAAATCCATAAAACCTTGCGCATCAAGGAATCCACCACCCCATTTCCAGAAACCCTGGACCGGATAGATAAAGCCTGTCATGACAATTGCGAATACGAAAAATGCCCAGAGCTTCATGCGCTCAGCAATAGCGCCGGAAACAATAGACATCGCAGTTGCAACAAACACGACCTGGAAGAAGAAATCTGAAAGGGTGGAGTAATAAGGTGCATCTTCACCACCGGCGAGCACGGCTTCAGCAGTATTGTCTTCACTGCCAAGCAAACTGCCCAGACCCGGCCACCAACTACTGTCTGTACCACTGTACATGAGGTTATAACCCATCACCATGTACATCACACAGGCGATGGCATAAAGGCCAATATTCTTGGTTAAAATTTCAGCGGTGTTTTTGGAACGAACCAGCCCGGATTCGAGCATGGAAAATCCGGCCGCCATCCACATTACAAAAGCACCCATTACCAGAAAATAAAAGGTATCGAGTGCGTATCTGACTTCGACGTCAACTAGGGCTTCCACTTTTTAATCCTCCGAAATATTCGAATAAATCTGATGGGATTGACCAAATTCATTTTGTTTAAAGTGCATCATTGCCTGATTCACCGGTACGTATCCTGATCACCTGATCGAGGTTATAAACAAAAATCTTTCCATCACCGATCTTGCCGCTGTTGGCAGCCTTGGAAATGGATTCAATGACTTTGTCTACCTGATCATCGGCAGCTGCAACTTCGAGTTTGATTTTGGGCAGAAAGTCGACCACGTATTCCGCCCCACGGTATAGTTCTGTATGTCCTTTCTGACGGCCAAAGCCCTTGATCTCACTGACGGTCATGCCTTGGATGCCAATCTCGGACAACGCCTCTCGCACATCATCGAGTTTGAAAGGCTTGATAATCGCTGTGACCAACTTCATGGAAAACTCCTCCCGTAAATTGCCCCCGTCCGGGTGGACGGGGGTTGGGTTGGTAAATATTTAGAAACTGCTGGACAAGGTGAAGACAACGGTGTCGACACAGAAATCCGAAACACCAGGACAGAAATCATCACTGGTATCGGCGGTACCTGAATAGGTGACATCAAAAGTGAAAATACTAATGTCTTTGGACAGGCCAACCGACCAGTATTGATATTCGCCAATTTCATCAACATCCTGATGACCTATTGAGGTGCTGAGACCCAGACCCCAGATGGGGAGTGACAGGCCCAGACTACCTTCGACGGCGACAGCATCACCGGTTTCACCAAAGAAATCAGGTGAGTAAGCAACGAATACGCCTACTGTTGGTTCCCAGGCCGCAGCAAAGGTATATCCCAGGCTGCCGTAGACTTCGAAATACTCAAGATCTGCACCCAGCCCCGTGTCATCCCCTTGCGGATAGTCATAATAGATGGCACCAATGTCCCAGCCGATACCGTTACTAAGCTCACCGGCAAAACCGCCGTAATAGTCAATTTCGACTGGTGAACCGCCATCGTTAAACTCAATACTGGACGCCCAGGTTCCGATGTATAAACCTAATGGCGTGTATGTATAATCAAAGCCACCGGAAACAGCTGGCCCACCATCGGTCTGGGAAATACCACGGAACAAGTAGTCAGTTGAAATTGCCACATTGGCACTGAATTCATGCGGTGTATCTGCATATACCACCGGCGCACTTACCGCCAGTACAGTCGCCATCAAACAACTCATTTTATTAAAACTCTTTTTCATCATTTATCCCCTCTAGCTTGTACTCTGTAAAAATTGAAAAATAATTAACACATCAGTAAATGGCCATTTACTTACGCATTTACCAATACACGTTCCATGCCATATATATAATTTATTTTTAAATACATGAGGTTATATAAATAAACGGCCATAAACACCGGATACCAAAAGGTTTTAATTGCGTTTTATTGCACTTATATAGTGCGGTACAGGAATGCGCGCACAGTACTTGTGCGGTTTTGGGGTATTATTTGCCAACAGGTCAAAATGATACTATTCACCAGTAAATATTGAATTTATGCAGCATGTAATCAGGATTTTTTATGATTGATGAAACCAGAATTGATAATTTTATAAAACGGCTGTTAGCCAATCTTCCCGTTGATGTTTCACAGGTACATCATGATCTGGAAAAGAATCTCAAGGCTGCATTACAGGCTGGTTTTTCCCGGATGGAACTGGTAACGCGCGAGGAATATGATATTCAGACTGAATTGCTGCAACGAACGCGCGAGAAGCTGGTTGAACTCGAAACCAAATTGGCTGAACTCGAAAAACAATTGCAGGACGATAAAACTTCCTGATTATTTTTTCTGATTGCAGTACGCACGCCAACTACCCAGATGAGTAATTTCTTTGGCGTTTAAAAACCCGCGTGGTTCGCAGATAAAACCAAATTCATTATTGCCATTTTCCAATTCCACCCTGCCAAATCCCAACGGCGGTGGAACCAATGCAACAAAATCTGCCAGATGTTGTTTGGGTAATGCCCACACTTCTACTTCGATATAACTTCCTTGATTATCATCAAACATCAGTCCTGGCCGTAATGGCGGGGCACCGTCCAATGCAAACAAACGATATTTATTCGCTGTTCTGGTTTTAGATACCAGTTGTGCATCACGTTCTGTGAGTTGTGAATTTAATGCCATGCCGGACATGTGTGCGCCACAAACAACAACCTTGATAAAATTTTCATCAACCGGATTGTGGATTAATTCGCCTTCCTTGCTTACAGTCCTGAAATTGGTTGCCCCTATGTTGTATTCATAATCAAGCATATATTTTTTCCCATAATCCATGAGTAACTGATCATGGAAAGAGTCCGCAACCATCGTGATGCCGAAAGGCAATCCATCTGCACTAAATCCTGCTGGTAATGCAATTCCGCTGTAATCCAGTAGATTCATGAAATTGGTGTAATAGCCCAGATTGGAATTAAGCTGCATGGGGTTCTGTATCACTTCATCCAGCCGATAAATAGTGCCAGTAGTAGGTAATAACAGGAAATCCAGTTCATTTATTATCCTGTCAGTTAGATGTTTGATTTTTCTCAATTCGTATATTTTCTCAAAGGCATCTGCTGCGCCTATATCAGCTGCTGGTTCAATAACACTTTTAATGATCGGATGAATTGCATGTGATTTTGATTTGATCAAATCCTTGATGACGCTGTATCTCTCGGCCAGCCAGGGACCTTCGTAAAGTAATTTTGCCGCAACAGCAAATGGTTGATAGTCAATCTCAATTCTCTCACCACCCATTTGTTCGCATTTGATTATTGCTTCCCTGTATAAACGTTCGTAATCCTCATTACCAAAGAAATTGAGATCAGATGGTCGTGGAATTCCGAATTTGAATTGCCTGTTTGCTGTTTTCTTTTCGTTTTTCGATATTACTGCCCAAGGATCATTTTTATTGAAATCCCGCGTTATGGAATAAATTGTCTGCAAATCATCCATGCCCAGGGCAAAAATGCTCACGCAATCCAGTGTACGGCAGGCGGGCACAACACCCTCTGTACTCAGCAAACCTCTTGTCGGTTTCATGCCGATAATATTGTTAAATGCTGCGGGCACACGACCCGAGCCCGCAGTGTCCGTTCCCAATGCAAAACTCACAAGACCATGACTGACGGCAACCGCTGAACCGGAACTGGAACCGCCTGCAATATATTCATTATTAAATGGATTGGTTGTCGCACCATGAGGAGTTCTGGTTCCAACCAGCCCGGTAGCAAACTGATCCATATTGGTTTTGCCGATTGGTATCGCACCTGCATCCAGCAATCTTTGCACGACATAGGCTGAGTGTTCAGGAACATAAGTATATTCCGGACAAGCTGCAGTTGTCGGCACACCTGCAAGATCTATATTGTCCTTGATGGCAAACGGGATTCCGTACAGTGGTAATGCAGCCGGGCCTTTTTCTCGCAAGGCATCGGTATATTTTGCCAGTTGTTTCTCATCAAGACGTGTAATCCAGCAATGATGCTCATCCTTGCCAATGCTATCGAAGACATCACGGATCATCTGTTCCGGTGTTAAAGCACCACACTGATAACGTGACCGCAAACTCTGCAGACTCAATGAATAATCCATACTCATGAATTTCCAGCCCTTGAGACCGCATCCTGTTCCCCGGCGGACCGCATTTCACCCTGTTGCTGCCAGCGTTGCCGTTCCGCAGAGAATGCCGCCTGTTGATTCTGTTTGAAAGTGGCGATGGATTTTTCATTGTCCTGCAGAAACCGGTTGTAGGTATTCAAGTCAAATATCGACTCTTCAATCTTCAATGAGTACTTCCCTTGTGGAAATTTCTCGCGGATTTCCAGTAATTCATTTTCAGTCACCGGATAGAAACGGATCTGATCAAAGAAGCGTAACAGCCAGGGTTTCCCTGCTTCAAACTCGGCAGACACAATATTTTTGTGGTTCCACATCTGCAGGGTACGGCCAACAAACTGGTAACCGCCAGGCCCTTCCATACCATAAACACAAAGATAGGCACCGCCGATTCCAACAGCATTTTCCGGCGTCCAGGTGCGGGCCGGATTATATTTGGTTGTTACCAGCCGGTGTCTTGGATCAACCGGTGTTGCAACCGGGGCACCCAGATAAACATCTCCAAGACCCAGTACCAGATAACTTGCATTAAAGACGATGTCTTTTACTTCATCAATCGAATCGAGTCCGTTGACGCGACGGATGAATTCAATATTGCCCGGGCACCAGGGCGCATCCGCCCGTACCGACTGCATATAGATATTAATCGCCTTGCGTGTGGATGGATCATCCCAGGATAAAGGCAAATGTACGATACGTGACGGGACTTGTATCTCATCAATTGAAGGTAACTCACTCTCAGCTTGCGTCAATTGTTCCAGCAGTGCGTCTGTAGACAGTATGAGATTATCATGATGGATTTGCAGGGAGCGGATTCCCGGTGTCAGATCAATAATGCCGGGGATTTCCCTTTCTTTTATCCATTGCATCAGGGCATGTACACGAAAACGCAGGTTAAGGTCCAGCACCATAGGACCATACTCAACCAGTATATTGTCTTCGCCGGAGAGTCGATAACAGACTTCCGGCAGGTCTTCAGCAAATTGTCCATGTGCCAGTATCGCTGGAGAACATTCATCGATAACAATGATCGATTCAGACGGCATCAGTGTTGCGATCTCCTGTACCTGCAAACGATACAATTGAATCGCCGTATCCAGGTCCACCGGAATAAAGCGGACCGTATTTCCCGCCTTGAGTTGACCCATCTTCCACAAATCCGCCTTGATAATCGTTGCCGGGCAAACAAACCCGCCAAGACTGGGGCCGTCCGGCCCGAGAATGACCGGCATATCACCGGTATAATCTATTGCACCAATCGCGTAGGCATTGTCATGAATATTTGAAGGATGTAATCCGGCTTCACCGCCATCTTCACGGGCCCATTGCGGTCTGGGGCCGATCAGTCTTACCCCTGTACGGCTCGAGTTATGATGAACTTTCCAGTCGTAGTTAAAAAAGGTGTCAATATCCTGCGTGGTAAAAAAATCAGGGGCACCATGCGGACCATAAAGCACATGGATGTCCCAATGATTCTTGTATACAGGTATGGCTTTTTGAGAAATGTACTGGCAGTTTCCCCCTGCTTTAGCGGGTTCAATTTGCAAAACATCTCCACGTTGCAAGGCCCTGCCCATGTACCCCCCGAACTGACCGAGAGTAAATGTCGATCGACTGCCAAGATATTCCTCTACGGCAAGACCTTGTTGAATGCATAAATAGGCGCGCGCACCACTCCCCGTCAGCCCGGTGATTTTCAGAATACTGCCTGCTTTAACACTGACAGCCTTCCAGAAAGGTATATCAGTGTCATTGAGTGTTGCCTGCATCGGGGCGCCGGTCAGGGCAAGAACACACTGACCATGGAATTTCAATGTTGGACCGGTAAGCGTAATTTCCAGTCCCGGTGCATGATCCGGATTACCCAGAATCCTGTTTCCGAATAAAAAAGCCAGGTTATCCATCGGCCCGGAAGGCGGCACCCCCACATCCCAGTAGCCGAGCCGGCCGGGATAATCCTGCACCGTCGTTTGCATACCGGGCGTGAGAACTTCAATGGTCGTTGGTGTCGAAGGTTTATTCATCCCAGATCAATACTTCTATTGGTGTCGGATTATAGGCATTGCAGGGATTGTTCAGTTGCGGGCAATTTGAAATCAGTACTATCACATCCATCGCAGCTTTCAATTCAACATATTTGCCTGCATCCGAGATTCCATCTGCAAATGACAATCCACCCTCAGGCGTAATCGGTACGTTCATAAAGAAGTTGATGTTGTGAGTAATGTCCCGCTTGGTCATGCCGAACTGTTCATTCTGCGCGACGGCCAGCATCCAGCTGTCACGGCAGGCATGCATACATTTTTTTTCGAGTGCATAACGCACAGTATTGGATTCCGTTGCGCAGGCACCACCCAAAGTATCGTGACGTCCACAAGTATCAGCCACAATTTCCAGCATGAGACTGCATTCGTTTGAAAGGAGTTTACTTCCGGCAGTCAGGTATACATTCCCCTGTTCACGGATGGTATCGATCGCTGAATAACGTTCAGCCGGATCATCAGCATTATAAAACAATGTATCGGCGGCCTGGTTGCCTTCCAGATCGAGTATGCGCAATGTCTGTCCATTATTGATTACTTGCATCCAGTAATCACCTGCTTCCACGACTTCACGATATACAGCACTGTCTTTTGTTCTGGGACTGGTAACAATCAACTTAATACCCTCCCTGTAAATGATAAATCGCATTGTTCTGAAAACCGCGCTGGTTTTCCGGCCTGGAATTCATGCAGAGATCATCCCCCTCCACTGGCCTGGCTTTTCGCAACTGATACACCAGAGGTTTTTTTGGATATTCCTTTGCGGGATTCATCGGATGCGGGCAAGTATGAAAAATAACCAGCGTATCCATCTCGAAACGCAAATCCACTGATGCACCAGCCTTACTGTTGTCCGGATCAAATAACATGTTTCCGTCGTCATCAACGTAAACACGGCTGAACCAGTTTACATTGGCCGCCATGTCACGTTTATTGAGTCCATGCTTGGAAAGTTCAACCAGAAAACTGCGCTGACCACTCAAAGTCCAGTCATTTCGATATTGCTGATAATTTTTTGTAACCCAGCGTTTATCCATTGCTGCATCTGTGAGATTGCCGCCAACGGTATCGTGCCAGCCAACAGTATCTTCAATGATCGAACAGAAAATCCGGCCCATGTCTGAATACAGGCAATGGCCTTTGGTGAGTTTGAAGGTATGCTGGCATTTCAATGTATCCGGCGCATTGTAACGTTCCAGCAAATCCTGCGGATTGTAAAACAACATTCCCACATTCGCGCCACCTGCCTTGTCTATCAATCGAAGAACAGTTCCACGCCGCAGCAGCAATGACCAGTGCGCACCACCGGGAATTTCATCCTCATACATCAGGTCTTTATCAGGAAATATTTCCGCCATACCAATTACTCCTGTTTATATATGGTCTTTCAAACACAGTTCAGTATTGTTGGAAGTCTGTGCAAACTGTGACCGCAGAACATCTGCGATCCAGATATTAATTTCATCAATATCAATCAATGGTGAACCACTGTGCGGATCGAGATACTCGTACCCATCCGGACCGAATTCCGGTGTTACTGTGGTCATCGCTCTGCCTTGCTCAAAATGTGCATCCCGGATCCATTGCCACCATTTCAGATGCTTGTTTACGTCATTTGTATATAACTGTGTGCGTGGGTCTGGCACTTGTGGTCCCTGATCGTAGCCTACGCGCCCATGGATATGCCAGACATTAGGTAACAAAAAACGAATGATATCTTCCTCTGTATCCTGCAATCCTTCACACACCACACACCAGTGACTGAAATCACAAGTCAGTTTCAGATCAGGAATCTGTTCAACAATGCGAAGAGTAATCCAGGGATTAAACAGGCTGCGTCCTCGATGCGTTTCAAAACTGATTGCGCAATTAAAGCTGCCGGCCATGTCCATCGCCTTGTGGAAAAACAGGATTGATTCTGTTTCAGGCCATGCATCACAACCGCCCAGACAGGTAATAAATAGCGGCTTCAATGACGGTAACAATTTCAGCTTGTCATGCAGATACTGCAGATGCACTTCCGGCGATAATTTTCGATCCGGCACATATGTTCCAGTTGTGGCCACTTCCGCGATATAACAGAGTTTGTTTTGTTCAAGTAATTCCGCAAATTGCTGTGCTTCCTGTTCTGATGCAGGCACTGGCCCTTCGATGCCATCGTAACCCTGCTCCAGAGCCGATTGCACAGCGTCAATATATGAACCCTTGAAACCCCACATTGTTTTAAACAGTTTAAGTTGCACGTGTCAGACCCCTGCCAGAAAGGAAACACCGGCTGCGCCCGGATTGATCTGTTGATCAGGATGCGTTGCATCCGTAACCCGGCACATCCTGTATTGATGAAAATCCCGTAGTTGTTTTTTTAAACTGATATTCGGCGATTGTTCTTTGTAATATCGTTCCCGATGCAGACGTGGCAAACGATACCAGGGCTCCCCGGATTTATAATGATGTACATTGTGATAACAGAAATTCAGAACCAGCAGATTCAGCCATGGATAACGTTCCGATATCAGATTGCTCCATGTATGCGCCTCTTCATAGGCACGATCAAACTCCGGTGGTAATTTACCTTGCTCAAGATTAATTCGCACTTGATAACAATGCTGAAAGGTATCCATGAACCCGAGTACCTGGAGAAAAATCAGGTAGGCAATTGCGTAACCAGGCAATATTCTCCAGTCCCATAACAACAGAGTAATGAAAAACCCGATCCGGGAAGCCAACATTGCTATACAATGCACTCGTTGATCGTGGCGTGATTCCAGCAGAAATGGAGCTGCCATGGACAAACCATGTGTCAGCAATTCGATGGCAGGGATATGCAACCATTGCAATACCATAACAACCTTGCGCAACCCGGTATGTTCTGAAAGAAATTTTTGATGATCAATGGCCAACGAATCAATGCGGTTTGCATGATGGCGCAAGTGTTTCTTTTTCAGATCAGAATAACGTGCATAACAGGCACCGGTAATCCATGACAACAACAATCCCATCCACTCGCTATGCTTGCTGCTCCTGAATATCGTTTGATGTATACATTCATGCAGCAAATAGGCTGCGATAACCAGCATATGTGCCAGTAACAATACTGACAGGAAATATAAAAGAACATCGCCTTGCGACAGGCCGTAAACAGCCAACGGATAGCCAATCAATGTATAACCGATGGCACAACTATCAGGGATCACACCATCTCCATATCTGAACACTTCCATGAACTACCTCGCTTACGGGCCGTCCCGCAAATTACTGGCCTGCCGGGGCCGTCCCCGGTGGCTGTTATTCATAACTAATACTGGTTAATTTGCATTCAACTTCATATCGATGATTCCACTTCATCACCCACACGGGTCATTCGTATCATATTGAGTTTGTCTTCATCATCATTACCCGGTGGGTGTATCAGTTCATCCAGATGTTTCCGGGTCGCAAGAAACTCCGGTGAAATCAATTGCTCAACAGAACGGGGACGTGGAACAGGGACTTCTATCAGTTCCTGCACTTCACCCGGGTGCGCTTTGAGCACAAGAATACGATCAGCAAGATAAATCGCTTCATCCAGATCGTGTGTAATAAACAGAACCGTAATGTCAATGTTGTGCCAGATTTGCAACAGATACGATTGCATCTTGCAACGGGTCTGTGCATCCAGCGCCCCGAAAGGTTCATCCATCAAGAGAATTCGTGGTTGAGCTGCCAGTGCCCGTGCAATAGCAACACGTTGTTTCATGCCACCCGATAACTGGTCGGGATAAGCATCTGCAAATTTTTCCAGCCCTACCAGATCGATCCATTGCATGGCTTCACTTTCTACATCTGTCTTGCCCTGCATCTTCAATCCGAACATGACATTCTTTTTTACTGTTAACCATGGAAACAATGTGTAACTCTGAAACACCATACCCCGGTCCGGTCCAGGACCTTTGACTTCTTTTCCGTCCAGCAATACCTGCCCTGTAGTAGATGATTCAAGTCCGGCAAGGATGCGGATCAATGTTGATTTACCACAACCGGAAGGGCCGATAACACACACGAATTCGCGCCTGTGTGTTTTGAAATTTATATTTTTCAGTGCCACAATTTCGCCATTGTTGGCCGAAGAATAATTCTTGCAGAGGCCGCGCACCTCAAGGATTACTTCGCGCTGCTTTAATGCGTCAAAACGCATCCTGACATCATCAGATTGATCAAGATAACTGGGTAATTTTAAAACTGTCATATGCCTGTTGTCCTAGGTCTTGTTCGCCGGTTTATCCCAGGGAAAGATGACTTTTCCAAATCTCGCTAAAAGCATATCAGTGACCACACCGATAACACCGATGATCATGATAGCGGCAAATACATTATCGAAATTCTTGTAGCGTGCCTGCTGGGTAATAAACCAGGTGATACCGGAACTAGTACCGATGAGTTCCGCCACGATCAGATAAGTCCATGCCCACCCGAGCAGGATACGTTGATCACGATAAATTTCCGGCAGGATGCCGGGGATGACTACCTTGAACAACAGCTGCAAACGTTTGGCACCCAGTGTCAATGCCGCTTCCAGTAATGCGATATCCAGTTTGCGAGTAGTATTCGAAATCACCAGTACCTGTTGAAAAAATGTTCCGATAAAAATGATTGCTATCTTTGGTGCATCATGTATGCCGAGTATTGCAACTGCAAGTGCACCAAATGCCGGCGCAGGCAAGTAACGGAAAAATTCTACAAATGGTTCAAACAACTTCGATGCGGCGGCATAAGTACCGCACAGTATCCCCAACGGCACACCAAACAATGATGACAAAGTAAAACCCCAGAAAATGATAGTGATACTGTGCCAGAGGCTTTGATGTAACCATTTTTCACTGCTGCGCTGTGGTGGAGTTGTAAAAGATGTCACAAATGCCTTGGCAACCTGATGTGGTGCCGGAAGATAAATTGGATTGGCACGTTTACCTTCAGGCAGTGCCAACCCCTGTGCACGCATGGCCTCGCCTTCCTTATCAAACTGGTCACGGTCGACCAGCATTCCAGTACGGAAATAGGACACATCACCCGGATCGCTGATGTTTACCTTTGGATGCCAGATAAAAGGAACATAGCTGACCAATGACCAGATGAATAATGGCAAGAAAAATGCTGCAATCGTGAGTACCCTGACCCGGTTAGGAGGCAGGGCAACACGTGGCGCCAGCCAGGGTGCTGAACTCATATCCTGAAGCTGCCTGCTACCTGGATAAAGTCAGCGATCCACCGATATAGCTATCAATATCCTGCGGTTCGGTATAAACCTCATATTTCAGGTTAAAATCGTCAGAGATTTTCGAAGACCCATAAATGGACGAGAATCCATCACCTTTGGCATAGGCTTTTTTTGCCTCGTCCAGTTTCAGGATTTTGGTGCCTTTAAGAAAAGGTTTGTATTCTTCCGGTGATATGCCAACACGGGCAGCCATGATTGATACAGCATCTGCTTCAGTGGCCGGATCAAGAATGTAATTGACAGTTTTGTACCAGACATCTACAACCTTGGCCCAGTCATCCTTGCGTGCGGCAAGACTTCCCGGGCTTACTGCCAATACGTCATAAATCAAACCGGGTTCATCTGTTGATGTGTAGACAGCTTTGGAACCTGGAACCAATTGCAGAGCCTGCCCGGAACTTGGCTGCCAGGCGACAATCGCATCCACATCACCAGAAGCGAGGACCTGAGGCGTCTCATTCGTAGGCACATTAACCAGTGTGACATCTGCTTCTGTCATGCCATTTTTTTCCAGTGCGTTCAATAACATTAAATGACTGACGAACCCGACTTCAACACCAACCTTTTTACCTTTCAGATCGGCAATACTTTTGATTCCCGATTTGGCAACCACCATATCGTTACCATTACTATAGTCATTAATAATAATGATCACGCTTTTTGCGCCGGTAGCACCGGTTACCAACGCATCACCATTAGTCACGGCAACAGCATCCAGTTTGCCGGCGGCGAAAGCATCCATAGAAGCCACATAATCAAACCATTCAAATTTGACATCCACACCGGCCTCGGCAAACCATTTCTTTTCGATGGCAACTTCCCAGGCAACCCAGCCCGGCCAGTCGCTGTAACCAATCTTGAGAGGTTCTGCTTGTGCAGGTGAAATTATTGTGAAGCAGGTAAGTAGAAATGCAGTAAGAGACTTAACAAGTTTTTTACTATTGTGCAGTTGTCGCATTTTAAACCTCCAGGGTCGGTTCTACGGTTTTTCAGGAGAATCAATCAACGTTCTCCCGGGCTTTTATCCCTCCGTGTAACCTCGCAATGAGGTCGGCGACTCTCGGACCAGACATTTATCTATATAATGAATAAACCGGAACCCTAGTCCCCTATTTGGACTAAGAAGCAACAGCAACAAAACGCCATTGATTCTCTCTCCGTTTTATACTTACAAATACCATACCAATACCGGGATTTCCCTGTACAAGCATTTAATTTCAAGAAGATAGGATGTCTGATACGATCAACCTCGATTACCCCATGCACCAAAGCAATGCGATATATTTATATTTGCACCATTAATGGTCTTGTTTGCCCAAGGGTTGTCTGTAATTAATTTGCAGTTATTATTAAAACCAAAGGTTGCCACGTACGGTAAAAGGAGAATCAAGGAAAATGAGTATTGCAATTGTTTACAGCCGGGCCCAGGTGGGTATCCGTGCACCACTGGTCACCGTCGAAGTTCATCTCACCCGTGGTCTGCCCTCTCTTTCCATCGTTGGCTTGCCAGAGACCGCAGTCAAGGAAAGCAAGGACCGTGTACGCAGTGCTATCATCAATAACCAGTTTGAATTCCCGTTACACCGCATCACCATCAATCTGGCGCCTGCTGACTTGCCCAAAGAAGGCGGACGTTTCGATCTTGCTATCGCATTAGGCATACTTGCAGCTTCCAACCAGATCCCGCAGGACAAACTTGATCAATATGAATTTATCGGTGAACTCGCCTTGACCGGAGAATTGCGGCCGGTGCGTGGTGTGATACCAGTCACCAAGGCGATCAAGGATGCAAACCGTAAATTGATATTGCCCATGTCCAACGCAGACGAAGCCAGCCTGGTCAGTGATATTGAAATCCTGCCCGCAAATCATCTTATGAATGTGTGTGTGCATCTAGCCGGACGTGAACAACTCGCCCAACATACAACACTACATAATCATACTCCCATTTCAGTCGAAAAAGATTTATCAGAAGTGCGCGCACAACAACATGCCAAACGCGCATTGGAAATTGCAGCTGCTGGCGGGCATAACCTGATCATGATCGGCCCACCGGGGACAGGCAAGACCATGCTGGCGGAAAGATTACCCGGAATATTACCGCCAATGACTGAAGAACATGCACTGGAATCTGCGGCAGTGGCCTCAATCAGCACGCATGGTTTTGATCCTGCCAACTGGAAACGCCGGCCATTTCGCAGTCCGCATCATACTGCATCCGGAGTAGCACTGGTGGGTGGCGGCAGTCAACCACGGCCGGGAGAAATTTCTCTCGCTCATCATGGGATTTTATTTCTGGATGAGTTGCCCGAATTTGATCGAAGAGTACTGGAAGTTTTACGCGAGCCACTGGAATCAGGCCGTATCATTATTTCACGTGCTGCACATCAGGCAGAATTTCCGGCACAGTTCCAGTTGGTGGCAGCCATGAATCCCTGCCCCTGTGGTTATTTGGGTGATAGCAGTGGCCGTTGTCATTGTACGGAAGATCAAATAAGAAGATATCGTCAACGCATTTCCGGACCATTGCTGGACCGTATCGACTTGCATATCGAAGTACCCAATGTCCCGAGAGAAATTCTGCAGGAAAATAATCATCAGGCAGAAACCAGCGCTGAAGTACAGGCAAGAGTATCGGCCGCCTATGCTCGACAGATTGAACGTACAGGCAAAGCCAATCACAAATTAAACAACCGGCAAATTGATACGTACTGCAAACTGGATCAAACTGGAACACAATTACTGGATCGCGCCATTAATCAGTTGGGATTGTCTGCCCGCGCCATGCACCGTATCCTCAAAGTCGCCCGTACCATAGCCGACCTGACTGATACTAAACAAATAGATGCAAAACATCTGGCTGAGGCCATAAACTACCGCCGTCTGGATCGTGTCAGATCCTGAATAACCCTTATATATCTTTTCAGCTTGCGTACTGCAGGCGATTCAGGTGAAATAAAACCATTATGAACAAGCAACAATACCACATCAAGGTAGAAGTACAGACGACCTACGTCCAGGAGCAATCCGAGCCGGAAAATAACCGTTACGTTTTCGCCTATACCATCACCATCACCAATACCGGCCAGGTTTCGGCACAATTATTGAGCCGTCATTGGGTAATTACCGATGCCAATAATAAAGTGCAGGAAGTCCGTGGTGAAGGTGTGGTCGGCGAACAACCTTATCTTACACCAGGTGATTCTTTCCGCTATACCAGTGCCGCTATGCTGGAAACACCTGTGGGATGCATGCAGGGAAATTACCAGATGCTGGCGGATGATGGTGTCGAATTTAACGCAGAAATCCCGGTGTTTAATCTCTCCACTCCGCATACGATTCACTAGTGACTAGTGGCCGTTTACGTAATCGGAGACATTCAGGGTTGTTATCAGGAATTACTTGATCTACTAGGTGAAGTAAATTTCGATCAAACCAACGATCAACTCTGGTTCACCGGTGATCTGGTCAATCGTGGTCCGCAATCACTCGAAACATTAAGGTTCGTAAAAGAACTTGGTGATAAAGCCATCGTCACACTTGGAAATCATGATTTGCATTTGCTTGCTATGTCACTAAACGTTGAAATTAAAAACCCGAAAGATACACTTGATGCCATACTGGAAGCACCAGACAGAAACGAACTGCTTGACTGGTTGCGTAGTCAGCCGCTTTTGTATCACGATAAAGAATCAGGCTTCACTCTGATCCATGCCGGACTTTCGCCTCAATGGGATATACAACAAGCCATTGAACTCGCGCATGAAGCTGAAAATGCATTAAATGCAAATAACTTTACGATTTTTTTTGAACATATGTACGGTGACAAACCGGATCGCTGGTCAGATGTTCTGCGAGGCTGGGACAGATTGCGGGTAATTATCAATGTGTTCACACGCATGCGTTACTGCGATGAAGATGGAAATATTGCACTGAAAGAAAAAGGCCCGCCGGGCACACAGTCCAAACCATATCAACCCTGGTTTACTATCCCAACACGTAAAACAAAAAAAGAAAAAATCATCTTCGGTCATTGGTCTACTGTTCATATCGGCAACATTAAAAATTACCAGAAACATAATGTCTATCCGCTTGATACCGGCTGTATCTGGGGCGGGACATTAACTGCGCTGCGACTCGAAGATGAGAAATCTTTCAGCGTGCCTTCACGCCAGCCAAAAGCATTTAGGGATAAAAGTGTCTGATATAGAGTTTTTGACTGAATTTGTAACCCCTTGAAAACCCTTTAATAAAACACCCTTTTTGATGTGCTTGAAATATAGGGGTAAGACCACTCTCTCTGGATATGAAAAACGCTCACCGCTCCTTTGCATCCATGCAACCGCGGTATTTGTGCTTCCTGCACTTCAAGTGGACACCCCGGATATAGACTGTTTATACTTCACCTTAAGCAGTAACATCATGAATAATAAGGAGGTTCCCTGCATGTCCAGTTTGACTCCTATAAGTCCATATCGGACATCCTGTCCATTAAAATACAGTTATGAGACTTGACATGGGTAACATATAAGTTACTATTAAATAATGATAGTCCGGGAATATATCAGGGAAGATGGTTCCATCCCTTTCAAACAATGGTTTGATAGCCTTGATTATCAAGCTGCTGCGAAAGTATCCGTTGCATTAGCCCGACTGGAAACTGGACATACTTCGAATATCAAGTGGTTCTCGGGACTCGGCGAGTACAAAATTGATTGGGGCCCGGGATACCGGATTTACCTTTACCAGGACGGTAATAATCTGATTGTGTTATTGGGCGGCGGCACGAAAGCGCGGCAACAGAAAGATATCGAGAAAACCAAAGCATTATTGAAAGAATATAAATCCAGGAAATAGATCATGGCACTTACACGAGACTATAAAGAAACCATTAAGGAACGTGCAGCAAAAGATCCCCATTTTGCTGCATCTTTGATGAATGAAGCTGTTACCGCTTTCCTTGAAGGTGAGCCTGAAACTGCCCGTGTCATATTGCGTGAACTGGTGAATTCAACCATTGGATTTGAATACCTTGCTCAAAAACTGGATAAACCGAGCAAAAGTATTCACCGTATGTTGTCTCCTCATGGAAATCCAACCATGGACAATCTTACTCACATACTTGTTGCTCTCCAGAAAAAACTGGATTTTGATGTGGAAGTAAAACTATCGTCTCATAACAAGCCACCCAAGCGGACGGCAAGCCGCCGCTTGGTTTAGTCGTTAGATATCTTCTAGTGCAACCTGTTTTCTATGCAAAAACCACTGATCCAGAACTATACTTTTCGTGAACCAGTGCTTATTTAGGAGCTTTCCTGCCAATGCAGTTTTGATCCAGGATGGTAGTTTGATGTGTGATGTATTTTCTTCCCTTCGCTTGCCGAAACGTTCCGTGATTAATTGCTGATATGGACTCAGGTTTTCGCGGCTGTAATTTCCTTTTGCCGTCTTGATGACTTTCGCTGCCAGCAGTCCGGATTCAATTGCAGGACGGATACCTTCACCGCTTTCGGTATAGGCCAGTCCGGCAGCATCACCAATTAACAACAGCCGATCCTGCACCAGTGGCCGGGGGCTTTGTTTATATAATAAGTAGGCATGACCATTAAATTTTTCAGACAGCTCGCGCGAGATTCTGCCCTGCTCCTGCAGGTAACGGCAAAATGCATCCACATGATCTGACAAGCGATGCGTATCATCCCGGCCCAGCCCAACATTAATGTATTCACCCTTGCGGAAGACCCAGCCATAACCTTTCAGGTCTTCGCAAAAATACAATTCCGGCACATCCTCGCTGGCCTTGCACTCGGCCATTTGTTGCGGGGTCATTTTGAATTCGCTTTCCTGAGCAACTACATTGCTGGCGTTTTTTCCGGATGCAAACATGCGTGCCACCGGACAGAAATGACCACCGGCCCCAACAACCAATGATGCACGAATACTCTCGTTCACGATCCACCCATTACCATCCGCAGTCATTTTTTCAAATGTCTCGCCCAGCCTTAATCTTGCCTGACTGCGTTTGAGTAAATAATGATCAAACTCACAACGCCGGATCCCGTAACTTACAGGCTTACCGTTGTAGTGAATTTCATTCATATGGTTATTGATCTGGCCGACCAGAAAACCATGGATAGGTTGCAAAGTGTGCTTGCTGGCATAGTCATCAATATCAATTTGCAGGGCATCAATGACGGCAGGCGTGATCCAGCCGGCGCAGATTTTATTACGAGGGAATTCCTGTTTGTCCATGATCACCACATCCAGACCGATGTCGCGCAAGGCCCAGGCCAGTGATGAACCTGCAGGCCCGCCGCCAATAATCAGTACATTACAATGGTCCATAGGGTTGATCCTGTTCAGCTATGTCGATGGTCCTTGTATAAATGTGCCCGCGACCAGGGCAGATCATTTTTATGTGGGCGAGTGAACACTACCTGGAACAATTGCATGTTGCCGGAAGTAAATGCGGCTATGGAACCGGCCAGATATAAACGCCAGGCGCGAATGAATTCTTCATCGTAGGTTTTACGAAATTGTTCAACGCTCAGATCAAACCTTGCCAGCCAGTGTTCCAGCGTTTTTGCATAATGCAAACGCAGGTTTTCGATATCAAGGATAGAAAATCCTTTAGGTTCGAAAATCATCATCATCTGGCTGATGCTGGGTGGGCAGGCGCCAGGAAAAATACGCGTCGCAATCCATTCATTTAATAATGACGGCTGGTTGCGGCCGATTGAATGGATCAGGCCTGTCCCTTGCGGTTTCAAACAACGGTCAATTACATCACTGAGTTCCTGATACTGATCAATGCCGACATGTTCCAGCATGCCGACTGAAACAAAAACATCAAATTCACCCTTGATATTCCGGTAATCATCTTCGATATATTCCACCTGCTGTGTCATGTTGGATACAGCCGCTTTATGTGTCGCATAAACGATTTGTTCATGGGAAATGTTATAGGCTTTTACATTAACACCATATTCCCTGGCCATGAATAATCCGAGACCACCCCAGCCGCAACCTGCTTCAACGACAGTCTGTCCGGGTTTCAATTGCAGTTTACGGCACACATGATGCATCTTGGCAACTTGTGCCTGTTCCAGTGTCATTGCCGGATCCGGGTAATAAGCGCAGGTATATTGCATGGCTTCGCTATCCAGCCATACCTTGTAAAATTCATTACCGATATCATAATGATGATGAATATTTTGCCGCGCCTCGTTCAGTGAGTTACGTTGGCGAAATGGATTTTTCAAATATCGCAAAATTGATTTACTACCCATACTTTTAATTGCGCGATAGATTTCCACCAGAGATGAAGGCAGATCACCTTCCACATCTACAATTCCGATGCTGTAGAGATCACCAAAATTCAATTCTGGATTCTGCATTAATTTATAGAGGGCGTACCGGCTTTTGATGCGGATGCGTGCGAGGGGTTTTTTGATATCAGGAGATGTGATCTCCTCGTTGTTCCACAGGATAAATGAAAGGGAGGGTCTGCCAATATTCTCAAGCAGTTTATGTACCAACCAACGGTCGAACGCATTAACATTGCCTGAGCTATTAGCTCTGGCCCCTGACGGCATGAAAAGCCTGTTCTGCTTCAGCTCCTTAGCCGTAGACAGAATATGAGATTCCGTTTTTCCCATAGTAGTTCTCAGTAATAAATATCAAACAGTTATCAAACTGTAACTTTACCCCATGTTTAAAGTATAGAGTCACAATCATCACACGTGTACATTTTTCCAGGCACATAGCAATTGATATTTTAGACTAATTCTAAATATAAGATACTAAACTTTCTACCATATCTGCCACAATACGACTTTAAATCCGCCTCAAACTTACATTAAATCTATAACCAATAATTGATGTAAATCAATAATGAAGCCTACTCTTGCCGGATGAGCCAGCCCGCCGCATTTACAGCGAAACCAAAACAACAACTGACCCTATTCGATGCCATCTGCATCATCATGGGAATAGTCATTGGTGCCGGTATTTATGAAACCACGCCATTGATTGCAAAATCCGTTTCAACTCCAGTCTGGTTGATTGCAATATGGCTGCTGGGTGGATTGCTCTCGATGATTGGAGCTTTATGTTATGCAGAGCTGGTGACTCATTACCCTAAAGAAGGCGGGGATTATGTTTTTCTCAACAAGGCCTACAGCCGGAGAATGGGATTTCTTTTTGTATGGGCCGGGTTCTGGCTGGTGCGGCCAGCCAATATCGGCGCCATCGCATTCATATTTGCTCATTATGCACAACAGATTATCCCGCTGCAGATAGCAAGTTATGAATTTATCATCTATGCCATCGCAGCTGTCATATTATTGACTGTGATTAATATTATTGGCGTACAAAGCGGTAAATGGACGCAGAACCTGCTGACATCCGTCAAGGTCCTGGGTCTGTTGATGATCATTGCCGTTGGATTATTTTTCACTGTGCCTGCGGAAACATCCGGCACAGAAAATCTGCTGTATTCCGAAAGCAGTTTTTACCTGGCAATGATACTGGTGCTGTTCACTTATGGCGGCTGGGGCAACATTTCATTTGTGGCAGCAGAAGTGATTGATCCGCAAAAAAATATACTACGCTCACTGATCATCGGCACTGTTCTGATCATCGGTATTTATGTCATCATCAATCTGGCATTTCTACGCACTCTGGGCATGGACGGCATGGGAGCAAGTTCATCCATTGCTTCAGAAATGGTACGGATTAGTTTTGGAGAGAAAGGCGCATTACTTATCAGTTTGCTCATCTGCATTACCTGTCTCGGCAATATCAACGGCATGATTTTCACAGGTTCACGAATTTACTATGCCATGGGCCGGGACCATCACCATTACCGCATGCTGGGAATCTGGAACGCCCGAATGGATGCGCCGGTCTGGTCACTCACATTACAAGCCATCATCACAATAATATTGATCATCAGTCTGGGAACAAATGGTAATGCATTTGAACGTCTGGTTGTATTCAGCGCACCATTGCACTGGTTTTTCTTTTTGCTGGTTGCCATTTCCCTGTTCATACTGCGCAGAAAGCGTGGCCCAACACATTCCGGTTTCAAGGTACCGTGGTATCCATGGCTACCCATCATTTTTTGCCTATCCACCCTGTTCATGCTTTTTGCAAGCATTACCTATGCATGGCAGCAGCAACACCCTGAAATCTGGTGGATTATCATTATTATGGGACTTGGTGTTCTGGCCAGTATTTATAATCCACCT
>Ga0214472_10000816_pt1 | contig 37371 bp, 33 predicted proteins | sample RVTome_6_FD_207662 | JGI IMG/M metagenome (GOLD analysis project Ga0214472, IMG submission 207662) | Soil microbial communities from uranium-contaminated site in the Upper Colorado River Basin, Wyoming, United States - RVT140D175 | ecosystem: Environmental > Terrestrial > Soil > Contaminated >...
GGAACGTTCACTGCCGGCACGCGGTTAACAGCAGAGCGGAGGATAGAACAATGAATCTACAAGGTAAGAGCGTCCGTCTGCACGATATGAGCCTGCGCGACGGTATGCATGCGAAACGCCACCAGATCAGCGTCGACGAGATGGTCAGCATCGCCACGGCGATGGACGAGGCGGGAATGCCGCTGATCGAGGTCACCCACGGCGACGGCCTGGGCGGTGCGTCGGTGAACTACGGTTTCCCGGCCCACACCGACGAGGAGTACCTCGGTGCGGTGATCCCGAAGATGAAGCAGGCCAGGGTCTCGGCCCTGCTGCTGCCGGGGATCGGCACCGTCGATCACCTGAAGATGGCCAGGGAGTTGGGCGTCTCCACCATCCGCGTCGCCACTCACTGCACCGAGGCCGATGTGTCCCAGCAGCACATCACCCTGGCCCGCGAGATGAACCTGGACACCGTCGGCTTTCTGATGATGGCGCACATGGTGCCGGCGGCGAAGATCCTCGAGCAGGCCAGACTGATGGTCGGCTACGGCGCCAACTGCATCTACTGCACCGACTCCGCCGGTTACATGCTGCCGGATGAGGTCAGCGAGAAGATCGGCCTGCTGCGCGCCGAACTGCCGGAGAACGTGGAGATCGGTTTCCACGGTCACCATAACATGGCGATGGGCGTGGCCAACTCCCTGGCCGCCATCGACGCCGGTGCCGCCCGTATCGACGGTTCCGTGGCGGGCCTCGGTGCCGGTGCCGGCAACACGCCGCTGGAGGTGCTCTGCGCGGTACTGGATCGCATGGGCTGCGAGACCGGTATCGACCTGTACAGGATCATGGACGTGGCCGAGGACCTGATCGTGCCGCTGATGGATCAGCCGATCCGCGTCGACCGCGATGCGCTGACCCTGGGCTACGCCGGTGTCTACTCCTCCTTCCTGCTGTTCGCGCAGCGTGCGGAGAAGAAGTACGGCATCCAGGCGCGCGACATCCTGGTCGAGCTGGGCCGCCGCGGTACCGTGGGCGGACAGGAAGATATGATCGAAGACCTGGCGCTGACCATGGCGAAACAGAAGGGGCTGATCTGATATGGGCACGTTGACTAAATCACAGATTGAAGAACTGGCGATCCATCTGGAGAACGCCGAACTGGAAGCGTATGAAGTCACCAAGATCACCGATGACTTCCCCACCATGACCTACGAGGATGCCTTCGACATCCAGTGGGAGATCCGTCGCCGAAAGGAGGCGCGCGGCAACAAGATCGTCGGCATGAAGATGGGCCTGACCTCCTGGGCGAAGATGGCGCAGATGGGGGTAGAGCACCCCTGCTACGGCTTCCTGGCCGACTACTTCACCGTACCCGATGGCGGCGAGATCAAGCACGACGAACTGATCCACCCGAAGATCGAGGCGGAGCTGGCGTTCGTGCTGAAGGACGAACTGAAGGGCCCGGGCATCCACATCGGCGACGTACTGCGTGCCACCGACTTCGTGATGCCGGCGGTCGAGGTGATCGATTCGCGCTACAAGGACTTCAAGTTCGATCTGAAGAGCGTCATTGCCGACAACTCCTCATCAACCCGCTTCGTCACCGGCGGACGTATGGCCGACCCGGCGGATCTGGATCTGAAGACCCTCGGCGTGGTGATGGAGATCAACGGCGAGGTAGTACAGACCGGCGCCGGCGCTGCAGTGCTGGGTCACCCGGCGGCCTCCGTGGCGATGCTGGCGAATATGCTGGCCGAGCGCGGCGAGAGCCTGAAGGCGGGCAGCTTCATCATGATCGGTGCGATCACTGCGGCGGTTCAGGTCAACAAGGGCGATAATTTTACCGTCCATTACCAGGGGTTGGGCAGCATCGGCGGCAAGTTCGTCTGAGTTCGCATTTAAGGAGGCACCCATGCCTATCGCAGTAATCCATATCATGGAGGGTCGCTCCGACGAGAAGAAGGAGCGCCTGATCGCCGAGGTGAGCGAAGCGATCACCCGCTCGCTGGATGCACCATTGGAGAGTGTCCGAGTGCTGATCGATGAGATGCCCAAGCAGCATTTCGGTATCGGCGGCGTCTCGGCAGAGAAACTGGGGCGTTAGCGCCGGAACTCACACGGAATTCCCCTTAAGATCCCGCCGTCCGGCGGGATCTCTTTTGGCACGGGCCGGCCCCTGCGGCAACCGCGATCGAAACCCGGCGCGGCCTTATCTTATTCGATGGTTCTTTCAAAAACCGAGTTTGAAAATTCCAAAATTGGGCCATAAACAGCCATTGAACGAGTAAGTGATTTACCTATAATGAATGGATTCATAATAAGTATAAAGCTCAGGTGGCCGTTATGCTGGTAGATGTCTTGAACAACTCGAAGGTTTTCGATGGTGTCCACCCCTCTCAGGTGTCCGAATATGTGAATCGACATGTGGGTCGGCACAGCATCGAGATGAATTCCGGCAGTGACCGCAAGGGGCGTTCCGCGGCGCGCCTGAGCTTCCGCGAGTTTGCCGATGTCGGCCTGTCCCTGATCAGTTATGGCGATGAGGTAAAGGTACGTTGTCCCGACCTGAGTGAGGTCTACCATTTTCAGGTGGTGACTCGCGGGCAGTGCTGCTGGCATTACGACGACGATCAGCGTCTGCTGCTGCGCCCGGGCCAGGCGTTGATGATGAACCCCAAGGAGCGAATCGATCTCTCCTATTCGCAGGATTGCGAGAAGGTGATCATCAAGGTACCGGAGGCGATTCTCAGGGGCGTCTGCCTGGAGCAGAACGGTATATTGCCCCGTGACGGCATACGTTTTGAACGCCGGATCGTCGATCTTGAAAATGCCGGCTGTTTTCTGCGCTTCCTCGATGCGTTGCTCGCCGAGGCGAACGAAGCCGAGGTGGAACTGGGCAGCCTGCAACTCTCCTACCGTGAAATTCTGGTCAATAAGCTGCTGCACCAGTTCGCCAGTAACGCGCAGGAGCAATCCTCCGGTTGCGCGCTGGATAGAAGCTTCTCCGAACTGGTCGCCTATATCGATGCTCATATCAAGGAGGAGATCGATGTCGACGAACTGGCCCGGACCGCCAACGTCAGCGTGCGTACGGTCTATAACCAGTTCTCCAAGCATTTCGGCCTGACGCCCCGTCTCTATGTCAAGAATGCCAAGCTCAAGGGGCTGCGCGAGGAGCTGATCGGTAATCCCAAGGTCCGTAATGTGACCGAAGCTGCGCTGGATTACGGCTTTACCCACCTTGGCCGTTTTTCGTCGGATTATCGCAAGATGTTCGGCGAACTGCCGTCCGAAACCTTCAAACGGCGGCGCTGACTTTCGCTCGGAAAAGAAGCCGCGCTCAGCGCCGGCCGCAGATCTGCGCGGTCACCTGTCGCGTACACTCCAGAACTGCCCGGTGGTAACGGCTGCCGGGACTCACGTCGACTTCCCCTGTCAGGCCCATGATCGATACCACCGATGAGACGTTGCCGTTGATATCGTGTATCGCGCTGCCGATGACGTTGATATCGGGCAGGTAGTCACCGTGGAAACTGCAGTAGTTCTGCTCCCGGATCTCCTCTAGGTGGCGGTAAAACGCCTCTTTCTGCATCGGTGTACCCAGATGCCTGGGCAGGGCGGGGGGGCTCCGGTAGAAGCGGTCGACAATCTTCAGCATCCGCTGTTGCGGCAGGTTGGCCAGAAAGATCCGTCCCGACACCGAGAAGAAGGGCGACAGCTCGATCCCCAGGCGGACGTTGACCGCCACCGGTTGGCTGGCATCGAGCCACTTGATCACCAGCGGCGAATGGCCGTTCCAGATGGTGACCGAGGTCGTCACATCCTTGCTGTCGTTGAGTTTTTCGACGGCTTGAAACGTGAGTTGTATCGGGTCGATCCTGCGTAGCGCGGCCACCCCCAGCGTCAGGCTGGCCTGGGCAAGGGAGTAACAGTTGGCGCTGTCCTGCACGATATAGTCCGTGCGCATCAGGCTGACCAGGTATTTGTACAGTCTGCTCGGCGAAAGCTGCAGGCGCTGTGACAGCGCCTTCAGACTCAGCGGGTGAGTCGATTTCGCGATGGTGTCCAGTACCTTCAGCCCCAGCTCCAGCGAGCCTATCCCCTGCCGGTAGGACTCGGCGGGGGGATCGATTGGGTCCGTATCGAGATCTGAACTCATATCGGGGTATCCGTGCAGGTTGGCCACAACAAACCGGGCATGCTACTGGAACGTTCGGTACAACAAAATGATGTGCGTCTACAGGATCGATGCCCCGAGGCGGCGGGGCATTCGGCCTACACGCCGAGGTAGGACTCCACCTCGTCAAGCCGCTGCATCAGGCCGTCGGAGCTGTCGCTGAACACCACCTCGCCCTTGACCAGCACGATATGCTTGTCGCACAGCTCCTTCAGCACCTTGATGTTCTTGTCGACGATGATGGTCGAGATACCGCTTGCCTTGATGGTGCGGATCACCTCCCAGATCTCCTTGCGGATCAACGGGGCCAGACCCTCCGTGGCCTCGTCCAGGATCAGCAGGTCGGGGTTGGTGACCAGGGCGCGGCCGATCGCCAGCATCTGCTGCTCGCCGCCGGAAAGTTGGGTGCCCAGGTTATTCAGGCGCTCCTGCAGTCGGGGGAAGGTCTCGAGCACTCGGTCATAGTCCCACTGCTGCTCGCCCCGTTTATTGGGGCGTGCCGCCATCTGCAGATGCTCCTTCACCGACAGGTTATGAAACATCCCCCGTCCTTCGGGCACATAGGCGATATCCCGGCGCATCCGCTGCCAGGTGGGCAGATGGGTGATCTCTTCGCCGTTGAGCAGCACATTGCCGCTGCGCGGCGGTACCAGCCCGAGGATCGATTTCAGCGTCGTGGTCTTGCCCATGCCGTTGCGGCCCATCAGGCTGACCGCCTGGCCCGGCTCCACATCGAACCCCACGCCGTGCAGCACATGGCTTGCGCCATACAGGGTGTGCAGGCTTTTCACTTCCAGTAGTTTGTTCATCGCTCAATACACCTCATCGCCCTGGCCCAGATAGGCCTCACGCACTCGCGGATCGTCGCGCACCTGATCGACGCTGCCGGTGGTCAGATGCCGACCGTCGACCATCACGGTCAGTTTGTCGGACAGCTCGAACACCGCGTCCATATCGTGCTCCACCAGCACGATGCAGTACTCCCGCTTGAGCTTCTTCAACAGCTCGATGATCAGCTGAGACTCCTCGTGACCCATGCCCGCCATCGGCTCGTCCAGCAGCAGCACGCAGGGCGAGGTGGCCAGCACCATGGCGATCTCCAGTTGGCGCTGCTCACCGTAACTGATATGCGCGGCGACCTCGTCGCGGCGGGCCGACAGGCCGACCTTGTCCAGCGCGTCACCGGCGATCTCCTCCAGCACCTGTTGTCGATTGCGGGAGCGCAGGAAGTCGAAGCTGCCGCCCATGCGTCGCTGTACCGCTACGCAGCAGTTCTCCAGACAGGTCGCGCTGGGGTAGATATTGGTCTTCTGGAAGCTACGGCCGATCCCGCGGCGGGCATAGGCGTAGGGTTTGATCGCATCGATCGGCTCGCCCTTGTGGATAATCCGTCCGCTGGTCGGTTTGTAGTGGCCGCACAGCAGGTTCAGCAGCGTACTCTTGCCGGCGCCATTGGGACCGACGATGCCGTGCAGCTCGCGGTCGTGGAACTTCAGCGAGATATCGTCGAGCGCCTTGAGTCCGTCCCAGTGCTTGCACAAACCTTCGGTTTCCAGAATCGGGTTGTTGTTCATCAGCGTCTCTCCAGCAGGTTCTCGAGGTAGCCTGCGATACCGTTCTTGAACAGGATCACCATCAGGATGATCAGCGCGCCCATGAACAGCAGCCAGTGCTCGGTCAGGTGTTCCAGGCTGAAGTGCAGCCCCTCGTATACCAGGGTGCCGAGGATGGCGCCGTAGAGAGTGCCGATGCCGCCGAGAATCGACATCACCAGCGCCGAGCCGGATGTGGTCCAGGCCAGCATCGACGGGTTGACGAAGCCGTACTGCAGGGTGAACAGGTAACCGGCATAGGCGCCCAGCGCCGAGGCCAGGGTGTAGGCCATCAGCCGGAACAGGAAGATGTTGTAGCCCAGCGCCGTGGTGCGTCCCGGATTCTCATGGATCGAGTCGATGACGCGGCCGAAGCGGGAGCGGGTCACCAGGCGGAAGAAGAACAGGGTGTTGAACAGCGACAGCAGGCAGAGGTAGTAGAAATGGACCGGGTTCTCCAGGTCGAACAGGCTGAGCCCGAAGATACTGGTATCCGGCTTCACGTAGATGAACACGCCATCGTTGCCGCCGAAATCGAGCGAGTCGGAGAAGAAGTAATAGGCCATCTGGGCGAAGGCCAGGGTGATCATGATCATGTAGATGCCGCTGGTACGCAGTACCAGAAAACCGATCACCAGCGCCACCGCTGCCGCTATGGCGCAGATGTAGAAGGTGTAGATCCAGAAGTTGACCGCCTCGTACTCGGGCGCGATCATCACGAAGATGTAGCCGCCCAGGCCGTAAAACATGGCGTGTCCGAGGGTGATCAGACCGCAGCGGCCGACCAGATAATCCAGCGACATGACGAAGATCGCGAAGATCATCACCGTGGTCAGCTTGCTGACGTAGAAGGTGTTCTGCTCCAGGAACAGAGGCATCAACAGCGCCAGGGGGAAGAACACCCAGACAAAGTAACGTTCGGTGCGCTTATTGAACAACATGACAGAACCTCCGGATCAGGACGAGAACAAACCCTGAGGTTTGATCAGCAGAATGAACGCCATCAGGATGTAGATCATCATGCTCGACAGCTGCGGCAGCAGCACCGAGGCGAAGGTGTCCACCAGCCCGACCAGCAACGCGCCGATAAACGCCCCCTTGATCGAGCCCATGCCGCCGATGACCACGACCACGAAGCAGGCGATCAGCACATGCTCGCCCATGCCCGGCACGATCGAACTCATCGGCGCGGCGATGACACCGGCGACAGCGGCGAGCATGACGCCGATGGCAAAGACGATGGTGTAGAGACGGCTGATATCGATCCCCAGGCACTCGACCATCTCGCGGTTGGATTCACCGGCGCGGATCAGCATCCCCAGGCGGGTGCGGTTGATCATGAAGTACATCACCGCGGCGATGGCGACGCAGACCAGGGCCACGAAGATGCGGTAGACCGGGTACTCCACTACTTCCGTCAGCGGAATGGCTGCCGACATCGCCTCCGGCACCTGCACGCCCAGCGGGTCGTTGCCCCAGAGGATGCTCTGCAGGGCGTTGAACACGAAGATCATGCCGATGGTCAGCAATACCTGGTCCAGGTGGTTGCGCCGGTACAGGCGCTGGATCAGCGTGCGCTCGACGACGATGCCGATCAGCAGCGCGATGATCGCCGAGATCAGGGCGCTCAGGGTGAAACTGTCGGTCTGCTGCACGAAGTACCAGGCCAGATAGGCGCCGACCATGTACATGGAACCGTGCGCCAGGTTGAGGATGCCCATGACGCCGAAGACCAGGGTCAGGCCCGAGGCGATCAGGAACAGCAGCAGGCCGTACTGCAGACCGTTGATCAGCTGCACGAAAAACAGTGAGGTTGTCATGGCTATTTCCGAAGTCAATCGATTGCTTATAGAGGCGGGTGGCCCCGCCTCCGGGGCGGCCAAGTATCAGAGCTTGCAGCCGCGCGCCGGATCCTCCAGCTTGGCCGCCGGCACATCCATGACCTTGTTGACGCCGTCGACCACCTCGCGCAGGTAGATGTTCTGGATCGGGTTGTGCGCCTTGGAGAAGCTGACCTCGCCGCGTGGGCTGAGCAGCTTGGTGCTCTCCATCGCCTTGATCAGGGCGGCCCGGTCGCTTATGTCGCCCCCGAGCTTATCCACAGCCTTGGCGATCAGCAGACCCGCGTCGTAGCCCTGCACGGCGTAGATATCCGCCTCCTTGCCGAACATCTGCCGGTAGTCCTGGCGAAACTTGGTGTTGACCTCGTTATCCAGGCCATCCGCGTAGTGCAGGGTGGTGCGGATACCCTCGGCGGAGGGGCCTTGAGCGGAGGTGGTGCCTTCGGTCAGGAAGCCGCTGCCGAGCAGCGGAATCTTGCCCTTCAGGCCCAGTGCGTCGTAATCCTTGACGAACTTGACCGCGCCGCCACCGGCGAAGAACACGAACACTGCGTCCGGGTTGATCGAGCCGATCTCGGATAGGTAGGACTGGAACTCGGTTTTCGGGAAGGGGACCATGATCTGCTTGACGATCTTGCCGCCGCCGGCGGTGAACGCCTCCTCGAACGCCTCCAGGCTTTCGCGCCCGGCGCCATAGTTCCAGCTCATGGTGACGACACGCTTGTAGGCGCTGTCCAGTGCCACCCGGCCCATCGGGTAGGAGGGCTGCCACATGGAGAAGGAGGTGCGGAAGATGTTCGGTGCGCAGAGCGGCCCCGTGGCGGCGTTGGCGCCGGCGTTGGGGATGATCATGATGGTGTCCTTGTCTTTCAGCACCTTGATCATGCCCATGGCGACCCCGGAGTGCACCGGGCCGATGATGAAATCGGAGTGGTGTTGATCAAGCAGGGAGGAGGCGATCTCCGGTGCCTTCTCCGGCTTGGCTTCGGTATCCATCTCGATAAATTCGATCTGGCGGCCGTGCAAGTCGTCGGCGTGTTCCTGCAGTGCCAGCTTCAGACCGTTACGCCCTGCATCGCCGAGCGCGGCATAGATCCCGCTGAACGGCAGCATGACGCCGACCTTGATCGGTTCGGCGTTATCCGCCAGTGCTTGGGAACAGAGCGTAGTGGTGACGGCGGCTGCCAGGAGGGTACGCAAGAACTTCTTATTGTTTTCCATGTGTGACCTCTCGGTTGTATTTGTAATTATTCAAGGTCGATTAGAAAGAAACCTGATCTGGATCAATAGCCGCCAGATGCACATCTGTGTCCAAAAACTGCAAATCGGGATCGGGCGCCTTGAGAAGTGGGTGCATAGGGTGGATAGGGGTTGCAGAAAATGGATTTCGCCCCTGGCCGGAGCGCTTGAATATCGATGTCATGCCTTGCTGCGGGTATTACTTCTGGAAAAAGAAGCGCCTGTATCGGGTAACCACCTGGTCAATAAAACCAATTCAGAGGTGTGACAATGAAAAAAGGTGTAATGAGACCCGGACACGTGCAGATCCGCGTGCTGGATATAGAAGAGGCGCTGGCGCACTACCGCGATCTGCTCGGTCTGATCGAGATGGACCGTGATGAGCAGGGCCGGGTCTACCTGAAGGGCTGGACCGAGGTCGACAGGTTCTCCGTGGTTCTGCGCGAGGCGGACAGCGCCGGCATGGATTTCATGGGCTTCAAGTGCCTCAGCGAAGAGGTGGTCGATGCGCGCCGCGAGGAGCTGATAGCGTTCGGCTGCGAGGTGGAGGAGATCCCCGCCGGTGAGTTGAACGGCTGCGGTCGCCGCGTGCGCTTCACCGCGCCCAGCGGTCATGCCTTCGAACTGTTCGCCACCAAACAACAACCGGGCAAGTGGGGCGTCGGCAACCACAACCCGGAAGCCTGGCCGCGCGACCTGAAAGGGATGCAGGCGCAGCGCTTCGACCACTGCCTGCTCTACGGTACCCATCTGGACAAGACGCTGGAGCTGTTCCGCGATGTGCTTGGATTCGATCTCGCCGAGCAGGTGCTGACACCGGACGGCACCCGCGTGGCGCAGTTCCTGACCGCCAGCATGAAGGCGCACGACGTCGCCTTTATCGATCACCCGGAACCGGGCAAATTCCACCACGCCTCCTTCTTCCTGGAATCCTGGGAATCGGTGCTGCGCGCCGCCGACCTGATCTCGATGACCGATACCTCGATCGATATCGGCCCCACCCGCCACGGCCTGACCCACGGCTCGACGATCTACTTCTTCGACCCCTCCGGCAACCGCAACGAGGTGTTCTGCGGCGGCGACTACCACTACCCGGACCACGAGCCGGTGACCTGGGATGCGGACAAGCTGGGCAAGGCGATCTTCTACCACGACCGGGTGTTGAACGAACGTTTCCTAAGCGTGCTGACCTGATTGTCCGACTGCCGATTACGTTCGATTGCATGGGCCTCCCTCACCGGAGGCCTTTTTATGTACAGGATGTACGGTATGCCGCGGGCGCATGGACGCGCAGGAGCGGCGATGTACAGGATGTACGGTATGCCGCGGGCGCATGGACGCGCAGGAGCGGCGATGTACAGGATGTACGGTCCCTGTCTTCGGAGGCTGCAATCAGGGGATAAAGGATAGCGCTCAGTGGATAGTGGCAATTCAGGCGCGGCCCTACTCTGGATAAAAAGCAGGAGGGCATCACATGCAGCAAGATCTGATTACCAAGCTGAGTGGCATGATGGAGGAGGATAAAGAGCAAGGTCTTTACCGCAGCCGTCGTGACATGTTCACCGATCCCGAGCTGTTCGAACTCGAGATGAAGCACATCTTCGAAGGCAACTGGATCTACCTGGCCCACGAAAGCCAGATCCCCAACAACAATGACTACTTCACCGGGTACATCGGCCGTCAGCCGATCTTTATCAGTCGCAACAAGGCGGGCGAGCTGAACTGTTACATCAACGCCTGCAGTCACCGCGGCGCCGTACTCTGCCGCAAGAAAAAGGGCAACAAGGCGGTGCATACCTGCCCCTTCCACGGCTGGAGCTTCAACAACGACGGCAATCTGCTCAAGGTCAAGGATCCGGACGATGCCGGTTACCCGGCCTCCTTCAACTGCGAGGGTTCGCACGACCTGAAAAAGGTCGCCTGTTTCGAATCCTATCGCGGCTTCCTGTTCGGCAGCCTGAATGCGGACGTCAAGCCGCTGCAGGAACACCTGGGCGAGGCGGCCAAGATCATCGACATGATCGTCGATCAGTCACCGGAGGGGATCGAGGTGCTGCGCGGTTCCTCCACCTACACCTACGACGGTAACTGGAAGGTGCAGGCCGAAAACGGCGCCGATGGCTACCACGTATCGGCCGTGCACTGGAACTATGTCGCCACCACGGCGCGACGCAAGGCGGGCATGTCGATCGACGATGTCAAGGCGATGGACGCCTCCACCTGGAACAAACAGAAGGGCGGTTTCTACGCCTTCGAGCAGGGCCATATCCTGCTCTGGATGCGCTGGCCCAACCCCGAGGATCGGCCGCTGTACGAGCGTCGCGATGAACTGGTCGAAAAGTACGGTGAAGCGCGTGCCGACTGGATGATCGGTAATCTGCGCAATCTGTGTCTGTATCCGAACGTATTCCTGATGGATCAGTTCAGTTCGCAGATCCGCCACTTCCGTCCGATCTCCGTCGACAAGACCGAGGTCACCATCTATTGCTACGCGCCGAAAGGCGAGAGCGCCGAAGCGAGAGAGCGTCGAATTCGCCAGTACGAAGACTTCTTCAACGCCTCCGGCATGGCGACACCGGACGATCTGGAGGAGTTCCGCTCCTGCCAGGAGGGCTTCAAGGCCGGTGCCTTGCCGTGGAACGACTTGTGCCGCGGCGCGGAGCACTGGATTCAGGGCCAGGACGAAGACGCCAGGGCGCTTGATATCCACCCGGTGCTCAGCGGCGCCAAGTCCGAGGACGAAGGGCTCTACACCATCCAGCACCGTTACTGGATCGATGCACTGACCGAAGCGGTCGGCAAAGAGCAGAAAGAAGCATAAGGGGGCGAGATGAGCACTGCATACGACATCAGCTATGAAGAGGTACGCAACTTCCTTTACTCCGAGAGCCGTGCGCTGGACGACAAGGAGTGGGATAGATGGCTCGAGCACTACGACAAGGAGGCCGAGTACTGGGTACCGAGTTGGGATGACGACGGCGAACTGGTCACCGATCCCAGGAGCGAGATCTCGCTGATCTACTACGCCCGTCGCGACGGTCTCGAGGATCGCGTGTTCCGTATCAAGACCGAGCGCTCCAGCGCCTCGAGTCTGCCGGAACCGCGCACCCAGCACATGATCGGCAACATCGAACTGCTCTCCTCCTCAACGGGGGATGCGGAGGTGCGCTACAGTTGGCTGACCAACAGCTATCGCTACAAGACCACCGATACCTACTACGGCACCGGGTTCCTGACCCTGGTCCGTGGCGATGACGGTGCACTGAAGATCAAGCGCAAGAAGGTGGTGATCAAGAACGACTGCATCCACCACGTGGTCGACGTGTATCACCTCTGATACCTGTAAACCCATAATAACGAGCACCCTTGGGGCGCCGTCTGTCCGGCGCTTCAAAGGGGCCGAGGTAGCTCAACATGCATAAAGTAGCGCTCAACTTCGAAGATGGTGTCACCCGCTTCATTCAAACCCTGCCGGGAGAGTCGGTGGCCGATGCGGCCTACCGTTCCGGCCTCAATATCCCGATGGATTGTCGCGACGGCGCCTGCGGTACCTGCAAATGCCACTGCGAATCGGGTGAATTCGAGATGGACGGCTATATCGACGATGCACTGTCCGATCACGAGGCAGGGCAGCGCTATGTGCTGACATGCTGCATGGTGCCGGAGAGCGATTGCGTGGTGACTGTTCCCGCCTCGTCCGAGGTCTGCGTACGCAGCCGGCAGGCCGACGTGCACGGCGAACTGATCGAGATCAACCGTCTGTCGCAGTCGACCCTCAGCTTCACCGTCGCCGGTGATCAGGTGCGCGCTCTGCATTTCCTGCCCGGCCAGTACGTCAACGTGCAGGTACCCGGTACCGATCAGACCCGTGCCTACTCCTTCAGCTCCATGGTCAGAGAGGTGGATGAATCGGTCTCCTTCCTGATCCGTGTCGTGCCGGATGGGCTGATGAGCAGCTTCATGGCCGAACAGGCCAGGGTGGGCGACAAGCTGACCCTGCGCGGCCCGTTCGGCTCCTTCTACCTGCGTGATATCAAGCGTCCGGTGCTGATGCTGGCCGGTGGTACGGGTCTGGCACCCTTCCTGGCGATGCTGGACAAGATACGCGCCTCCGGCACCGAGCATCCGGTACACCTGATCTACGGCGTGACGCACGACTTCGACCTGGTCGAGCTGGAGAAACTGGAGGCCTTCGCCGCCGAGATCGACAACTTCAGCTTCAGCGCCTGTGTCGCCTCGCCGGAGAGCGAGTGGCCGCGCAAGGGCTACGTCACCGACCATATCGAACCGAATCACCTGAACGCGGGCGAAGTGGATATCTACCTGTGCGGTCCGCCGCCGATGGTCGAGGCGGTCAACGGCTTTATCGAAGCCAAGGGCATACAGCCGGTCAGTTTCCACTACGAGAAGTTCGCGGCAAGCCACTGAGGGGTGACCGGCTATGAGAGCAGCACGATTTGAGAACAAGGTAGCGGTCATCACCGGTGCGGCCCAGGGCATCGGCCGGGCGGTGGCGCTGCAGATGGCGGCAGAGGGCGCCGAACTGGTGCTGGTGGACCGCTCGGAGATCGTCCACGAGGTGGCGCAGGAGGCGCAAGCCGCCGGGGCCGCCGCCGTGCATGTGGAAACCGCGGATCTGGAGCAGTACGCGGACTGCTGCCGCGCCATCGATGGCGCGGTAAACCGCTTCGGCCGTATCGATATTCTGGTCAATAACGTCGGCGGCACCATCTGGGCCAAGCCCTACGAAGCCTATGAAGAGGAGCAGATCGAGGCCGAGGTGCGGCGCTCGCTGTTCCCCACGCTCTGGTGCTGTCATGCCGTGCTCAAGCCGATGCAGGCGCAGGGCAGTGGTGCCATCGTCAACGTATCGTCGATCGCCACCCGTGGCCTGAACCGTGTGCCCTATGCTGCCGCCAAGGGCGGAGTCAACGCCATGACCGTGTGCATGGCGTTCGAAAACGCCATGCATGGCATCCGCATCAACGCCGTGGCACCGGGCGGCACCGACGTCGGTGAGCGACGGATTCCGCGCAACAGCGCAGAGCAGTCGGATCAGGAGAAGATCTGGTACCAGCAGATCGTCGATCAGACCATCGATTCCACCTTCATGAAGCGCTATGGCAGCCCCGAGGAGCAGGCCAATGCGATCCTGTTCCTGGCCTCGGATGAGGCGTCCTATATCACCGGTACCGTGCTACCGGTGGGTGGGGGGGATTTGGGTTGAGATATTTCTGTTTGGGGGCTTGTAGCCCCCTCTTTATTTCTGCCGGAAAATTCACTGGAAAGCATCAAAACTTCAATCTTGACGCCTAGGGAAAACCCCTATACTGTTGGTCGCTGCATCGCCTCATCCAGGCGGTCGAGCAGTAAACGATCGGCGTATCCCTGCCGGTACAATAACAACAGGAAGCCAAGGCTGTGATCCAGCCGCGGTTATAGGTACTACGTTATGATGCTCAACCTCTGCACTTCAGCCACGCTCTCGGCGTGCCATCCGCTACGGCCGGTTTTCACCGGCGGCATACAACGCTCCCCAATCGAATACGCTCGAATCGAACTCGCTGCGCGACGCTGAGCCGTTCGCCTTTCGTTCATTCGACTTTTCATCGATCTGTCCTGACTCAGGCGGCCGCAGCGCTGCTGCTCGGGACCGGGAGCGTTCATATGCAAGATACCGTTACTCTTGATTCAGTGAGTCTCCAGGACAAATGGGAGAAAACCTCGGGCCGGGTCTATATCACCGGCAGCCAGGCGCTGGCGCGTCTGCCGATGCTGCAGGCCGAGCGCGACCGTGCGGCCGGGCTCGACACCGCCGGCTTCATCTCCGGCTACCGCGGCTCGCCGCTGGGCGGATTCGACAAGACCCTGTGGCAGGTGCGCGACTACCTGAAGCGCTACAACATCACCTTTCAACCCGGCGTGAACGAGGACCTGGGTGCCACCGCGGTCTGGGGCTCGCAGCAGGTCAACGTGTTCGAAGGCGCGAAATACGATGGCGTGTTCGGTCTCTGGTACGGCAAGGGACCGGGCGTCGACCGTACCGGTGACGTGTTCAAGCACGCCAACGCCTTCGGTACCTCCCCCTACGGCGGTGTGCTCGCCGTGGCCGGCGACGATCACGCCTGCATATCCTCCACCCTGCCGCATCAGAGCGACTACGCCTTCGCCGACGCGATGATGCCGGTGCTCTACCCCTCCGGCATCCAGGAGATGCTCGACCTCGGTCTGTACGGCTGGGCCATGTCCCGCTTCAGCGGCTGCTGGGTCGGCTTCAAGGCGCTGGCCGAGGTGATGGACTCGGCGATCTCGGCCAACCTGGATCAGGAGCGGTTGGAGATCATCTATCCCACCGATTTCGAACTGCCCGCCGATGGCCTCAATGCACGCTGGCCCGACCGGCCGCTGCAGCAGGAGGCGCGGCTGCTCAACTACAAGCTGGCCGCGGCGCAGGCGTTCTGCCGTGCCAACCGCCTCGACCGTATCGTGATTCAACCCGCGCGACCCCGTTTAGGCATCGTCACCACCGGCAAGTCCTACCTGGACGTGCTGCAGGCGCTGGAGGATCTCGGCATCAGCCATGAGTTGGCCGCGTCGCTCGGCATCGGCCTGTACAAGGTGGCGATGACCTGGCCGCTGGAGCCGGAGGGGATCCGCGAGTTTGCCCGGGGCCTCGACGAGATCCTGGTGATCGAGGAGAAGCGCGGACTGATCGAGGATCAGCTCAAGGCGCAGCTCTACGGTTGGCAGGACGCTAAGCGTCCGCGCGTGGTCGGCAAGCGCGACGAGCAGTTCGGCGAGCTGGTCACGCCGCTGGCGGAACTGACCCCGGCGATGATCGCCCGCGCCATCGCGTCGCGTATCCAGGGTTTCTACACCAGCGAGCAGATGCGGCAGCGCCTGGCCTTCCTTAACGCCAAGGAGGCTGAGCTGGCGCAGCCACGGGCACTGCTGGAGCGCACGCCGCACTTCTGCTCCGGCTGTCCGCACAACACCTCCACCACCGTACCGGAGGGCAGCCGGGCGCTGGGCGGGATCGGCTGCCACTACATGGCGACCTGGATGGATCGCGGCACCGATACCTTCACCCAGATGGGCGGGGAGGGCGCGACCTGGATCGGCCAGGCGCCGTTCACCGACAACAGACACGTGTTCCAGAACCTGGGTGACGGTACCTATTTCCACTCCGGTCTGCTGGCGATCCGCGCCTCGGTCGCCGCAGGCGTCAACATCACCTACAAGATCCTCTACAACGATGCGGTGGCGATGACCGGCGGCCAGCCGATCGACGGTACCCTGACCGTGCAGCAGATCACCCACCAGCTGTACGGCGAGGGGGTGCGCCGCATCGCCCTGGTCAGCGACGAGCCGGACAAGTATCCGAGCCGCGCCGACTTCGCCGATGGCGTCACCTTCCACCATCGCGATGATCTGAACGCGGTACAGCTGGAGCTGCGCGAGATCCCCGGTTGCACCGCGATGATCTACGATCAGACCTGCGCCGCCGAGAAGCGTCGTCGCCGCAAGCGCGGCAGCCTGGCCGATCCCGAGCAGCGCGTGGTGATCAACTCCGAGGTATGCGAGGGCTGCGGCGACTGCGGCGTGCAGTCCAACTGTCTGTCGCTGCTGCCGGAGGAGACCGAGCGCGGGCGCAAGCGCAGTATCGACCAGTCCGCCTGCAACAAGGACTTCAGCTGCGTGCGCGGCTTCTGCCCCAGCTTCGTCACCGTCAAGGGCGGCCGGTTGCGCAAGCCGGAGCTGGTCGGCAACAACGCCGGCTTCCCGCCGCTGCCGGAGCCGCAGGTGGTTCAGCTCAGTCAGCCCTACAACATCCTGCTGACCGGCGTCGGCGGCACCGGCGTGGTCACCGTCAGTGCCCTGCTGGGGATGGCGGCGCACCTGGAGGGCAAGGGCGCCGGGGTATTGGACCAGATCGGTCTGGCGCAAAAATTTGGCGCGGTGATGAGCCACATCCGCATCGCGCCCGCCCAGGAGCAGATCCACACGGTGCGTATCCCCGCCGGCGAGACCGACCTGATGATCGGCTTCGACCTGATGGTCGGGGCCAGCGAAGAGGCGCTGGGCAAGCTGGAGCGCAAGCGCAGCCGCGTGGTGGTGAATAACCACGAGAGCATGCCGGCGGCCTTTACCCGCGATCCGGATCTGCAGGTACCCACCGAGCAGATGCAGCGGGTGATCTGCGATACCGCGGTGGTCGGCGGCAGTTTCTGTCTCGATGCCACCGCGCTGGCGACCAAACTGCTGGGCGATGGCATGGCGGTGAACCTGTTCTGTGTCGGCTACGCCTGGCAGCAGGGGCTGATACCGCTGAGTCGCGAATCGATCGAGCGTGCCATCGAACTGAACGGGGCGTCGGTGGAGGCGAACAAGCAGGCGTTCCTCTGGGGGCGGCGAGCCGCCTTCGATCTGGTGCGTGTCGAAGCCCTGGTGACGCCGGATGCCGGCGTGCAGCTGGTCAAGTTGCTGCCCACCCTGAGCGAGGTGGTCGAGCGCGAGATGCGGCATCTGCGCGACTACCAGAACGAAGCGCTGGCGCAGCGTTATCTTGATCTGGTGAAACAAGTACGCGACACCGAGCAGTCGCTGGGCAAGGGCAGTCGCCTGAGTCATGCAGTGGCGGAGAACTACAGCAAGGTATTGGCGTACAAGGACGAGTACGAGGTGGCGCGTCAGCTCTCCTCCGAGAGTTTCCGTCAGCAGCTGGCGTCGCAGTTCGAGGGCGAGTTCGAGCTGGAGTTCAACCTGGCGCCGCCGCTGATCTCGCGCGTCGATGCGGCCACCGGCCGGCCGCGCAAGCGCAGGTTTTCGGGACGCAGGATCCTGCCGCTGTTCCGCCTGCTCGCCGGCCTGCGCGGTCTGCGCGGCACTGCACTGGATCCGTTCGCCTACGGCGCCGACCGTCGCCTGGAGCGTCGCCTGATCGGCGAGTACGAGGCCGATATCCGGCTGATCCTGACCAAACTCGGCAGCGACAACTACGATCTGGCCTGCCGGCTGGCGCAGCTGCCCGCCACCATCCGTGGTTACGGCCCGGTCAAGGAGGGCGCCTACGAGCGGGCCCAGGGCAGGCGCGCGGAACTGATCAAACAGATCAACAGCGCTGCCGACCTGACCGCCAAGGTGGATCCCTATGTCCAGCTGCATGACGTGAACGCGCAGGAGGTGAGCGCATGAACAACGTCACTGATACCGCCGCCATCCAAGCCAGTCTCAAATCCACTCTCAAAGCCAGTGTTGAAGCCAATATCGACAATCAGATCGATGGCCAAATTGAATTTAAGGAACAATCGAAAATGTCCGTATTCAGCCACCCGGAATTCGATAACCACGAACAGCTGACCTTCTTCTGCGACGAAGAGACGGGCCTGAAGGCGATCATCGCCGTGCACAACACCAACCTGGGGCCGGCGCTGGGCGGCTGCCGCATGTGGCACTACGCCGGCGATGAGGAGGCGTTGCGTGACGTGCTGCGCCTGTCCCGTGGCATGACCTACAAGTCGGCGCTGGCCAACCTGAAGCTCGGCGGCGGCAAGTCGGTGATCATCGGCGATCCGCGTAAGCACAAGAGTGAAGCGCTGCTGGAGGCGATGGGCCGTTGCCTGGAGCGCACCGGTGGACAGTACATCGCCGCCGAAGACTCCGGTACCAGCGTGTCCGACCTGCAGGTGATGAGCCGCTTTACCGACAACGTGGCCGGCGTCACCGAGCGTACCGGTATCGACGGCCTGCCCTGCAACGGCGACCCGTCGCCGGCCACCGCCTACGGCTGCTTCATCGGCCTGCAGGCGGCGGTCAAGCATCGGCTCGGTCGCGATGACCTGAACGGTCTCAAGGTCGCGATCCAGGGCGTCGGCAACGTGGGCTATCGCTTGGCCAGGCATCTGCGCCAGGCCGGTGCCGAACTGTATGTCACCGATATCCATGAGGAGCAGGTGCGCCTGGCGGTAACAGAACTGGGTGCCAGGGCAGTGTCTCAGGAGGAGATCCTGGGGCTGGATGTGGACGTGCTGGCACCCTGCGCCCTGGGCGCGGTGCTGAACGATTTCAGCATCCCGCAGATCAAGGCGCGGGTGATCGCCGGTGCCGCCAACAACCAGTTGGCGCTGGCCAGGCATGACCGGATGCTGCAGCAGCGCGGCATCCTCTATGCCCCGGATTACGTGGTCAATGCCGGCGGCATCATCGATATCTACTACGAGCGCATCGGCCATGAGCATACCCCCCAGGATTACAAACAGGTGCGCGCCCATATCGAGACCATCGCCGACACCCTGCAGGAGATCTTCCGCCGTGCCGACGACAGCGGTCGTCCCACCGGCGAGATTGCCAATGAACTGGCCGAAGAGCGGTTCATGAAAAAGTAAAACGCCGCCGCCCGCGCCAACCGCGTGGGCGGTCAGGCTCTCGAAGTGGTCCTTTAGATCAAAACTATCCACAAGATAAAAATAAGATGGAGATGTATAGATGACTGAGTTGACTCGGAATCAAGCCGCGGGATCCGCGGCAACCGATACCGCCGCTACGCATACGGGCACCAAAGCGGGCCACCCGATGTGGTCCTCCCGCCTGGCGTTTATCCTCGCCGCCAGCGGTTCCGCCGTGGGCTTGGGCAATATCTGGAAGTTCCCCTATATCACCGGCGAAAACGGCGGCGGCGCCTTTGTGCTGGTGTACCTGGTCTGTATCGCGCTGATCGGTATCCCGATCAACAGCATGCGTCAGTTGGCCCAGCGCGATGGCCTGTCCAGGCGCTGGGCCTGGATCGGCGGCATGGGGATGCTCTCCTCCTACCTGATTCTGTCGTTCTACTCGGTGATCGGCGGTTGGGCGCTGGCCTATGTCGGCAAGTCCGCCGGCGGTCTGTTCGTCGGCGCGTCCACGGAGCAGATCGGTGCCCAGTTCGGTACCCTGCTGTCCGACCCCTATAGCCTGTTGTTGTGGCACTCGGTGTTCATGGCGCTGGTGATCACGATCGTGGCCAGAGGCGTCACCTCCGGCATGGAGAAGGCGATCAACATCCTGATGCCGCTGCTGTTTCTGCTGCTGCTGGTGATGGTGGGTTATGCCCTGAGTACCGACCATTTTGCCGAGGGTTTCGGTTTCCTGTTCACGCCGGACTTTTCCAAACTGAGCACCGAAGGGGTGCTGACCGCACTGGGCCACGCCTTCTTCACCCTGAGCCTGGGTATGGGCGTGATGATGGCCTACGGCTCCTATCTGCCCAAGCATGTCTCGATCGCGAAAACCGCGGTCACCGTGTCCGTAGTCGACACTGTCGTGGCGCTGCTGGCGGGTATGGCGATCTTCCCCATCGTGTTCTCCAGCGGCCTGGAGCCGGGCGCAGGGCCGGGGCTGATCTTCAACACCCTGCCGATCGCCTTCGGCCAGATGCCGGGCGGTGTGCTGTTCGGTACCCTGTTCTTCATCCTGCTGGTGGTGGCCGCCGTCACCTCCGCGATCTCGCTGCTGGAGCCGGTGGTGGAGTGGTTCGAGGAGCAGAAGGGGATCAGTCGCCTGCGCTGCACCCTGATCGGTGGTATCGGCGTCTGGGCACTGGGGATTCTGAGCATCCTGTCGCTGAACGAATGGTCCGGCTTCCATCCGCTGGGCTTTATCTCACGCTTTGAGAACAAGACCCTCTTCGACCTGTTCGACTATGCCACCGCCAACCTGATGATGCCGCTGGGCGGCTTCTTCACCGCACTGTTCCTGGGCTGGTTCATGTCCCGGCAGGCGGCCGCGAACGAACTCTCGTTCGGTAATCCTCCGGCGTTCAAGCTGTTTATCTTCGTGCTGCGCTTCATCACCCCGGCCGCCGTGCTGCTGGTGTTTGTGTATAACCTTCTGTAAGGCGTAAAACGCTATTCCCTGGCCGGCTCCTATCAAGGCCGTTTATGGGGGACTCGTGTCCCCCTTTTTTTCGGGAACAGGGGCGGATAGTCAGCCGTCAACTGACCGCCTGCCTGGCGGTCAATAACGGTCTCTCCTATATGGCCGGTTGCTAAGCGGGCCTGGGTATAGCGCAGGTACCGCGCTATCACGTTGAAGCGCAACTGGCTAAGGGCTCACTGGTCAAGCTGTTGACGGAAAACCCGCCGCCATCGGTGCCGCTGTCGGCGCTTTATCCGCAACACCGGCAGGTGCCGCCCCGGCTGCGGGTGTTTATCGATTGGCTGGTGGAGCTGTTCGCCGACCCTGCCGGTTGAGGTTGTGTCGGAGTGTCTCGAAACGAGACGGTGGTGCCGGGACACTGTCTCTGGTCGAGACGCTGCCGATGCCGTATGTAATAGAGAGTTTATTGTAACTTTTTGAAAGTAAATAAGTTTATTGAGCTGGTACGGAACCTGCCTTTACCCATTGGCAAACATAAAACTATAAAAAGGGTAAATAATGAGCAGACACGCCATCTCAACACTTGCCGTAACCGCAATCACCACTTCGTTACTGCTACTTCCCGCAGCCACCCAGGCGGCGCAGATCGCCACCGACCCCGGTGACTACAGTCCATTGCCGGCCGGCATCGACCTGGGGATTCTGTATTATCAGAACACCACCCATGAGGAGTTCTATGCGTCGGGTCAGGAGATCTCGGATCTTGCCGGGATAGAGAAACTGAAAACCGATATCGGCCTGTTGCGTTGGGTGCATTACATCGATGTGGGTGGCTACATCCTGGACCCGCAGATCATCATTCCGTTCGGTAGGGTTTCGCTGGATACCACCGGCGGCTCCGTGACCAGTTCCGGCGTCGGTGACCCCATCGTCGGCGGCACGCTCTGGCTCTATAACGACGCGGAGAGCAAACGCGCTTTTGGTGTCACTGCCCTGGCCTCCATCCCGCTGGGTAAATACGATGCCGACCAGGGGCCGGTCAATATCGGCGAGAACCGTTGGAAACTGATCACCCAGGCCGCGTATGTCACGCCGCTGACCGACTCCATCTCCCTCGACCTGATCGGTGAATACACCTTCTTTGGCGAGAACGACGACTTTGCCGGTTTGACTAAGGATCAGGAGGATCAGTATGGGCTCCAGGCGCACCTGAGCAAGAATTTCGGGGCATCCACCAAGGCGACACTGAGCTACTTTCATGATTTCGGCGGTGAAACCAGTCTCGACGGCGTGGACCAGAACGATGAGTTGGACAACAACCGCTGGCAGGCAACGCTGCAGCATTTCATAGCACCGGATATGCAGCTGCAGTTCCAGTACGGACGCAGCATCGACGTTGAAAACGGCTTCTTCGAGAAGAATCGCTTCAACTTCCGTTTCGTCAAAGTCTTTTAATAGGCAGTTTTCCCACAGGAAGAGTGACGCTTATGAATAACCTGATGATCAGTCGACGCAAATTTCTTCAGACCGCGTCCATGGTCGCGGCCGCGGTCAGCGTGCTACCTGGCCTGAGCGCCGTTGCCGGTGTCCTCACCGAAGAGTCGAAGATGACCGAACTCGAGCGTTCGGTGTTCGAAAAGTTGCTGAAAATATCCCTGCCGACCAGCGGCACAGCACTGGTCGATCCCGCCACGCTGCCGGTACTGCCGACCCTGGAAGGGGCGCTGTTGGCCGGTATGGCACCCCATATCCGCCAGGGGCTGCGCGGCGGCATCGGCTTCTTCAATGACGGCGCTGCCCAGGCCTTTGGTGCTGCGTTCATCGATCTCAGCGATGAGGATGCCTCCCGCTTTGTCGACCGCTGGACCGATTCGGACAGTGTGCCGGAGCGCGCACTGGCGATGGGATTGAAGAAGCTCACGGTACTGGCTTACTGGGCCATACCGACCACCTGGGGCCCGTTGGGGTATGACGGACCCGTATCGGACAAATGGCAACTTCCCTCGCTGGGTAATAGCCCAGAGCCCCAGGCATAAACCGGACAGGTGGACATGATGGCTACACAACAGAACAGCTTAAACATAAAAACCGCCCAGGATATCCAGGGCCCGGAGATCACGCTTGATGCCGATGTGGTGGTGGTCGGTTCCGGTGCCGGCGGTGCGATAAACGCCTACGAACTGGCGAAGCAGGGCAAGAGGGTCGTGGTGCTCGAGGCTGGTCCCTATGTGCCGTCGTCTCGGTTCGCAGAGATGATGGCGGTTGCCATGGGCACGCTATACCAGGACGAGGGTGGGCAGTCGAACACCCATGGCGATATCTCCGTGCTGCAGGGGGCCTGTGTCGGCGGCTCCACCGTGGTCAATGCCGCGCTCTGTTTCCGCACCCCGGACTACTATCTGAAACTTTGGGCAAAGGAGTACGGACTGACCAACCTGACTCCGGAGTTGATGGCCGGTTACTTTGACAAAGTGGAGAAGAACCTCAGTATCGATGAGAACGGCCCCCATGAGACCAGTATCGGAGCCGGTCTGATCGCCAAGGGGCTGAAGCAGTTGGGCATCCGTGAGGGTGTTGCGCGCCGCAATATCCGCGATTGCGCACTGACCGGTTTCTGTTTCGCCGGCTGCAAGACCGATCGCAAGCAATCGATGCTGGTGACCTACCTGCCCTGGGCGTGCAACCACGGCGCCGAGATCTACGCCGATACCCGGGTAACCCGGATCAATACGCACAATGGCCAGGCTTCCGGCGTCGAGGCACAGGTGATCGACCCGAAGAGCAAAGAGCTGAAGGCGACGATGAGGGTCAACGCGCCGATCGTGGTGCTGGCGGCGGGGCCGGTGCAGACGCCGATCATCCTGCAGCAGTCCGGTATCGCCAACTCCAGCGGCCAGGTGGGCAAGAACTTCGCCTGTCATCCGACCCTGTCGATCACCGCCGTGTATGACCGCAAGGTGGACGATTTCCACGGTGCGACCCATTCGCTCTATGTGGATACCCATACCTTGCCGGAGGAGGGCGGCTACCTGCTGCTCAACGCCGTGCAGGATCCGGTGGAAGCCAGCTTCCAGGCGGAACCGGGTACCGGCAAGCCCTACGTCGCCTACATGGAGCGCTATCGCAACACCATCCGCCTGATCACGCTGATTCACGACAAGAACGTGGGTGAGGTGCGGCTGAAGGATGGCGCCAAGGAGATCATCTACGCCGTGGATGATGAGGATTTCGAGGCGATGAAGAAAGGGCTGAAGTACAACGCCCAAATCCTCTTTGCCGCCGGAGCCAAGTTCCTCTACCTGCCGACCTCCGACAGGAGGGTGATCGAAAGCGTAGACGACATCGACCGGGTGATCGATGCGCTCGAGAACGAGCCGGCTCGATACCGTTACGTCTCCTTCCACCCGCAGGGCACCTGCCGTATGGGGGCGGATCCGGGCAGGTCGGTGGTGAACCCCTACGGCGAAAGCCACGATGTAAAACGGCTCTACATCGCCGATGCCAGCCTGCTGCCGACCTCCATCGGCTACAACCCGTCCGAAACGGTCTACGCGCTGGCGAGTTATATCGCCGACCAGATCGTCAAGTCCAACTTCAACTGACCGGGAGATGAGCATGAACCTATCGCAAATCCAACAGGACGACTGCTCGTTTGAGTTTGACGGCGGTTTCTCCGGAGATAGCGTCGAGGTGATCGAGCCGGCCACCGGACAACGGCTCGGCGCCTTTAACACCGCCACGGCCGATGAGCTGGATCGGCTGATCGCCAATACGCGCCAGGCCCAGGTCGGCTGGGCCGCCACCGATTTCGACAGCCGCGCCAGGGTGTTGCGCAAGTTCGGCACGCTACTGGAGCAGAACGCCGAGTTGATCAACGCCTGGAATGCCCGCGAGTGCGGCTCCATCCCGGGCAAGGCCGGCTGGGAACTGCAGGCCTGTATCGACCAGGCGTACATGTGCGCGGCGATGCCGATGAACCCCTATGGCGAGGTGTATCCCTCCAATATTCCCGGCCGTGAAAACATCTGCATCCGCGTGCCGTTGGGGGTGGTAGGGGTGGTCTCGCCATGGAACTTCCCGCTGCTGCTGTCGTTGCGGGCGGTGTTGCCGGCGCTGGCGATGGGCAATGCAGTGGTGGTGAAGCCCGACCTGAACAGCGCCATCGTCGGTGGCGTGGTCATCGTCGAACTGCTCAGGCAGGCGGGGCTGCCGGAGGGCGTCTGCACCCTGGCACTGGGCGGCGCCGAGGTCGGGAGACACCTGGTCGAGCACCCGGGCGTCGATATGATCGCCTTTACCGGCTCCACCGCCGTCGGCCGGGAGATCGGCCGGAGCTGCGGCGGCAACCTGAAAAAGGCGGCACTGGAGCTGGGAGGCAACAACGCGCTGGTGGTGATGGAGGATGCCGATATCGCCGCGGCCGCCTCCTGCGCGGCCTGGGGCTCCTTCCTGCACCAGGGCCAGATCTGCATGCAGTCCGGCCGTCATATCGTGCACCGCTCGATTGTCGGTGCCTATGTCGAGGCGCTGCGCGAGCGCGCGCAGAATCTGGCGGTGGGCGATCCGTATCGGAACAACGTTCACCTCGGGCCGATCATCAGCGAACGCCAGGCGGATCGCGTCATGCACCTGATCGAGACCTCGGTGGCGATGGGGGCCGAGGTGGTGTGCGGCGGCAAGCGTGAGGGGCTGTTCATCCAACCGACGGTGATGACCAACATCACGCGGGAGATGCCGATCTACAAGGAGGAGATATTCGGACCCGTGGCGCCGGTCATCGCCTTCGATACCGAAGCGGAAGCGATTGCGCTGGCCAACGACAGCGAATACGGCCTGGCCGCCGCGGTACACAGTGGCGATAGGGTGCGGGCAAAACGGGTGGCGCATCAGATCCAGGCCGGCATGGTTCACGTCAACGACCAGACGGTCAATAACGAATACCAGATACCCTTCGGCGGCATGAAGGCGTCGGGTAACGCCGGTCGCTTCGGTGGACCGGCAAACATGGAGGAGTTCACCGAGACAAAATGGATCAGCTCCATCAGCGATCCGCTGATCTACCCTTTCTGATCCTGCCTCCACCCCCTCCCCAACCCCGCACTGTGCGGGGTTGGTATCCCCCCGCGAGTACGGGTCGTTGAATCCGCAAGCTGCAGCCGGTGTATAGCGATTGCAGTATCTGTATATTGGCACTCGTTGCGCTCTGACATATTGGCTTGGATGGTTGCGGCTGACCTCGCTGCATAAAGCACCGGGCAGCGCATCGTCGGTTGAATGCGGCAAACATAATAAGAAAAAGGTGTACCCAATGATGCCGAGTATGTCTCTTGTTCGTCGCGAGTTCGAAAGCGGCGATCACACGCTGGCCCGCATGCTGGATAAACCGGTTTACGACTCCTGGCAGCGTTGTTCGGCCAAACAGATGCCGATGCAGGGCAATGTGGAGTACGGCTTTTTATCGGACGACCAGCTAAAAGACACGCTGCTGTACCGGAAACCCCTGCTGGACGGTTCGCGTCATCATCTGGATGCGCTGTACCGGTCGATAGGCGGGGCCGGGTGGTCGGTCCTGCTTACCGATCGACACTGCAACGCTCTCAGGGTATATCAATCCAGGAATGTGGCAGAGCAACGCATCATGCAGGCGTTCCGGCAGGGGGCCGTGCTGTCCGAAGCGTTGATCGGCACCTCCGCCATGTCCTGCGCCATCGAGTCGCAGCGCTTTGTCAGCGTCTACGGTGAGGAGCACTACAAGGCCTATCACCGCGATTTCAACTGTGCCGCCGTTCCGGTTTACGACCCGCTCGGTGCGGTCTGTGCCAGTGTGGATATCACCAACGAATCTCCGCTCAAGGACCATGGCGCCTTCTATCTGCTGGAGGTGTGTGCGCGCAATATCCAGATCGAGTTGATCCGGTCGATTCCCGATGCCATCGTGATCCGGCTCTATTCCGGCAATGAACCCTTGGGTGCCGATCACCTGGTACTGGCGTTTGCCTATGACCAAACCCTGGTGGGCGCCAATGTCATTGCTCAGCGCTTTTTCAAACTGAACCTGCAGAGCGAGCAGGTGCGCTTTGACACCCTGTTCGACGAACCTTTTTCGATTCTCTTCGATCAGGGGCTACTGAAAAGTAATCGTTTCAGCCTTGATCTGGTGGGCGGCATTTCGCTGCACGGGGAGGTGCTCGATCTTCCGGGGAGCGAACGCGCAAGATCGGTGGTAAGCATCCCGGTAGCGGCCGGCGCCAAAACGCCTGTCGGTAAAAGGCCGTGCTTCGGTGATCCGCGCATCGAGTCCGCGGTGGATAAAAGCCTGAAGGCGATAGAGCGGCTGCCTGTGCTGCTGTCGGGCGAGTCGGGTGTCGGCAAGGAGGTGGTCGCGCAGCTGATCCATGATTCCAGTCCCGCCGGCAAGGGCGAATTTGTCTCGCTGAACTGTGCATCGATCCCGGAATCCCTGATCGAAAGCGAACTGTTCGGCTATGAAAGGGGCGCGTTTACCGGAGCCAGTCGCGAAGGGCGCATCGGCAAGGTTCAACAGGCCAATGGCGGCACACTGTTTCTGGATGAGATCGGGGAGATGCCCCTTGCATTGCAGACGCGACTGCTACGGGTGCTGGAAACTCGTGAGGTGGTGAAGTTGGGTGCGACAAAAGCGGAGCAGATCCGGTTTCAACTGATCTGTGCCACCAACAAAAACCTGGATGACGCGATCCAGACCGGTGAGTTTCGTAAGGACCTGCTGTACCGCATCAATGGTTATGAGATGAGAATTCCGCCATTGAGGGAACGACCGGATATCCTCGGCATCGCGGGCAACATCCTGCGTGAGGTCTCCGGCGGGCACCGGCAGTTCGGCAGTTCGGCTCTGGAGTGCATAACTCGCTACGCCTGGCCGGGGAATGTACGCGAACTGCGAAACGCCATTGTCTATGCCGATACGCTGGTCGATAGCGGTCGCGCAATCGAAGCGGCAGACCTGCCTCAATACCTGCGCCCAAGCGATGACAGTATGCCAATCATCGACGGGGCGAGGGATGGCACGCTGAAAGCGGCCTGTGACGGTGCGATTCAAGAGGCGATCGAGAAGTGCGATGGCAATATGACGCAAGCGGCCCGATATCTCGGAATAGGGCGGGCGACACTCTATCGACGGCTGGCAAAAGGCTGCTGATCTCTGCGATCTGCATCTGCTCGGACCCGCTTGGGGGGGAGCACCTGATCCCTGAGGGCTCCCGGGTCGCTTCGGTGTGGAACGGGATCAACGACCCAGCGGTATCGCCAGTATCAGTCAAGTACCAGCAACTTCTCCGGTGCAAAGCCGATGCAGAAGTTTCCCCAGTGTCGACCACCTACATAGAGGGGGATCGAGATCGAGTTCATGATCTCGCCGGTATCACGGATAAAGGTCAGCAGCAGGAAGGGGGCAGTGTTGGAGGCGCGGCGTTTTTCTGCGCGGGTGGCCGCGTGGATGCGCTGGTGACGGCTATAGGGGATATCCTGGGCAGGATCGCCGGTGAGCGGTTTGGAGTTTTTTCGGTTGGTCACCGGCATGTAGCCGTTTACGTCGAACGTGGCGACCAGAATATCGGGATTGTCCCGGTCGATGCGGTCGATCAGCGGCTGAATTGCTTCGCGGAAGGCGCTCAGGTAGCGGGTGCTGAACTTGGCCGGCTCCTGGTACGGATTGATCCGCTGGTATTGGGTGTCGAACAGGTTCTGTCCGGATTGGGCCAGGGTGTGCAGTTCCCGCTCGATCTCATGTGCCCAGCCGCGGGCCGCACGGAGAATCTCTTCGAAGCCGCCCTGACCGATCTGGAACTGGGACAACAGCTCCTGCATCTCCTCCGTGGCACGCTCCAGCTCCTGCGAATGTTTTGCCGAGGTGTGCACCTCTTCGCGAATACTGTCGGCCAGGGTAGTAATCGAGCTGATGTTGTCGTGGGTCGCGCTATTGGTGCAGGAGAGCTCCTCGATGGCGGCGCTGATCTCGGTCAACTGTCCGTTCAGCGTTTCGAAATCCCGTAACAGCAGCGAAAACTTGTCGCGGGTGCGTCCGATAAAACCGTCGGTAGTGCCAACGTGCTGCAGGATGCGTTCAGAGGCGCTGCGGGTATTGCCTACCAACACGGTCATATCGGTGATGTTGCTGTCGATCTCCTGGGTGGCATCGTTGACCTTCAGAGACAACGCCCGTACCTCATCGGCGACCACGGCAAAACCGCGCCCCGCCTCTCCGGCCCGGGCCGCTTCGATCGAGGCGTTGAGGGCCAACAGGTTGGTCTGCTGGGAGAAGCCCTGCACCATCGACAGCACCTCGATGATGCTCTCCGAATTGCGTTCCAGCTGCTGCACCATCTCCTGGAATTCGCGTACCTGTGTCTCGATCTCTGCGATCTGTTCGCGGATCTGCTGGATCTCGTCACTGGACTGGCGTACCTCCTGCAGATTGTATGCGTTGCGGTCGGCGATGCTCTGGGTGTGGCGTGCAATATCGCCGATCGCGTCGGTGGACTCTTGGCTGGACTGGAACACCAACTGCGCCGTGCCGACCTGCTGTTCCGCCGCCTGGTTGACCCGGTTGACGGTCTGCTGCATCTGGGCAGAGCAGATTGATACATGCACGCTACGCTGGCGTGCGTTGGCGATCATCTGCTTCAGACTGGTTGAGAAGTCGTTATAGGCGTGGCTGATACGGGACAGCTCCGCATGGTTACTTTGTGGCAGGGCAACGGAGATATCCCCCTCGCGTTTGCGGATTTCGTCGAAGCTCAGGCTGAGAGCCGTCATCGGCGCTGCGACGCCTCGCCAGAGTAACAGTGCGGCGCAGGTGCTGGTGAACAGTGCCAGCAGAGCCCCCGCAGCTGTCAACTGTTCCAGGCGCGCGGCCAGCTCATTCAGCGCGTGTGAGTTCTGCGGTGAAAGGTTGGCCAGCTCTCCACTTACATAGAAAGAGACGGTCAACATTAGTAGTACGGGCAGCAGAAGCAAACCGATGACGAAACCGCTTTTCTCATAGAGCGAGCGAAAGGGGCGGGTACGCGGGGTTGTGGGTTGGGTAGTCATTGGAGGGTTTCTCTAATTGTTTTTAGGTTGGCGGTTGCGCTGAACCCGGCAGCCGGGCCGTGCCGCCTTTTTTTAGACGCAGAAAGGGAGGGTGGAGCGTCGTGTTTCGAGAGTAGCGAGGGGAATAGAGCCACTACGATCCGCTGAGTGCAATGACTATCCGGATAGTGCAGAAGTATCGCCATGTAGGCTTATTTTCGTGATCTGCGTCGATATACTCAGTGAAAAACTCTTTCAAGCCCCCTCACACCTGCAAGTTGATCAGATACGCGGATGTACTCGCTGTCCCACGGCCGGATCAAGTTCAAGCGGCTGAGGTATGGTGCCGATGTCAGGATCGACCAGAAGCACCTGGAGCAGTTGCACCGGATTCCGCACTGATCTGCTGCGGAAAAGCCGATTTCAATTTGACCAGCATAGCGCTGGTGGTGATGAACCGGCGTGCCAACTCCCGGGATAGATTCATCATCAGTACACCGAAGTCCAGAGGCATTTCGCAGTGGAGGGCGTAAAACAGGTCGCTGCTGACTTCCAAAACCCAGCTGTCGCTGTTGGCAAACGCCGTTCCCAATCGCTCAGTCAGCGCTATCAGGCTGACAAACCCTATCTCCTCGCCGAAATGGTAATCACGTATATGTTCGCGCTGGCCGTTGACCTAACGGATGTAGGTTAACGAACCTTTAAGGACGATGAAGAAAGAGTCTCCCGGAGCGCCGGCTTCGAAAAGCGTGTCGCCTGCCTTCAGGGCATAAACGCGGCCTTGTTGCATCAGCTGCTTGATCGCACCGTCGGATAGCGCGCCGAATGAAGAGCCGGTTTTCAAATAGTCGACGCAAAGCTCGTTTAATAAACGTTCTCCATTGAGTTGTTCCATGGCAGCCCTTCTTGAACAGTGGTTATTGAGGCTGGGGGGCGGTCTAAGTATGGGCCAGAACAGTGGGACGTGCACCGGATAGGAGCGGCGGACACTGTGAGCAATACCTAGGCGTGGTGAAACCCATAACGCGGCGGTTGCTCCGTTAACCGGAATTTAAGCTTCATTTCAGCCTGCCCCTGGATACTGGTCTCATCAAACAGAGGAGGTCGGTTATGCAAACGCTCTCGCAAACAGTTATACGCGCTCCAATCAAGCCGTCACCCCGGACCCTCAGGGTCTGGGATCCACTGGTGCGTATCTTCCACTGGTCGCTGGTGGGCTTCTTTGCCATCGCCTGGGCCACAGCCGAGGAGATTCAGTTTCTGCATGAATGGAGCGGCTATGCCATCGTGGCACTGGTCGGCTTCCGTCTGGTGTGGGGCCTGATCGGCACCCGTTACGCGCGCTTCAGCGACTTTATCTACCGACCCAGCCGCGTCAAGGCGTACCTGAAAGATCTATTCCGCGGACGCGCGCGGCACTACGTCGGCCATAACCCGGCCGGCGGACTGATGGTGATCGTGCTGCTGATCGGCCTGGCGATGCTGACCTTCAGCGGTATGGCGCTGGTGGCGATCGACGGCGAGGGGCCGCTGGCGGCGACCTGGGTGGCCGGTCTGTCCGAGCACCTGGTCAAGGAGGTGCACGAGTTCTTCGCCAATCTGTTGCTGCTGCTGGTGGGTGTGCATGTGGCTGGCGTGCTGGTCAGCAGCCTGCTGCATCGGGAGAACCTGGTGCGGGCGATGATCACCGGGCGCAAACAGCTGCGGGATGCCGACAAGGGGGACGAGTGATGAAAAAACTCGGTATCGGGTTGCTGGTGTGCGTGCTGGCCGGGCCGGTCGCGATAAGCAGCCAGGCGGCGGACGCGGTGGACCAGTTGCTGGAGGGCTACCGGCAGCAGGGGGCCGGTCCGTTCAGTGCCGAAGCGGGACAAAGCTTCTGGAACCGGGACTTTAACGGCAACAGCTGTGCCGCTTGCCACATGGCGGATCCGACCCGTGTCGGCGAGCATCAAAAAACCCACAAGCCGATCGAGCCGATGGCGCCCTCGGTCAACCCGACGCGTCTGACCGAGGTGAAACAGATCAACAAGTGGTTTCTGCGCAACTGCAAGGGTGTGCTCGGACGGGAGTGCTCGTCACAGGAGAAGGGCGACATCCTGACCTGGCTCCGGGCGCAGTAAGCCGAGCTTTATTAGAGTAGGAGAGTAGTACGATGAATCGATGGGTAGATGGAGTACGCTGGAGTCTGGGCGTCGCCATGCTGGGCAGCGCGCTGGCGCTGGGCGGTTTCGGGCTGGTCAACCTGATCACCGGTGGCGCCTGGGCCGAGAGTGAGCACGAATATGAGGAGGATGAGCGCGGTGAGCGGGAGTCGGGCGAGCGGGGCGGTTCGGTGGCGATGAACCTGAACCCGCTCTATGCCGAGGAGTGTTCTGCCTGCCATATCGCCTATCCGGCGCAGTTGCTGCCGCAGCGCAGCTGGATCGCGATCATGAACGGTCTGGACGATCACTTTGACGAGAATGCCGAACTGCCCGCCGAGACCGCACAGGTGATCAGCGACTACTTGACCGCCAATGCGGCGGATGTGAATCCCGGTCGACGCTCGCGCCAGTTCCTGCGTAGCATCGGCGGTAACGAGACGCCCATACGGATCACCGAGACTCCCTACTTCAAGCGCAAGCATGACGAGGTGCCGAAACGGTTGGTCGAGGGTAACCCGGATGTGGGTAGCTTCAGTCAGTGTCAGGCGTGCCATGGACAGGAAGCACAACGAGGTGTGTTCGATGAAGATACGGTGGATATTCCCGGTCATGGTCGCTGGGACGATTAGCCTCGGCGCCCAGTCGCTGCAGGCAAAAGAGAGGATTCACCAGAGCGAGGCGCGCGAGCTGGTCAAGCAGGGCGAGATGCTCTCCCTCGACGATCTGCTGGCGCGGCATGGCGAGCGCCTGGCCGGGCATCTGCTCGATGTCGAACTTGAACGTGAGCACGGCCGGCTGGTGTATGAGATAGAGGTGCTTGGCGAGGATGGCCAGGTACGCGAGTTCGAGATCGATGCGCGTAGCGGTGAGTTGCTGAAACAGAAGCTGGAGGACTAAGGCTTGCACCTGTTACTGGTTGAGGATGACCTGAAGCTGGTCGATGAACTGAAACCCCGCCTCAAGCAGGCGGGGTTTGCCGTCGAAGTGGCCAACGACGGCGAAGATGCCGCCTTTCTCGGCACCGAGGAGAGCTTCGATATCGTGGTGCTCGATCTGGGTTTGCCGCGTAAGCCGGGCTTGCAGGTGCTCAAGGAGTGGCGCTCGGCCGGGCTGGATATGCCGGTGCTGATCCTGACCGCCCGCGACAGCTGGAACGAGCGGGTCGACGGACTCAAGGCCGGCGCCGACGATTATCTCGGCAAACCCTTTCATGTGGAGGAGTTGCTGGCCCGGCTGGAGGCGCTGATCCGCCGCTGCCATGGCCATGTCCGCCGGCAGATCGAGGTGGCGGGGCTGCAGCTCGATCCGGACAAACAGCAGGTGCGGGATCGCCAGGGTCAGTGGCACAGTCTGACCGGCATCGAGTTCCGCCTGCTGCGGTACCTGATGCTCAATGCCGGACGTGTACTGTCGAAAACCGAGCTCAGCGAACATGTCTATGAAGAGGATCAGCTGCGCGACAGCAACGTGATCGAGGTCTATATCAACCGGTTGCGCCGGCGTTTCGGCCGGGAGCTGATCGAGACCCGGCGCGGCCAGGGTTATCGGCTCCGCGAGGCTCCCGGCTCGGCAGAGGAGGGCAGTGCATGAGCGAAGCGGGTAGCAGGTCCACCAGGCCGGTCAGTCTGGAACGGCTGATCCGCCACCGGCTGCTGCTGGTGCTGGTGATGGTGTTCGGCGTGCTGCTGTTTTTGCTCGATCAAGCTGTGACGACTCTGACCCAGGATTTCGTGCGCTCCAGGCTGAAACACGATGCCGAAAGCCTGATCTCTGCGCTGCAGGTCGAGCCCGGTAACCCACCTTCGGAGTGGATGCTGCCAAGCCAGGCGCTGCCGCAGGTGTATCAGCGCGTACACTCGGGCCACTACTTCATTATTCAGTACCCCAACGGTGAGCTTCGCTCCCGCTCGTTGTGGGATCTGGACGTCACACCCGACAACCTGCAGCCCGGCGGCACCGCCGATGGCCTGATCGCGCCGCTGGACGATCAGCAATGGTTGGTATGGCAGCAGGGGGTCCGCAAGGGCGATACCGATTTCAGCCTGTGGATCGCGGAGGATATTGCGCCGCTACAGGCGATTCAGCGGCGCTTTGAACTCTATCTACTGGGCCTGGTGTTGATCGCCATTCCGGTACTGCTGTTTTGGCAACGGTTGATTCTGCACCGCGGTTTCGCAAGGTTGGAGCCCTTGCGGCAAACCCTGATCGAGCAAAGCCGTGGCAGCAGTGCCGAGCTGCCGACCGATATACCGGACGAGGTGAGGCCGCTGGTCGAGGCGATCCGTACGCGGCTGACCCGCTCCGGCGAGCAGATCCAGCGTTCGCGCACGGCGCTGGGCAACCTGGCGCATGAGTTGAAAAGGCCGCTGCAGCAACTGCACTGGCAGGCGCAGGGCTGCGATGACCCCGAACTGCGCAACGAGCTGGAGAGTATCCACGAAAACCTGCTGCGCCGTATCGAGCGTGAACTCAGGCGGGCTCGCATCGCCGGTGCGCCGATGCCGGGTCAACAGTTCATTCCACTGGAGGAGATTCCGCATATACGGCGCTTGATCGAGCTGTCGACCCGGCGCGAGGTACGCTTTCACTGTGATATCCCTGACGGCGCCATGCCCTACGACCGTGACGATATGATCGAGCTGCTCGGTAACCTGCTTGACAACGCCTGGCGCTTCGCGACCTCGGCGGTCTGGTTGACGATTCGCCGGGATGAGGGCGGCTACAGGCTGGAGGTCAAGGATGATGGTCCGGGTGTGGCGCAACAGGATCTCGAACGTCTCAGCGAACGCGGACTGCGCCTCGACGAACATCAATCCGATGGGCAGGGGTTGGGACTGTCGATCTGCGCCGCGGTGGTCGAGAGCTATGGTGGCGGGTTGAGTTTTGACCGCGATGATGCAGGCGGTCTGAGGGTCTCCGTTTTCCTGCCGGAGTAGGTGGGTTCCGCCAACTGTTCCGGTTTGACCCTGGCCTGCGGACAGGGCGGGAATTAACCGGCGTCCGGCGCTGTGATAAACTGCCGCTCCGTTTGTGAACCGGCCCTGGCATGTCTCAGTCTCTCGATATCCTGTCATCACCCATTCGACCGACGCTGGTGCGCATGACGTTGCCGATGATGCTCGGGATCATCAGCCTGATGCTGTTCAATATCGTCGATATCTGGTTCGTCGGCCAACTGGGCACCGAACCGATGGCGGCGCTGGCCTTCACCTTTCCGGTCACCTTCTCCATCACCAGCCTGGCCATAGGGCTGGGGGTCGGCAGCTCGGCCACGCTGGCGCGACTGATCGGTGCCGGCAGTCCGACCGGTGCCGCGCGGATGGCGACCGACAACCTGATCATGACCGTGCTGCTGATGGTGGCGATCGGCAGCGCCGGACACCTGATTATCGATCCCGTGTTTGCGCTGATGGGCGCCGAGGATCATCTGATGCCGTACATTCACGACTACATGTCGGTCTGGTTCTCGGGCTCGGTGTTCCTGGTGCTGAACATGGTCTGCAACAGCATCTTCAGGGCGGCGGGGGATACCCGGTTTTCCGCCGCGATCATGCTGGTATCGTCGCTGATCAACCTGGTACTCGATCCTCTGCTGATCTTCGGCATCGGTCCTTTTCCGCAGTTGGGCATTCAAGGTGCGGCGGTCGCCAGTGTGCTGGCCTGGGCGACGACCACGGCGATGGCGCTCTATCTGCTGCAGCGGCGGAAGATGCTGTTGCTGAGTCGGCCGCAGCCGCGACAGATGCTCGAACATTGGCGGACGGTGTTGAGAATCTCGCTGCCGGCGGCGTTTTCGAACATGATGACGCCACTGGCCAACGGCGTGTTGACCGCTGTCGTCGCGCGCCACGGCGCGGAGGCGGTGGCGGCTTACGGTGTCGGCAACAGGGTGGAGTCGCTGTCCCTGCTGGTCTGTCTGGCGCTGTCGATGACGCTGCCGCCCTTCATCAGCCAGAACTACGGTGCCGGGCATGTCGAGCGTGTACGCAACGCCTATATCGGCGCGGCACGCTTCGCGCTGATCTGGCAGGGGCTGATCTTCCTCGGACTGTTTCTGTTCTCCGGTAGTCTGTCCTCGCTGTTCAGCGACGATGCCGAGGTATCGCGTTGGCTGGCGCTGTGGATGGTGCTGGTGCCGGCAGGCTTCGGCTTCCAGGCGATCACCTTTCTCAGCGCCTCCTCGTTCAATGCCCTGCATCAGCCGATGCGCGCCATGCGTATCAGTCTGTTCCGGCTGTTCATCATGTATGTCCCCCTGGGCTGGCTCGGCAGTGTGCTGTTCGGTCTGCAGGGGATGTTTGCCGCACTGGTGCTGGCCAACGGCATCACCGCGTTTATCGCCTACTCCTGGACGAGCGCCTACTTGCAGCGGCTCTGCGCGCGCGCGTAACCGGCTCGTCAAATCCGACTGTTAACCTATTATCTCTTTCACAACTTCCCGAACGGTTGTGATCTCTGCGCGCATCGTACTATGATCAAACGATAGGGATGCACGCATAGAGTTTTTACAGAATTACAACAAGCCGGTTTTGCGCCGGCGATCACATGGAAAATAGAGGGGTGCGATATTATGAGTCAGAAAGTAGCGATGGTGACTGGTGGTACCGGGGGCCTGGGGACGGCGATCTGCCGTAAGCTCGCCGATGCCGGGTTCAGGGTCGTCGCGGGTTACAACAGTGGTGGCAGACACGAGAAAGCCAAGGCCTGGCAGGCCGAACAGAAAGCCGATGGTTACGATATCGAGGTCGCTTATGGCGATGTTACCGACGCCGAATCCTGCGCCCAGTGCGTGGCAACGGTCAAGGAACTGACCGGCAGCGATATCAGTGTGCTTGTCAATAATGCCGGTATTACCCGTGACGGCACGTTCAAGAAGATGAGCTGGGAGCAGTGGGACGAGGTATTGAGTGCCAACCTCGACTCCATGTTCCACATGACCCGTCTGGTGATCAACCCGATGCTGGATCAGGGCTTCGGCCGTGTGATCAACATCTCCTCCATCAATGCGCAGAAGGGCCAGTTCGGTCAGTGCAACTATTCGGCCGCCAAGGCCGGTATCCACGGCTTTACCAAGGCGCTGGCGCAGGAGGTTGCTTCCAAGGGCGTAACCGTCAACACCGTATCGCCGGGTTACATCATGACCGCGATGGTGGCGAAGATCGACGACGAGGTACTGAAAAAGATCGCGTCCAACATCCCCGTTGGTCGTCTGGGTACACCGGACGAGATCGGCCGTATCGTGGCCTTCCTGGCCGACGAGGAATCCGGTTACATCACCGGGGCCGACTTCTCCATCAACGGCGGTCAGCACATGCACTGATACCCGTCTCGGGAATGGAAAACGGCGCTTGTATGCGCCGTTTTTTTTGGTTCATCGCGCTTTACCGGGGAAGGCGGCCTTGATCTTCAGGAAGAAGTAGTTTTTGTCTCGAAAGCCGTAGGCCATCCGCTTGATCACTTTGATCTTGTTGTTGACCCCCTCCAGCAAGCTG
>Ga0214472_10000817_pt1 | contig 37359 bp, 42 predicted proteins | sample RVTome_6_FD_207662 | JGI IMG/M metagenome (GOLD analysis project Ga0214472, IMG submission 207662) | Soil microbial communities from uranium-contaminated site in the Upper Colorado River Basin, Wyoming, United States - RVT140D175 | ecosystem: Environmental > Terrestrial > Soil > Contaminated >...
TTGAAAAATTTAGCTTTGCTAAATTTTCTTATGTTTACCACCTTCTACTTTATTAATTAATGTTAATATTTTAATTATACAATATATATAGATTAAGTTATCCACACATAATTTCTTAGATTCATTACTCCAAATTATTTACCAAAAAAAATGTTGCATTTTAATGAAAACACTGTATAATAACCAACAATATGATAAATGTAGAATTAACAAAAAATGAAAAGGAAAATAATCTAGGTCTTTTGAGAAGATTTTCAAAAAAAATTAAAAGCTCTGGAATTATTCCAAGAATGAGATCAATCAGATATCACTCAAAATCAGAAACAGGTTTTTTAAGAAAGAAAAAAGCTTTAAAGACAATAAATAAAAAAGCTGAAATAGACGAGCTAATTAAATTAGGTAAAATGCCTGAGAAAAAAACTTTCGGAAGAAAATAGATGAACATAGAAATCAAAAACACGACAAAAGGCAAGCTTCCACGCTTGCCTTTTGAAAATATAAAAAACGAAGTACTTAGTAAAAATTATGAACTAAGTCTAGTTTTTATTGGAGACAAACTTTCAAAAAAATTAAATAGAGAATACAGACAAAAAGACAAACCAACAAATATTCTTAGTTTTTCACTTTCAAAAACAGACGGTGAAATTTTTATTAATTATCCCTTGTCAAAAAAACAAGCAAAGAAATACGAAAGAAAATTTTCAGATTATATTGGATTCTTACTTATACACGGTTTACACCATTTGAAAGGAATGGAACATAGTAGTAGAATGGAGGTACAGGAAGGAAAAATAAGAAAAATGTTTAATCTTTAGATAAAGATAATATATCTATTTTAATTTTACATTTTCAAAATCAATATTATATTTAATTTTAAAAGACAAGCAAAATTTATATTTAATAAAAAAAATAATGAGCAAGAAAATAGCAGTAGGAATAGACATAGGAACATCTCAAATAAAAGTGGTGGTGGCTGAACTACTAAAAGAAAAAACAAAATCAATCCCTAGAGTTATAGGGAGAGGTATTGCAGAATCAAAAGGAATAAGACATGGATATATAATAAACCAAAATGATATTATAAAAAGTTTAGAAAAAGCAATAAACCAAGCAGAAAGATCATCAGGAATAAAAATAAAAAAAGCTTATGTATCTATAGGAGGGATAAGTCTTGAGGGTGTTATTTCCACAGGAGCAACTGTAATAACCAAAGGAGATAACGAAATAACAGAAATTGATGTTCAAAAAGTTATAGATTCCAGCGAAAACAACATTCAGATTTTAAATAAAAAAGTTATTCATTCTATTCCTATTCAATTCAAATTAGACGATAAAAAATTAATTGGCAGACCTATTGGAATGAAAGGTAAAAAACTTGAAGTTCAAACACTCTTTATTACATATTTAAAACAACATTTAGAAGACATTATTCATGCCGTAGAAGCTATTGATATAGATGTAGAAGATATAATAGCCTCCCCTATTGCGTCTAGTATCGTTACTCTTACAAAATCGCAAAAGATTGCTGGTTGTGTTTTAGCAAATCTAGGTTCAGAAACAATATCTATAATAGTATTTGAAAACAATATTCCTATTTCTTTAGAAACATTTCCTATTGGATCTACAAATATAACAAACGACATTGCTTTAGGACTAAAAATTCCTCTTGAAGAAGCAGAAAAAATAAAAACCGGTTCCATAAAAGGAGCTTCTTATTCAAAGAAAAAATTGGATGAAATTATTACATCCAGACTTAACAACATTTTTGAATTAGTAGAAGCTCATTTAAAGAAAATTAAAAGAAATGAACTCCTTCCTGCTGGAATAATTTTGACAGGAGGCGGTTCTGGAATAACGACAATAGAAGATATAGCAAAAGCATATTTAAAACTGCCTTCAAAAGTTGCTTCTATTAATTTTTTAAACAACTCAAATAGTAAAATAAAAGATTCTACATGGTCAGTTGCTTATGGTCTTTGTGTTTTTGGTTTAACTACTGAACACGAATCAAAAAGTGAAAAAATAATCAAAGATATAAAAAATAAAATAATAGATTTTTTAAAAAATTTCTCTGTTTAAACACAACAAACCACGACTTGTAAATATTTGGATTTTTGCAAGTTTCTGATATTATAAAACTACTATATATTAACAGCTTTCTCATTTTCAATTTTGAGATTTTAATTTTACATTTGAAACATGCCTAAAATAAACCCAGAAATAGAAGCATTTGCTCGAATAAAGGTCATTGGAGTAGGTGGTTCTGGTAAAAATGCCACTAACTATATGATAAATTCTAACGTAGATAGAGTTGAATTTATGGTAATAAATACTGATGCTCAAGATCTTCATCATTCAAAAGCTACAAAAAAAATCCATATTGGTAAGAACTTAACAAAAGGATTAGGAACAGGCATGAATGCTGATCTTGGTAGAAGAGCAGCCGAAGAAACAAAAGAAGAAGTTCAAGAAGCAATCAAAGGTGCTGATATGGTCTTTATTACAGGAGGACTTGGTGGAGGAACAGGAACAGGAGCCAGCCCAATAATTGCAAAAACAGCTAAAGAACTAGGAGTACTTACTGTGGCTGTCGTCACAAAACCTTTCTTTTTTGAAGGGCAACAAAGAATGAGATTAGCCGAGCAAGGCTTAGCTGAATTACAAAAAGAAGTAGACGCTGTAATCGTAATTCCAAACGACAGAATTCTAAATATTGCAGACAAAGAAACTACTTTGGACAACGCTTTTGCAATGTCTGATGAGGTTTTAAGACAAGCGGTAGAAGGTATTTCTGATCTTATTACCTCTCCTGGAAGAATTAATGTAGACTTTGCTGATATTAGTACTGTGATGCAAAATTCTGGTTCTGCTTTAATGGGAATAGGAAGAGCAGGCGGAGAAAATAGAGCAGAAGAAGCCGCTAGACAAGCAATTACCTCCCCACTTTTAGATGTTTCTATTAATGGAGCAAAAGGAGTATTGTTTACAATAGCAGGGGGAGATGATTTGAGAATGGACGAAATTCAAAAAGCGGCCCAAATAATCACAGAATCAATTGATCCAGATGCAAAAGTAAAATTCGGAACAGTAAAAGACGATAAATTGAAAAAAGGTGATATAAAAATTACAGTTATAGCAACAGGTTTTGATACACCAGACATAAAACCAGGAGAAATAAAAAAAGAAGAAAAAATTCAAAATTCAATCCCTGTTAAAAAAGAAGAGGAGTTAACAGAAACAAAAAATATTAATTTAAAAGATGACGAAGAAGATGAAGAAGACAGCTGGGATGCCATTCCTTCGTTTTTAAGAAGAAAAAAATAGTTCAAAAAATTTAAAGAATCACAGCTGTTAAACCAAAACAAAAACCCACAAAAAAAATGTGGGTTTTTTGAATTAAAATTAAATTAATTAATTATTAATGGTTTTGAAACGAGCAACACCATTATTTTCTACTTTAATTATCATTCCTTGTGGAGACAAAGATTTTAAACGGAAACGAAATGCTATTGCTGTACAAGAATAAGGAAGAAGGATAAAATATCTTTCTAAACTAACTTCTATTGTTTTCCCATAATTTACATAACCAGGCCTAAGACTATATTTATAAAACTTTCTTACATCTTCTATTTTTACTGTAAAAGTTTCAACAACTCTACTAGAAACAATTTGACTTTTTTTTGATAACCCCCCAGCGACCAAAAATCCATCAAACACAATTAAGGTTCGTTTTTCTTCCTTATCTATCGCAAGAGATTCTGGGAGTCCATTTGGTAAATGAATTAAAACCTTGTTTTCTGAAAGCCTATCAACTTCCCCTTTTTTCCCCAAGCTCCACCCATGCAAAGCACAGTAACAATTCATAATTTCTTCTCCTTTTTTCAAAGTTTTTACAAACTATTCAAAGTTCACTTTTCTAAAAAAAGATTACAGCAAACACCCTCAAAAATCAAGTTTTTCTCAAACAAAAAAACCCACAAAAAACGTGAGTTTTTTGTGGGTTTGGGGGTTATTTTTTTAATTCATAATAACCCTCCCAAAACCCGGTGATTCGGGGTATCTCACCCCATTCATCAAACCGAATTGAGAGTAATCCATTTGAATCTTGGGTTCCAGCATTGCCGATTGAGATTCCGACAAAAGACATAAGATCTCTTCCAGCATTGCCGATTGGGATTCCAACAGAAGACGAAAGATTTTGTCCAGCATTGCCGATTGGGATTCCGAAAACAGACACAAGGTCTCGTCCAGCATTACCAATTGGAATCCCGACAAAAGTCAGAATATCTCGTCCAGCAACACAGGAAGAGAAATTAACAACCGATACAATATTACCTTTTGCTTCTACAAAACCTAGAGAGACCAATCCGTAAGACGACCCCTCTAAATTATCCCGACAAAAAAGTGAGAATTTATCACCCCCGTATTTAAAAACAGGCAAACTCAAAAACATCAAAACGATCAAGGCAATTATTTTCTTTTTAGACATCACAATCCTCCTTCTCAATATTGATTATTAAAATATTTAAATGAACACATTATATTTTCTTCCATAACACTACCAAAAATAACAATATATGTCAATACTTTCAACTTCCCTCTCAAATTGTTAAAATTAGATATTATTCATTGATTTTTTTAAAAAATCTTAAATCTTAAATCTTTTTATGTATGATCTCTGTATTGTTGGTGGTGGTCCTGCTGGAGTTGGGGCTGGAGTATATGCCGCTAGAAAAAAACTAAAAACTATTTTTATTACCGATACATTTTCTGGTCAAAGTGTTGTTTCGCCTGATATTCAAAATTGGATTGGAGAAATCTCTGTATCTGGGGCAGATTTGGCAAAAAAAATGGAAAATCATTTGAAACATTATGCAAACAATATAATAGATATAAAACAAGGAGAAAAAGTAGAAAAAATATCTAAAGAAAACAATGTTTTCAAAATCAAAACCAATAATTCTGAATATGAAGCAAAAACTATTTTAATCACAACAGGAAGCCACAGAAGAAAACTACAAGCAAAAAATGCCGATGAGCTAGAACACAGAGGAATTACTTATTGTGCCACTTGCGATGGGCCTCTTTTTACAGGAAAGGATATCGTGGTTATTGGTGGGGGAAATGCTGGTTTTGAAAGCGCATCACAACTTCTCGCTTATGCAAAAAGTGTCACCATTTTACACAGGGGAGATAGTTTTAAGGCAGACGAAATAACAGTCAAAAAACTTTCCGAAAACCCAAATATCACACTTATAAAAAATGCACAAACAACAGAAATATTGGGAGACAAATTCGTCACAGGACTAAAATATAAAGACACTCAAACAGGAGAAGAAAAAGAAATAAAAACAGACGGTATTTTTGTTGAAATAGGAGCTGTCCCCACAACAGAATTTGTAGCAGATTTGGTGGAGCTAACCGAATACAAAGCAATTAAAATAGACCCCAAAAACCAAAAGACATCGCAAGAAGGAATGTGGGCAGCTGGAGACTGTACAGATGGGCTTTATCACCAAAACAACATCGCTGTGGGCGACGCTATCAAAGCTTTGGAAGATATTTATATTTATTTAAATACTAAATAGCATTAAATTTTTAAGTGAGGGTTTACAGTAGACAGTAGACAGTTTACAGACCGACGAATTTTGGCTCCGCCAAAATTCGTCGTCATCGCGAACGAAGCGACGCAATCCAGTACGAAAGAAATTTAAAAAAGCCGGTTTCACAAACCGGCTTTAAAGAAGTGATAGAGCCCAACAACTCTTATGAGAGTAGGATTTGAGGTATGATTGAGTTGTCATTAGCTCGTTTCTCCTTGGTCTTAATTATAAAGTATTTTTATATAAAACAAAACAAAAGTTTTTTGTTTTTCTAATTCAAAATCCAAATATTAAAATTAAGTGCTGTTGCTAGACAAACCCAAAGCAAATACGGAATCAAAAGATAAAAAGCTGTCCTACTAATTTTTCTAAACTCAACCATTGTCCAAACAATAGCACCAAGCAAAAAGACAATCTCTGCCAAAGCCAAAACTATATTATTAAAACCAAAAAATATTATTGACCAAAGAGAGTTTAATACCAACTGAAAACCAAAAACAGAAACGGCTTTTTTAATATTCACACTCCCCTTTTTCTCCCAAACAAAGAAAAGGGCTATACCCATCAAAGTATAAAGGGTAATCCAAACAGGGGCAAAAACCCAACTAGCAGGTGTCCAATCTGGTCTAACAATAGTTTGATACCAAGTATCAATATTAGGCGTGGTAAAAAAAGCTCCTATTATTCCAGCTAACTGACAGATAATTATTGAAATAAAAAGTTTAAAAATTTTCATAAAAAATTATTTTAAAAAATTAATAATATAGTTTCCAAAGATTATTATTCCAACAAAAAGTGCCGTAATAGCCGATATAAGCACTGCACCAGCAGCTACATCTTTTGTATCTTTTGCATAAGGGTGTTCTTCGGGAGAAGTAAGGTCTATATCTATTTCAATAGCAGTATTAAAAGCTTCTGCCGACAAAACAAAACCCCCTACAAATATCAAAACCAACCACTCTACATGAGTTATGTTAAAAAATATACCTAAAGCAATTGCAAAAACAAAAGCAAAAATATGCAACCAAGCATTGTGAGTAGTTTTCAAGAAAACCCAAATTCCCCTACCAGCATGATTAAAGCTTTTAGCTCTTCTTATTATTGAAAATTTTTGATTATTTTTTAGGTTGTTCATAACACAAAACACTTTGAATTTTTTAATTCAAAATAAACATGAGTCTGTACTCTAAAAACCTATTTACTTTTTCTTTTCTTTCTTAGGTTTTTTTGTTTCTTTTTTTCTATCTTGTCCTTTTGCCATAAATAAATTATATAATTATTTTTAATAATTATATATAAAATTATGTTAATAAATACTTTGAATTACAAAATATAATTCGTTAAAACAAAGCAGTTTGCTTTTTGCGATTTGTGAACCTATTACTTGTCTTTCAGAAATTGTTAATCAACAAAATTTAATAAAAAGTTCAATAGAAAGTTTACAATCGTTTATTGCATAATAAAATACTTTGCAAATCATTTCTGTTAGAGTATTATTTTAGTATGAATAATCAATTAGAAAATTTTAATAAAGATATTTCAAGAGTTATGGAATATATTTCGGATGGTTATGAAATGTATGCTCGGTTTATTTTTAATACTCAATTAGTAGAAAAATACGCCAAAGATATAAACCCTGACAGTGTTTTAAGTGTCGCTATTGAACTATGGGTGTTATTAGATGAATATCTAAATAAACAACCGAGGAATGATAATTTTCTTGAACAAAAACAATTTCTCCTATCTACTTATACAGATTATCAAGAAGATATAAAAAAGACCATCTAACTGAACTGTACCCAAAAAGCGGACACTTTCGTGTCCACTTTTTGGGGTACAGTTCATCCACCATTTGTCCCTTTTCTCAACTCAAAAATCTAATGATTTTTGAGTAAATTTATTAAAATTAGCTTACCATTGAAACGAGCGTAATATTTTCATATATGTTTCATCAACAGGCATACTGTGAGCTATTTGAAGAATGTCTCCATTATCTAGTTTAACAAAAGCCTCGATTCTGTCTGTTCCAATTGGGTTAAAATACGAAATTGTCGGTATTATCACTCCATTATCAAGTTCTATGTTTGAAGTTGTGAAGGGTTGGAAAAGAGGATTATTTTTGAAAGGTTTTATATGGTCTTCAATACTTTTTTCCGACAAAATTTTAACATCAAACGAAGTTATAAGTCCTACATCTGAGGCGAGTCTTTTGTCATCAGGACCTATTGGAGATACAGAAATTAATGCATAGTTACTATTCTCATTGTGGGTATACCAGTCAGCAGGATAGGAAAACGAAAAACCAATTTTTTCGTTTCTGTACTCTTTCCAACTTTCTTTAATTTCTGTTTGTGAAATTTGGTTTGCTTGAGTATTAAAAATTTTATCTTTTAAAATAAATACGGTTGTACAAACTATTAAAATAATTATTAAAATTATTATTTTATTATATTTCATATACGAATTATTGTATCAGAATTTTAATATTAAAAAAAAGGGGGTCAGGTACCTTTTTTTGGTCTGCCTCTTAACCTAACCATTGCGAAAAAGAGGTCGGGTACTTTTTTATATTCGATTACCTACATCTACCCCATTTATTCTTAGCACAGTGAAATTATATCATAAAAGGTACCTGACCCTTTTTGTGCAATTTGTTCTATTGGTTGAGTTTTTCCAACAGCAGGAACATTTTCAATAACTTCCTGTTTCGGCGGATCCTAAACAGGATTTTCTTCTGTTGTTATTTCTTCTGTATTTTGATTTTCTTCTGGTGGCATAAACTTATCTTCACAAATCTATATTATTTAAAATTCTTCGAGATTCTCTATACATTTTTTTATAACAATCTAGCCCTTGAGTTTTTTCCATAAATAACCCTAAATCTTCTTTTGCTATAACTAAATCTCCCCATTTGTAAGAAATTAAACCGCTCCCATAAAGAAGCGCTGGTTCTTTGAGTAATTTATATTCGGAATCTAAAAAATCAACAACTTCATGAGGATTAAATTCTATAAATTCAAATCTAGAAAGCTTAGAATAATGTTTATAAGCATTTGAATAATTTTTTTGAAGGATTCTAACAAAAGCAACATCAACCTCTGTAATTGAGTTATTCGGATATCTTTCTAAAAGTAAATTTACATTTTCAATAGCTTTGTCTTTCAACCCAGTTTTATATTGAAAAATAGCTAAATTTGAGATAGCAAAATGACTAAAAGGTAGTATTTGTAAAAATTTATTACATAGTTCTATTCCTAAAAAATAATTTTTCTTATTTATGGCTAAATCTGTAATTAAAAGAGCGTAACAATTTAATAAGTGTGGTTCTATTTCTTTTTTTAATAAATCTTCGCCATCTAATCTGTCTCTTAATTTTTCAAACAAATTAACACTTTCTGAAATTTTCCCATATAATTTTAGAATCAAAGCCAGTATGTATGTTGATATATCAAAAATATTATCAGATACTATCTCAACATCTTTGTATGAATTATTTTCTAATATTTGCCAATAATTTCTTTTTGCTAATTTAGAACTAATATCCAAAAGTATCATTTTGCCGATATTTTTCCCTTCGTCATCAGGATACCCATAAGTAAATTTTAGGTCAAGTTTGCTGATCTTTTCTCCATTTATTTGCAACTCGTCACTTGAAAAACCTCCCCAAATGATTAAGTCTATATTTTTTCTATTTCTGAAATCTTCCGCTTCTTCTTTATCAGAAAATCTTTGTATATCTGAAAAATCACAAATTTTTATATTTTTTGATAAATCGGTATCACCTATATTTTTAGTAAGTTTTCTTTTTATTTCTTCAAAATAATTACCTGAATTTAATCCGTCATTGAAATCTAAAGAAAGTGCAATATTAAAATTTATTGGAAAAAATCTCAACTTTTGTTTTTTGAAAAATCTGTATATATTTTTTCTTTTATCAAAAATAAATTTAGCAACCCAAATAACAAAAGCAGTGATTATGATCACTAAAGCGTTTTCTAATATTGTTGCCCAATTTATTTTTGATAAATCAATTGCCATTATATTTTCAACGGCTCAAGTCGTTGAGCCGTTCAGCCACCTTGTGGCTATATTAAGCGATAATATACAGCATGACCGACCGTGCCGATTTGTTTAATTTTATGCTCTTTTTCTAATTCGTTTAGATACCTTGTTGCAGTCGCATCAGATACTCCGAGCATTTTTTCAACATCATTATTTGTTATTTTTTCATTACTTTTCAAAAATTCAAGAATATCTGATTTATTTTCCTCTTTTTTCTTCGCTTGTCCAAATATTAAATTGTCCGCGTTTGTTCCGTATTTTTTTCGCGTTAGTTCTGCATAAGTTAAATAACTTCCGATAATAATTCCTGCTATTGCGACTAGGGTTAAGATTAGATAGTTCATAGTATTAAAATTATTTACCTATTCCCTTTTGCCCGATTGTGTGTCTTGCACAACATCTCGCAATTCTTTATTGAAGTAGTACCCCCTTTACTCCAAGCAGCCACATGGTCGGCATCCATATCCACCAAACTCCAAATTTTTTCTTTGTTTACATTATGCCCTATTGCACAATGAGAACAATTTGACACACCTTTTTTCTTTGCGTTTTCTGTCTGCTTTGCATAAACTTGCTTTTTAGTTGCTTCATCAAAAACACGAACATCAAGTAGTTTTGTATCAGCCGAACCACCCAAAATATATTCAAAAATACCTCTGCGATTTTTAATATACGGATCAGCATATAGTTTACGCACATCTTCTGATACTTTCGTAGGATTATACGCCTTTTTGTGATATTCCTCGTACATTCTACCCCACTCCAAACCTTTCATTTCGCTCTCTACATCAGAAAACACACCCGACACCCAATCAATCACACTGTTAAAATAAGTTTTCAGTTCCTTAATATTATTATCAGAACGATGAAGACTCATATAATTATCAATTTCTCCTTTACTTACCCAATCCAAAGCTCTCTCCAAAAATTCTTGTCTATTAGCACTACCGGACACATAAGCACTCCATTTTTGAGTATTAGCATTTTGACTATTACTAAATTCTTCTTTTGCAAGAGTTACAAAAGGACCAGAATAAATAGCGTTTAACAATTCTTGATTATTAAGAGGCACACCAGCGATGTTGATTGTTTTAAACCATTCTTTTATTTCGCTTTCTGTCCCCTCACATTCGTAAATCAAAAGTACTGTCTTTAAAATTTTGTCTTGTTTGTCTTCAGCAATACTACTAAAATACTGTTCCATTCCATTTTCGTCTTTAACAGCAAATCTGCCTGTAACAAAACGACCTATACTTGTGATTCTTTGTTGCCCGTCCAAAACTTCAAAATTATCTTCACCTGCTTTGTTAAAATAAATCAAACCAATCGGATACCCTTTGAGAATTGATTCAATAACAGCCACATCTCTTTTACCGTCGGCATAAATATAATTTCTTTGATATTCGGGTTGGATAGTAAGTTTTCCCGACAAACCGAACAAGCCCTTACCCTCAAGCTCGTTATATACGAAACCGTCGCAAATATCTTTAACCGTAATTTTTGTTTTTAGTGTTGTTTTCATAGATTTTAATTATAGTTTATTTTTCTATATTCCAACCTTTACTTTTTTAATTGTTTTATTAGTTTATAAAAGCTCTAAAATATCTATCGTATGTATACTTGATATCATAATTGATTTCTTTCTGTTCCGGTTTAAGAATACCGAGATTTACAAATCTATCTATAACTTTTTGTGCTCCAGCTCGAGTAAACCCCGTTGCTCTCATAACACTTTTAGTAGTGACAATAGGATTTTCAAATAAATATTGCAGAACTTTTACACCACTATCAGACTCTCGTTTTGCTAATACCTGAATTTTTTCCATATCCTCATCTCTGATTTTTCTAATATTATCAGTAATTTCAATTGCCTCTTTCGCTGTTTCTATTACACCATCTAAAAAGAAATCCACCCACTCAAAAACCTCCCCATCGTCGTGATATCCACGAAGTTTATTATAATATATTTTCTTATGTTTTCTAAAATATGAAGAAAGAAAAAGCACTGGTTTTTCCAAAATACCTTTTTTCATAAGTAAAAATGTTATCAAGAGTCTACCAACTCTACCATTACCATCCAAAAATGGGTGGATTGTTTCAAATTGTGCATGAACATAAGCAATCGCTACCAAGGGTAGTGTCGATGTATCATTATGTATAAATTCTTCCAAATCGTCCAAGTTTTTATTCATTTCAGTATAAGGAACAGGGATAAAAGAAGCATTCGTTAAATTAGTTCCTCCAATCCAATTTTGACTCTTTCTAAATTCACCAGGATCAGAAAAATGTGTTGCTCTAGCACCATACATAAGTTTTTTATGAATCTCACGAAAAAATCTTAAAGAAACCGGAAATTCTTTTAATCTCTCAATTCCATACTCCATTGCCTTAATATAAAAGAGAATATCTTTTGCGTCTGTTTCGTCAGCATCAATTTCAGCAGACATTTCAAGAGCGTCGGCCATTGTTGCTTGAGTCCCCTCTATCTGAGATGAAGATGTAGCGTCTTTATATGAAAACATTCTTAAAAAAAAGTTTATGGCCGGTAGTGTTAAAGTTATCCCGTCCAACTTACCAATTAACCGTTCCGCTTCAACCGCTTTTAAAAGTATGTTTTGTGGCACATCAAAAAGCTCCTTATTAGGAAATTTTAATGGGACAAAAGATATGTATCCGGCTGGCTGTTTTTCTTTTTTACAAATAATTACTTTTTTCATTTTAGTTTTCATTACAATATAGATACATACTATGTTATCACTTAGTATCTATCTTTGCAAGTATGCCAACTAACCCTATATTATCACTTTCTATTCTTTATTCTAATTCTACCACAAAGGTTTTTTATTTTATTTAAAAATTTTATTTAATATCTTTTTATTCTACCACAAAAGATTTTTTGGGTTTTGGGATTAAGATTTGAGGGATTGGGGTTAAAAATAAAAAATTAAAAAAAGAAAAAGATGACTGACCTTATTTCTTTTGAGATTTAAAAAATGACCAATTTTATTTATTATTTAGTTTAAAATTTTCATATCAAATTCATCAATAGAATCACTTAAAGTAGCAATGTGTTCGATGTAACCTTTTATATTATTAACAAAATCGCACCACTTGACAGGGTGTATATAAGAATGATCTTTGCCTATATGGTGATTACCTCCACATGAATCACATACTTTCAAAATATGTTTTTTTCTATTAAACATATTTAAATTTAAAATATCAAATAATCTATTTGTACTCCACACAGTAACACACGGGTAGTGGTTTACTATATATGAATAATTATTATTTTCATCTGGAACTACTACAGCCAACACGCCATTAGGCCTACTTGTTTTTTCTCCTCTTTTCATATTTTTCAAAGAGTAAGATACCTCCCAAGGAATCCACTGGTCACCTTCAGATTCAAATTCATTTTTCATATTCTTTGAGATCAAAACAATGGTTATACTACTATCAAAAATTTTATCTCTGAGTTTTGATTCTATTGTTTCGTCCTTAAATTGATCTAAGGATTCTCCGTCTTTTTCTCCTTTATAAATCTGACCTTCTTGTTTCAGTAATCCTTCCAAATAAGTCGCATAATGCCTACCTTGAGTTATTTCTCCTTTGTTTAAAGCCAAACTTAGTGGCGCTACATTATTATCTCCGTGTTTGTAACTAACAAAAATTTTTCTTGAATCACTCATATTTTTAAAATAAACTTATTAAAGCTACTAATATTAATGTGGATAAATAAAAGAAAATTAAAGTTTTTGACAGCATACAATACCACACAGATGTTTTTCTTAAATCATTAAAACCGCTAATATCCATTGAAAAATCAATTTCTTCCTCTTCCTTATTCCGAACCTTATTGTACAAACACCGATAGCTCCTTTCTAATGATAAAAAATAAGCGTCATGAATCCAAAAGATAAAAACCACAAAGACTAGTATAAATTGCAACTCATTTCGCCCTACCTCTAAAAAAGCAACGGAAAGACCGACAATAAGCGTAATCATCCAACCTCTTAAAATAAACAAATTACTACCCATTCGCGAAACTACTCCTTGTATTAATTCCAAATGTTTTAATTTTTTCTCATTCATATAATTGTAATAAAATAATTTTCAAAACTTACCTTTTCACTCTAAGTTTAGAGTGAAAAAATAAATCTTTAACTTTAAGATTTTAAACCCCAATCCCTCTTATAAATCCATTTTGTAGGATACCATTTTACATAATCATTAGGGTTAAAATACTCATCCAAAATCTCTAAATTTAAAAGTCTGTCTGGGCTGATTGATAAAACATGAGGTTTTTCTGGACTACTCAAGTCCCACAAAAAATATCTATTAGATAAATCAATAGCATCTTTTTTTTGAGATGGTCCAAAATCATAAGGTATACAAATTCTAGTTATTATACCTTTTGATTTTGAGTTAAAAGTTATCTCAACTTTTCTTTTCTCGTCTATTGCTTTCAAAAACTCTTCTTGCATATTATTTTCTCAAATTAAATTTAATAAATCCGACCTTTAAAAATTCTCATTTATTGGAACAACTTCCGTATAATCAAAACTTTCGTCTGGGATTACACAAACAACCTTCCCAATAATTTTGAAATCATCTTTTAATACAATGGGCTTATATACTGGATCTTTTGATTCAGGATACAAAACAATAAAACCATCTTTCTTTTCAATCCTTTTCATCGTTACGACATCACCAACAACCACAACAACCTTATCGCCACTATTTACATCCTGTGTTTTTTCAATCAACACAAGATCACCATCAGAAACCCCAGCGTCCTTCATAGAAAAACCAACTGCTCTAACAGCAAAAAATCTGTTTTTGCTGTTAATTATTCTTTTATCGATATCTAGAAACTCATCTGTGTTTTCAGTAGCAATAACATTTAAATTATCACAGCCAACAGAAGCAAAAACAGGAATAGTTATAATTTCACAACCTCCTATGTTTTCTAGCTTATTTTTATCAACTATTTCAATATTTCTTTTGACTCCCCGATGCCGAATAATCAGACCTTTTTTTTCAAGAGAATTTAAATATTGAAAAATAGAATTAAGAGATTTAACACCTAAAAAATCCCTCATCTCCTCAAAAGTAGGCGCGTCTTTATTATTTTTAATATAATCAATTAAATATTGATAAAGTTTTTTTTGCTTTTGTGTTAATTTTACTCCCACAAATTGATATTAACATATTTAATATAAAAAACAAACAAAATTGTGAAAATATGAATAAAAATTTGATTTAATAAAAAGTGATTGATATAATAAATTAAACCAATTTAGTCGAACTGGTATTTATTATAAATTTTAATTAAAAAATATGGCAACATATTATATTAAAAAAGACAACAAGTCTAAATATTATTGGATTCTTAAATCAAATAATGGAGAAACTATTTGTATGAGCAGTGAAGCTTACGAAACCAAGCAAGGTACAAAAAAGTCACTCGCGTGGAACCAAGCTAATGGAAAGACTACCAATATTAAAGATCTTGCTTAACATAGAGGTACTTGAGCAAAAGATACTGGCTTATCGAGAGCCTGTTGGGAAGAGAAAATCAGAACACGGACTTTCAGAACCAATATCCTATGACGGCGCGAGAAAGGTACACCTCGCTCAAAAAAGTCCGATTTTAAAATCGGACTTTTTATTTTTTCTTATGCTTAATTAAAATTCTTTTATATGCCATTTTTGCAATACCGTCTTCGTAATAACCAGCTGTCGGATTGCCTTCTTTATATGCCCCCGTACCACCAGCCTTGTAATAATCGCCGACAAATTCTTTTGTTAAACCTGGAGTTTTTTTGAATCTATCATCAACGAGACCATTATCACTTGTTCCTAAAATTATAAACTGTTCTGGGTTATATTTGTCAAAAAAACTAATTGGCACACCCATCACTCCATCGTAATCACTGGGTATATTTTTTACCAGCGGAACTTCTATTGCGTCATAATTATCATATTTTTCAAAAGGTTTTTTTGTTACAAATTTAACTACCTCTGCCTCAGGCATTAATTCCAAAGGTTGATGTCGTCGTCCGTGATCAATATTAGTAAACCAACGAACCCCTTGCACTCTAGTTATATAAATCTTTTTACCATTTTTACCTTCTTTTATTTCACGAACCTGATCTAAGTTAGCAATGTCTTCTGGTATTTCATAAAACATTGCTCCTCCATTTACTTTATAATTATTACCCAACCAAATTTTGTTATCTTTCAACAAAGGGAAAACTTCTTTGTAGGTTATGGCATTCATATTCCCAATTATCAAAAATTGTTTTTGGGCTTCCATAATCCACGCTAAAAATTCTCGAAACAACGAAAAAGGCGGATTTGTGATAATGATGTCCGCTTCATCTCGCAACTTTTTTACCTCTTCACTGCGAAAATCACCATCGCCTTTCAAATATTCCCATTCCAAATCTTCAACATCGGTTTTGCCGTCGCCTGTTATGTCGTGTGTTAAAGTGTAAATTTTTCCATTTTTGGAAGTTTTCTTTTTATCAAACTGCGGATTTTTTGTTTCAAATAAAGTCGGTTGGTACTCGCCTTTGTAAGTTTTACTATCCGACGCGTAGCTGGTGCTAATCAATTTTTTCAAACCAAATTTTTTAAAATTTTGAGCGAAAAATTTTGTGAAGTTGCTCCATTCAGGATCATCACAAGGTAGCAAAATTGTCTTTCCACGAAAAACATCGGGATTGTAATCAAGATAAGCATTTATTTCTTTTTCAATATCAAGATACTGCGTATAAAACTCGTCGTTTTTCGCTTTCTTTGCGTTTGTGAGATTGCTGTTTGCCATAATTTTATTTTTATAAAAATTCCTTTTATATAAAATATATAACAAATATTATAACACAATAGCAGTGGTATTTATATTATTTTGAGGAAAAAGAAAAAGGAAAAAGGAGGAAAAAGGGGTCAGGTACCTTTTTTATATTAGGAGTGCTATGCACTCTAAATCTGTGTGGACACAAATCACTAAATATTTAAGTGTTTGTCGTCCTCGGCTCGGCTTTTTTATTTTGTTGTGCAAAATAAAAATATGCCTCCGCCTTCACCAAGCGCCAAAAAGTAAAGCAGTTTGCTTATGAATGCTTCGCACGCTAATTTATCTTGTGTCACAAATCACTAAATCTTTTGTTCGTGCTTCGCACTCCAAAAGATGTAAGTGTTTGCGTCCTCCTATCACCTGTTTCGCTCCGCTCAACTTCGGCGATTTCTTGCTTCGCAAGAACTGGATAAAAAGCTTAAGCACTTTTTATCCCCGCCTCGCGATTTTTCTTTCTAGTGGAAAGAAAAACATCGCTCCGGCTTCACAAATCGCCGAAAAGCAGAACTGTCTGCTTTTCTAAAAAATAAAAAAACCATTATGATATTATTGATAATATCATAATGGTTTTTTTATTTTTTGCGATTTGTGACCCCACAGAGAATCGAACTCTGATTGACAGATTGAAAACCTGTTGTCCTAACCGTTAGACGATGGGGCCAAATAAAAACAATATTTAATTTTCAAGTATATTTAACCTCACCACCTTTTTTAGGACAACAGGTTTTTGAAAACCTGTCCCTGTTTCCTACCTCGCTTCGCTCGGTGACGGAAACTTCCTCACTTCGTTCGGAACCGGATAAAAAGCTTAAACGCTTTTTATTCCTATAACCGTTAGACGATGGGGCCATACAATTAAGTTAAAAGTTCATAAAGTTCATAAAGTTAAAAGTAAAAAACTTTATTCTAAATCAACTTTACGAAAACATTATACCAATTTTTGTAAAAAAAGCAAAAGATTGGTATGCTTTGTGTATGGAAGTGTGGCTGAGTGGTTTAAAGCATCGCTTTCGAAAAGCGACATTCGTTTTAAAGCGAATCAGGGGTTCAAATCCTCTCACTTCCGCCAGAAAACGAAATCGGGTTCAGATGCAAAAATATGGTCGGCGCGAAGCGCCGTCTGTTCTGAATTCCCCCCAAAAAGTCCTGAATCCAAAAGGGTTCGCCACGCAGAGCGTGGCTCAAAAAGTACGGTTCGATCTTTAATTAAAAAGTTCGAACCGACTTTTTTAAACAAATGAAGATTTTCTTCATTTGTTTTCTCGTTAGCCAATTCCACCATATGAATATTAGCTTTTAGAAAATTTTCGGTAAGTTCGAACCGATTATGAGATTTTTTCTCAAAAGCCGATAATTTCTCTTTTAAAAGTTGTTTTTGATTCACTAACTTATTTTTAGAATCACGATATTCTTCCAAAGACAAAACATTTTCTAAATATAAGTTCATCAGCTTCTCAATTTTGGAATCCAAAAGAGAAATTTCATCTTTTGTTTTTTGAGAAAAAATCTCACTCGATTGGATTTCGGATGATTGGTCTTTTCTGTTTTCTTCAATCATCCAATTTGTCCAATCGAGTGGCAAAGAAACTTTTTTGATTTCTTCCTTAATTTGAGAAGTGATGATTTCTTCACGGACATATTTTTGCAAACAAGGATTTTTCCGTTTGGTACAGCGTAAATAGTTATGACCCTTTTGTTGCTCGGTAGTTATAAAACATCCACATTCTCCGCAACGGAAAAATCCTCTATACAAAAATGGTTTCAGTCCTTTGCTATGTGGTTTAGATTTTCGTCTCATCACTTCTTGAACGGAATCAAAAAGTTTCTTTGTGATAATCGGTTTGTGCTTTCCTTCGTAGATTTCACCACCATATCTCATTAAGCCAGTGAATATCGGATTTCTCAAAATTTGTTGATAGTTAGAAACGGAAAGCACCTTTCCATTCTTTCTACTCAATCCAAGAGCATTAAACTTATCGTGCAGTTGTCGCAAAGTGAAATTTCCAGTTGCATAGGCCTCAAATGTTTTCTTGATTAACGGAGCAATATTTTCATCGGGTACAATTCCAGCACCTTTCACATTTACATAGCCCAGAGGCGACATTTGAGGCCATATACCGTCTTTCACTTTGTTTCTGTGTCCACGCTTGATATTTTCCGATAAGTTATCCACATAATATTTGGATTGAGAGAAAGCAATGGAAAGCATGAACTTACCTTGTGGCGTGGTATCACACCAGAAAGTTGGAAATTTCAGCTCGGCAATCTTTCCCGTATCGAGCAAATAGATAATTTTTCCACCATCAACACTATTCCTCGCCAACCTATCGGGGTGCCACGCCAAAATCCCTGACGCTTCGTTTTGTTCGATACGGAGAAGCATTTCATTAAATACTGGCCGACCTGGAGCTTTAGCGGTTTGTTTTTCCACGAAAATATCTACAACCTCAATTTGCTCTTTTACCGCTAACTCTTTGAGTTCGGCCAGTTGGTCTGAAATACTTCTAACTTGCCGATCTTCAGTATCGGTAGATTTTCTGGTGTAGATGAAAAATTTTCTAGTTTGGTTATTCATATTGTTGTATTGGCTAACGAGGAGCCACGCCCTGCGTGGCGAACCCTTTCAGATTCAGGATTTTTTGGGGGGAATTCAGAACAGACGGCACTTCGTGCCGACCATATTTTTGCTTCTGAACCCGATTTCGTTTTCTGGCGGTATGTTCTGGACAAAGTTCGAATGTTTTTCGAGCAAAATCCAAATGATTAAAACTACTAAAATGGACTCGGCAGGGCGAAACAATTTGTCTGGGGGAATGGATTCGCCCTGCCTCGGCTGATTTCCCGCCCGCAGGAGGGGTCTGGGGAGGAATGCGGGCGGGTTTCGGATTCGCCAAATTATTTTTTCGCCAATCAATATTCATATATGGAATTATAACTCCATATTGAGTATAAACGCAATAGTTGATAACATGTTAATATAAATATGAGCAAAATTTCCCAAAAATTAGGTCAAAACATTAAGCAAATACGGCTTCGCCGTAAAATGTCGCAAGGCGACATTTGTCGAGCAATAGAAATGGATAGAAGTTATATGAGTGCGATTGAAAGTGGTAAAAAAAATGTAACAATTGCCGTTGTAGAAAAACTTGCTCGCGCGCTTAATGTTTCGGTTGATGAGCTTTTAAAATAATATAGCTGTAAAAAAATGATTTCAAAAGAAAATATTGAGGCAATAAAAATAATAACAGAAAAATTAAGCCACGATAATATTAATTGGGCGTTGATTGGAAGTTCAAATTTAGCTCTTCAAGGTGTTGATGTCGAAGCACATGATATAGACATACTAACCGACAAAGAAGGAGCTTTGCTTATAGGTAAAATATTAAAAGAATTTACCAAGGAAGAAATTAAATACAAGGAATCAGAAAAATTCAAATCATACTACGGAAAATTTATCATTAATGGTGTAGATGTGGAAATTATGGGTGATTTATTAAATGTTAATCCAAGGGGAGACATTTGGAGCGAAACCACTAATTTTTCTAAGAAAATTTATTTTCAAATAGACGACATAAAAATACCAGTGATAAGTTTAGACCAAGAATATGAAGCTTACTTAAAACTGGGCAGGAAAGAAAAGGCTCAAAAAATCGCGGAAAGAATAGCACTTCAGACTTCTAGCTCGTAAATTTACATATAGAAAAACTTATGAAAATTTTTAGAAATGGATTAGCAACAGGATTAGTTCTTCAGCTCGCAATCGGGCCTGTTTTCTTTTTCATAATCAACTTAGCATTGCAACGATCATTTTTTGACGGCTTAGTTGGTGTTTTTGCAGTTACGATTGTTGATTACTTCTATATCACATTAGCAATCTTTGGTATTGGAAAACTTTTGGAAAATAAAAAGGTTAAAAAAGTGTTTGGAATTATCAGTTCAATTGTACTGATAATTTTTGGAATTTTTATTATTAAAGGAATAACAAGTAGTGGCATATCAACTGGTATAATTACCAACTCGACAAATCTTTTGTCGAGTTTCGCGTCTGTTTTCTTTCTTACTATTTCTAGCCCTATGACCATAGTATTTTTCACTAGCATTTTTACAGCGAAAGCACTTGAATATAACTACACAAAAAAAGAATTACTCGTTTTCGGTTTTGGAACAGGATTAGCAACATTTTTATTTATGGGAACATCCGTGATTTTATTTTCCTTGGTTAAAGGAAGTGTTCCAATATTACTAATTCAAATATTAAATTTAGCGGTTGGATGTTTACTTATTGGATATGGTGGAATAAGACTTTTTAAAAGTTCTAAAGAGAAAATATGAATAAGCAACCAAAGGATTATGATGAATTAGAACAATACGCTTATCCTGACGGAGAATATCTAGAAAAAGCCGTTGATAGATATAGTTCTCCAATCGGCCTTTTTCTAATAAATTTTAGTATTTTAGAACATGAGTTAAATATAACTATTGCTGATTGCTTACACGATGATGCTCATGAGCCTGGATTTGTAATTATTGAAAAACTAACCACTAGTAATAAAATTGATCTTTTTTATAAAATGTATGTTCGGCTTGAATCTTTTAAAGATAAGAAAAACAAGGATGTGCTAAATAAAATTCGTGAACAACTTGAATCGTTAAATACTTTTCGAAACAATATTGTTCATGCAAATTGGCAATCACTGACAAAGGACGGTTTTGTTTGGACTAAAATTGTGGTTGATAATCAAGAAGGTTATGTGAAGTTTCGAAAAGTTCAAATTACACCAAAAATTATCAGGCTAAAAATTAAAGAGGTTGAAAAGCTGACAGATTTGATTGATAATTACAAGGAGACAGCTTTTCAATTCTGATTGGCGAAAAAATAATTTGGCGAATCCGAAACCCGCCCGCATTCCTCCCCAGACCCCTCCTGCGGGCGGGAAATCAGCCGAGGCAGGGCGAATCCATTCCCCCAGACAAATTGTTTCCGCAAAACTTCGTCCGCATTGTTTCAGATTTCATTGTCGGGATTCATTTCAAAAAAGGTTCGAACTTTGTCCAGAACATACCGCAACAACAAAATTAAAACAAGTCGAGATATTTTATTTTGTTATTTGATAAATCATGATTATGGATTTGAAACGAGCGAATATATTTTTTCGTAGCGAAGCCCGAAATAAATTTTGAAAAAAATTTAACGGGCAAGCGAAGAAAAAATTTGAGCGAGCGGGTCAGCGAGTTCTTGGTAAAAATGAGTTGTAGCGAAGCGAAAACGAAATTTTTACTTAGAACTGGAAGACAAATCCTCTCACTTCCGCAGTGATATTTATTTATCGGAGTGACCCAAACTCTTTGAAGAACAGAGGTTTAGGAAAAGCTCAAAAAATACAAAAAATTCGAACTTATGATAAATGGTTGATTTTGTTATATTTTTGTATATTATAAAGATGTAAATGTTCTTTGGCGTCTTTGTATTTAGCGAAAAATAAAACAATTAAAAAGAGGTGCTGGTATGGAAACAAATGTTGGACAAAGACAGGAACTGAGTCTTGGTTTCGTTGGGCCGTTGACCGACGAATTTTCGGCAAAAATGCAGTCGTGTGACGACGGCAGTTGCGATTGTGACTGTGTTGATTGTATCGATTGTGTTTGTGATCACGGCCCTTGTGACTGCGACACCTGATTTTCACCAAAAAGACAAACCTCGGACAACTGGCCATTTTTGGCCAGTTTTATATTATAATAATAAAATGAGTAAATTAATTTTTAAAACAAACAAAAAAATAGATTTTCAAAATCACCTTATCCAAATGAAGTGGCGAGACAAAACAGGTTTTAAGTATAACGAAAAAGCTATCACGTATTTTAAATCTCTTGAAAATTCAAAAGATACACAAGAACAATGGAGTAAATTTGAAGAATATTCAAAAGATTTTTATTCTGAAGAAAATAAATCAAATATTGAAGATATTTTAAATTTTTATCAAGAGTCATGGGATAAAGTAGAAAATATTTATATTAAAAAAATGGAGGAAATTCATAAAAACAAATTTCCTTATGACGTTGTTTCAGGAATTTTATCTACATCTCCCGGAGGCTGGGGATTTAACCTTAAAGGAGATAATCCTTGGTTTGCTTGCCCAAACAAAAAGAATGAAAGATTTATAAAGGTTGCTATGCATGAAATTATGCACGGATTTTTTATTGAATATTTTAGAGAAAAATATAAAAAAGATTTTAATTTAAATGATAATCAACTTTGGGATGTACAAGAATCTTTAACTATTTTACTAAATATTGAGTTAAGTGATATTTTACCTCAAGAAGATCTTGGCTATCCTCAACACCAAAAACTAAGAGAAGAAATAAAAAAGATTTGGTTAAAAACAAAAGATATAAACGAAACACTAGATCATATTTGCAAAATCGTTAAAAAATAAAACAAAAAAGATTGAATATATGTTTTATTTGTGTAGTATTTAGCAAGGTTAAAATAAAATAAGTTCTTTTCATATCATAATAATAAAAACAAATAAGGAGATATCTCATGTATCGTGAATTTAAATCGCCCTTGACAGCTCAATTAGAAATAACATCAAGATGTAATCAGAAATGTATTCATTGCTACAACTATTGGAGAGCTGAAAACTCTGATGAAACAACCTTAACAGAAGAGCGTTTGATTAAGATTATGCAAAATCTTCGGGATAGTGAAGTTATGTCGATGGTGATCACTGGAGGAGAGCCGATGATTTATCCCAGTCTTTTGATTAAAGGTTTGGAATTAGCAAAAGATTTCGGTATCAGGTGTTCCATAAATTCTAATTTAACTTTAGTTACCCTCGATATTGCACAAGCAATAAAAAGAAACGGTACTGGTGTTTTAACATCAATGCTTTCTTTCGATCCCGATGAGCATGACCGTTTAACCAACTCAAAAGGTTCGCACGGAAGACTGTTGCGGGGTATTAAAGTATCACAAAAGGCCGGTGTTTCGGTTGGGGTAAAAATGGTTGTAATGAAACAAAACCTTGGTAGTGTTTACGAAACTGGTAAGTTCGTAAACAGTATTGGGGTAAAAAGTTTTACATCGACCAAAGTTTGCCCGTCTTTAGGTGATGACATTTTTGAAAGACTTAGAATTACGAAAGACGACAACCTGCTTATCTTCGATCAACTTCTTCGTTTAAAGGATGAGCTTGGTATGAATGTTGATACATTAACTGCTTACCCGTCTTGTTTGTCACAAGATTGGGATAAATACGGAAGTTTCCTCTTAGGTAGAAGTTGTAGCGCGGGTAAAACTTTTTGTGCTGTTGGCTCTAATGGTCAATTGAGGGCTTGTGTTCAGCATGACAAGGAATATGGTGATGTTGTTTCTGAATCCATTACATCAATTTGGAAAAGGTTGGGTAAATGGAGAGACGGCTCATTATTGCCCGATAAGTGCAAAGAGTGCCAACACCTTTCTGTTTGCGGTGCTGGTTGTCGCGCGACGTGCCAATTCTTTGGTGATATCAGATCTTTAGATCCTGATGTTGCCGAGGCTTGTGATTTTAAACCAGTTATTGCTGATAAAAACAAAATCGAACTCATCGACAGAAACCTGAGATTGAGGATTAACCCACTTCTTAGGTTTAGAGAGGAAGATTTTGGAACAGTAATGACTACCGGCAAATCAAAAATAGCAGTTGTCACAAACGACTCAGCTTACCTTGTGAAAAAGTTGCTTGACCAAGAAGTTTTTACTTTGGATGAGGTTTTTGCTAAATACTCCTTAGACACAACCGCACACAAGTTTTTATCTATGTTATACAAAAAGGGGGTGTTTGTGGAAGCTGATGATACAAAAGACGACGGAATTATTATTCCTTGCTGATATCAATCTCTACTATGTTTTTATAAAGCTGGCTAATTCAATTTAGCCAGCTTTTTTATGTATGGCATTGTTTATGTATAATAGTTGAGTTATTTCTTTTTAAGCAAATATGCAGAAAATAAAGAAACAAACTAATATTAGAATTGTTAATATAAAAATATGCGTCATTATTACACGCTAAAATATATTTTGAGACAGTCAGAAAAAATCGAATAAGTGTCTCGTTTGTCTCATTTTGGATATAATAGTCACAACATCAGATAGTTCTCAAATAATCCCCCAGAATACCCTTACGGGGCTTAGATAGGTCATTACTTAACCCGAGTGGCCCGCATAAAAAACAAAAAACTTCACAATTCTGTGAAGTTTTTTGTTTATATAAATCTTAAAAAATTTTGTCAGAAAATTAAAAATCCAAAAATTAAATTGGATATTTTTTCACAAAATTTTTCGCCAAATAAAAGAACAAATCTAAGTAATAGATTACAGTATTTTTTTAATTTTACAAACTTAAAAATGTTGATAACTAGTAATAATACGAATCCGCGAATACACACGAATACCTCGAATAATTAAGTTCACACGAATTAAGCACGAATCATTCGCATAAAATTTAATTAGAGGTATTCGCATATATTCGTGGATTCGCATTACATTTAATTATTCATTATTCCGTCATATTCTGCTAGAATATAATCTATGAAAATACTAGCAATAGAAACATCTTGCGACGAAACAGCAATCAGTATTATTGAAGCAAAAGGAGGGGTAAAAAACCCAGAATTCAAAATACTTGCTGAAACAATCATCTCTCAAATAAATATCCATAAAGAATATGGGGGTGTCTTCCCTGCTCTCGCAAAAAGAGAACACAGCCGAAACCTGCTCCCTGTTTTAAAAAAAACACTAACAGGGGCAGGTTTCGAGTTAAAAGTTAAAAGTTCAAAGTTGAAAGTTAACATAAAACGAGAACAAATTTCAAAAATACTTGAAAAAGAGTCTGAGATGATTGAGCCTTTGATCAATTTTTTAGAAAAATACGAAATTCCTAAAATAGACGCTGTTGCTGTGACACAAGGACCTGGATTAGAACCAGCTCTTTGGACAGGTCTAAATTTCGCAAAAGTTTTGTCTCTTGTTTGGGACAAACCTTTTGTTCCTGTTAACCACATGGAAGGACATTTATTTGCTTTTTTTGCTTCGCAAAAAAAGCAAAATTTTCAATTTTCAATTTTCAATTTTCAAAAAAATTTTTTTCCTGCTTTAGGGTTGTTGGTATCAGGGGGGCATACAGAATTAGTTTTGATGAAAGATATTGGTAAATACAAAATAGTAGGACAAACACGAGATGATGCTGTTGGCGAAGCTTACGATAAAGTCGCTAGAATGCTCGGGCTTTCCTATCCCGGTGGACCAGAAATATCAAAACTCTCCGAACAATATAAACCAAAAAAAATGGCTTCAAAATACAAACTTCCTCGCCCTATGTTAAACACACCTGATTATGATTTTTCTTTTTCTGGATTAAAAACAGCGGTCTTATACACAGTAAAAAATATTCCGAAACTCACACCAAAAATCAAACAAGAAATCTCTTACGAATTTGAACAAGCGGTGGTTGATGTTTTGCTTCACAAAACAAAAAAAGCGATTGAAAAATATAAAATAAAAACACTCATTCTAGGTGGTGGTGTTGTTGCTAATAAAAAAATAAGAAAAACCTTTCAAGACATGGGGTCAGAAAAATTAAACATTTTAATTCCTGATATAGAATACACAGGAGACAACGCCACAATGATAGCCGTTGCTGGGTATTTCCGTTTTTTAGACAAAAAATATTTACAACCAGAAAAAGCTTTAAAAATAAAAGCTAATGGAAATTTAAATTTTTAGAAAACAAAAAAAACCCATACGACGTAGCCGTATGGGCTTTAAAAATTAGACCTTAACTTTGACTTAGTCTAACTTTTGGTGGAATTTTAGGCATTACCACCGCTACCTGAAATACACATCTGTTAAAGTTTTCATAGGAGATAAAACCAAACCCCCCATCACCCCAATCCTTATCCCAAGAATTAAGGAAATAAAAACCTTTTTCGTCAAAATCAGTAATAAATACAATATGCCCCGCCATCTCCTTCGTCCAAGAAGGATCGTGCAAAATTTCAGTGAAATTTCGTGTCTTATAGTTTCTCATTACGGTAAACACCCCTCCCGAAATAATAAGACTTGCTCTCACTTCTTTAATAGATGGCACTGACCTTTTGATAAAATATGCCTTAGAATTTGTAATTTCTAAGGATTCTAAATTATCAAACAAATTATAATACCTTCGGGAGTTTGGTTGTAGAATATTTTCTGCTAAAGACTCAAAATTTTCATAACCGTAAGATCCCCCTAGTCTCTTTTCCCAAACTTTTACGGCTCCAGCGCCAGAAAAGCCTATACAAAAGAGCGAAGATCCTTGATTTAATACTACGGTGTTTTCTAACCCACTGTAATACTTTTTCGGGAGTATAAAACTAACCTCCCCAACCATTTCTTCAAAAATATCTCTTTCATCTTTTCCTCTTTTTGTTTGAATTTCATTCAAAATAGAGGAAAGTTTAATAATTTTGTCTCCCAGAGAAACAAAATCATCATCAGATTTGGTAGATATTATATCCTCACCCTCTTCTAACAAGAGAGTTTGTCCGACAATACCTTTTTCAATAATCAGTTTTTTTTCTGCCAAAAACTTATTTTTAACAGCATCAAAAATAAGTTTTTCTCTATCAATATCGGTAGCTTCAGGTCTAGGAAAATCAACCCTATGAAAAGAGCATCCTCCCAACAAAAACAAAACCACAAACCAAATAAATATCTTTCCTTTCATATCAATATCCTCTTTCTTTAGTTATTATCAAAGATCTTTATAATGTTTTATATCTCATTCAATAATACATTATTATACATTCATTGTCAATACAGCTAAAATTATTTTTATTTATTGTTATATTGATATATTCCGATATTTTTTACTATTTTAGAAGAGATAAAATTTGTATTTTTATCAAAATCCTCTAAATATTTAATTACAAAAAAAATTAAATATTTAAAAAATACAAAAAGCCAAGTGATATTTATAATCACTTGGCTTTTATAAAAATTTAATTTTTATTTTTACTAATCAACAACAAGTCTCTAAGTTCTTTGATAGCGTCACAAAGAAACAAGGGTAGTCCATTAAAATCATATTGGATTACAGCCAAAACACCGCCCAAAGATTTTATTTTTTCAAAACTTATTTTTTTTCTAAAAATTAATTTAGCCAAAAATCTTTTTCTATTATTTTGACTAGCACCATTCCAAAGTTTTTTAGTTTCTAACCAACTATTAAACATTGTCTTTTACCTCCTTCATTATAGTACATAATGCTAAATAAAAATTAAAGTTATTTTCTGTACTGATAATATCATTTAATTTAATATTTACAACATTTTTCTTGATTCTTAATCATTGATACTCTATACTTATTTTTATGAATCCCGTTAGAAATATAAAATTTTAAAAAGAACGGGAAAAAAATTTTTAACAATTAAACAACAAACATAAAACACAAATTATGTTTTATGTTTCTAACGGGATGAACGAAAAATATTTACAACCTTATAATCCAAAAGAAACGGAGGAAAATATTTACAAAATTTGGGAAGAAAGTGGTTTTTTTAATCCCGACAAACTACCCTATACAGAAACAAAAAAAGAAACTTTTTCAATGGTTCTTCCCCCTCCAAATGTAACAGGAAAATTACATTTAGGACACGCTGATATGCTCGCTATTCAAGACACTGTTGTTCGTTTTCAAAGAATGCTTGGTAAAAAAACACTTTGGATTCCAGGGACAGACCACGCCGCTATTGCCACCCAAACAAAAGTAGAAAAAATTTTGTTAAAAGAAGGTATTAAAAAACACGATTTGGGTAGAGAAAAATTTTTAGAAAAAGTAAACGAGTTTGCTCTGGATTCGCAAAACACTATTATCTCTCAAACAAAAAGAATGGGGTCTTCTTTGGACTGGTCTCGTCTTGCCTTTACATTGGACGAAGAAAGAAACTTTGCCGTAAAAACAGCTTTCAAAAAAATGTATGATGACGGTCTAATTTACAAAGGAGAAAAAGTTATCAACTGGGACCCAAAAGGTCAAACTGTTATCTCTGATGATGAAATAGTTTATGAAGATAGAAAAGCAATTCTTTATACTTTCAAATACTCTGCTGATTTTCCTATTGCAATCTCCACCACCAGACCAGAAACAAAAGTCGGTGATACAGCCGTGGCAGTAAACCCGAGTGATGAAAGATACAAACAATACATCAATCAAACTTTTGAAATTAGTGATTTTTGTGGCACTCCGCTTTCAATAAAAATTATCTCTGATAGAGAAGTAGATATGGAATTTGGAACAGGGGCTTTAGGTGTAACACCAGCTCACTCAAAGATAGATGAGAAGATGGCACAAAACAATAATCTGCCTGTTAAAAAAGTAATCAACGAATATGCAAAAATGGAAAATGCGGGTAATATTTTGGATGGAAAAAAAGTTTTGGAAGCAAGAGAAATAATTGTTGATTGGTTGAAAAAAGAAAATTTGATGATGGAAGAAAAAGAAACAGACCAAAATGTTTCTACTGCCGAGAGAACAGGTGCTGTAATAGAACCATTACCAAAATTACAATGGTTTATTGATGTAAACAAAAAATTCAAACTCCCCCACTCCAAATTAAAAAATATTTCAACAAATCAAGAAGTGAGTTTGAAAGATTTGATGAAATATGCAATTGAATCTGGAGAAACACAAATCTTACCAGACAGATTTAATAAAACTTATTATCATTGGATCGAAAATTTGCAAGACTGGTGCATTTCCAGACAAATTTGGTATGGACATCAGATTCCTGTTTACTATCGTAAACAGGAAAATTCCAAAACCCAAATTCCAAATTCCAAACAAAACACAAACTCAAAAACACAAACTCAAAACGAAAACGAAATTTATGTCGGACTTGAAGCACCTAAAGAAGATGGTTGGATACAAGACCCCGACACCCTAGACACATGGTTCTCTTCTGGACTTTGGACTTTTTCAACTCTTGGTTGGCCAAACAATACCGATGACTTAAAACTTTACCACCCCACCGATCTGCTAGAAACAGCTCATGACATTCTTTTCTTTTGGGTAGCCAGAATGATTTTGATGTCTACTTATTTATTAGGAGAAATACCTTTCAAAACCGTTTATATTCACGGTCTTATTCGTGATGACAAAAATCGTAAATTCTCAAAATCTCTAGGTAATGCAATAGACCCTATAGATATGATAGAAAAATACGGAACAGATGCTTTGCGTATGTCTCTTTTGGTAGCTGTCGCTCCAGGACAAGACATCAAATTCAACGAAGAAAAAATAAAAGCATATAAAAAATTCTCAAACAAAATTTGGAATATCGCACGATTTATTTATTCAAACACAGAAAATTTTGATTATGACAATTTTGATACAAAAAATTTAAGTGATTATGAAAAAGAAAATCTGCAAAAATTTGATAATCTGGTTTCCGAAATTACCCAAGAGATGAAAGAATACAAATTGTATCTTACCTCAGAAAAATTGTATCATTATGTTTGGCACGAATTGGCAGACAAGATATTAGAAGAATGTAAAGATGCTTTGATGGACAAAACAACACCAGAAGATAAAACAAACAAACAATATATGCTTCTCAATTTATTTGAGAAAACATTAAAAACCTTGCATCCATTTATGCCATATATCACAGAAGAAATTTGGAAAGATTTTCCAAAACAAAACAAACAACTATTAATAATAGAACAATGGCCCACCCGCAATATCTGAGCAAAAAACGAAGTTTTTTCGTCTTTGGTCGTTGCGCAAAGCACGGACACCTGTCCGTCTTTGCGAGGAGTCCAAAAAACAAAACCGAAAATCTGATTATTTTCCCGTACCGATAGGTAGTCCAAATGATCAGAAGTCCGGTTTTAGTTTTTTGGACGACGAAGTCTGAACTTCGGATTTTTTCAGTAAAAAATTCGGAGCAATAAACCCAGGAGTTTCGTAATTCAGAGTTTAAGTAGTAAGTAATAAAAAAACCGTTTTGGTCTCATGACCAAAACGGTTTTAAACTTTTAAAAATCAACTCGGCATTCCTCCAATATCCCCACCGATTTCGTAAAAAGAGTCTTGAGGTGTTTTGTTTTTATAAGTTTTTTTTGATTTAAAAAACAAATTATTTAAAATAAATTCCGAAAAACTAATCCCTGTAAATGCACCGATTAAAATCATAATAAACATATACAAAAATAGTTCTTTGGGCATAAAAATAAGAAAATAAAAGAAACCGAAAAATGTACCTGCCAAAATATAACTTATTGCCTTCTTTATAGAACAATCTCCTACATTATATACAACATTAAAACAATCTCTATTTAAGCACAAAAAAGTTATAACTGTCATACAAAACCAAAAATCCCCAACCTTTCCATACTTACGAGTTATATAAGCTACAAATGAACTCGCCACCAATGCTATGCAAAAATAAAACATTCTATTACCAATTGACCTTTTCATTATCTTCTCCTCAAAATTGAATTGATTTTCAAAAAACACGAACTAAACCTACCAATATAATACATACCTTTATTGGAAAATCAATCAAAATTGACAACAGTATGGTTATGGTCAAGTTTAATTTTGTGATAAACAAACAGCGAATTTTTGCTCGCCCGATTAACTTTTTTAAAAGTTAATCAAAGGTGTGGGGGTTTATGAACTTTTAACTCTTTTGTTTCCCCACCTCCTACTTTCTACATTCAACTTTATACTTTATACTTAAGTTTATGACAATACTTTTAGCATTCGCTGGAGGAATACTCCCCGCTTTAATCTGGCTTTGGTTTTGGCTTAAAGAAGACTCTCTTCACCCAGAACCTAAAAAATATATTTTTTTTACCTTCGTTGCCGGAATGCTTACTGCCCTAGCTATTATCCCAGTAGAAAAATACATCATAAACAACACTATTCACTATAGTCTTTTTAGTTTATTTTTACTTTCTTTCACAGAAGAAATATCTAAATATATTTTTGCATACGGAATAATATTAAGAAAAAAAATTACAGACGAACCAGTAGATGCTGTAATATATATGATTACAGTCGCTCTTGGATTTGCTGCCTTAGAAAATATACTTTATCTTTGGGATTCTTTTAATAATGGCTTTTTCACCAAAGGAATAATAATGACAAATATGCGATTTATAGGATCAACAGTATTACACACAGCATCTTCAGGTTTGATAGGTATGGCGATAGCCCTCTCTTTCTATAAGAAAAAAATAATAAAATTTACTTATTTAATAATCGGAATTATCCTATCAATAGGATTGCATACATACTTTAATTTTTTTATAATTAACAGTAATGGAAAAAGTATTTTAAATGTATTCGTTTGGATTTGGGTTGTAGTCGTTCTTCTTTTATTACTTTTTGAAAAAATTAAAAGAATAAAAAGAAACAAAATTATTAGTTAAAATAAATGCGAATCCACAAATGCATGCGAATACCGCGAATCAAGTTCACACGAATTTGGCACGAATCATTCGCATAAAATTTAATTAGTGGTATTCGTGTAAATTCGCGGATTCGCATTATACAAAAATTATGAAATCATTTTTTGAAAAACTAACAGGGGCTTCTGATATGGATGACGAATTCAATCTTGAAGAAGTGCCTGAAAATGCTAAAAAATTAAAAATAGAAAAAACAACAGATAGAGAAACAAGGTCTTCAGAAGAAGACTGGGAGGAAACGGAAGAAGAAATAGAAGGAGAATTAACAATAGATATGTATCAAACCCCTGATAAAATAATTGTCAAAACAATAGTGGCGGGAGTAAAACCTGACGATTTAGATATTTCTATAACAAGAGATATGATAACTATCCGCGGAAAAAGAGAAGAAAAACATATTATTTCAGAAGAAGATTATTTTTCAAAAGAATTATATTGGGGTAGTTTTTCTAGAACCATTACACTGCCTGCAGAAATAGAAGTGGAAGAAGCAGATGCACGCGAAGAGAATGGTTTATTAACAATAACATTACCCAAAATAGACAAACACAGAGAAACAAAACTAAAAGTTAAATCAAAATAATCCAAATATTACAAATTAAATAATTGATTTTGGCGAAGCCAAAATCTAAACTGTAAACTGTAAGCTGTTTGCTGTAAACTTAAAAATTATGTCAGAAGAAAAAGAAAAACACATATTTAAACAATTATTCAGTTTTTATTTTGCAAATAGCTGGACATCTTTTTTCACTATCAGCTATTTATTATTTTTCTTATATTCTGCTTTGTTTTATTTTGATAATGTTATTTTAGCTATTAAATTTTTATTTTATACCTTTGGATTATCAACTCCTTTATTAGAAATAAGTTATCTGTTTTGGGGAGTTATATTTATAATTAGCTTGATTATCCCTTTTTCTGTCAGTATTTATGCCCTATTTATTCTCCATAACCTTTGGGACAAAACCAAATTACAAAAAAAACAAAAATTCATAACAACAGTGTTTGTAATTATTCTTACAACTATAATAATTATTTCTATGGACGACATTATTAGGATTGTCGCCAAACAAGACCCTCTTGCTGATTTCGTCCAAAGAAACGCTCTTGAACACAGACTAATGAGATAAATTCAAACCAACAAAAAATTAAAAACATTTGATTTAAATCAAAATCGTTCGTCATTGCGAGGAGTGGAGCGAAGCGGAACGACGAAGCAATCCAGAAAATAATTAGTTTTGTAATTCAGAATAGTTTAAACTCCTCCACCCTCACCCTCTTAATCCCAAAAGTAGTCGCTCCTACTCCTAATTTTTCTCCCAATTCATTCACTATCCCCCTCACATAAGTCCCACTAGAACAACTAACTTTAAATTTAGAAATCACAAATTTCCCAAAGCCCGGCTTCGGTATTTTTTTATTCCATTCTTCCAAAATTTCTTTTTGACGAAAATCTCCTTTTACTTTTAAAATTCTTTTTGTAATATTTTCTAATAATTCTTTTTCTATTAATTCATAATTACCCAAATATTCAAAATTATAAATTTCAACTTCCCTTTCAGGAATTTCAATTTCACCAATCTTCCCTTCTCTCGCTATCTGAAACATTTGTTTTCCATCAACAGTTTTAGAAGAAAACGGAGGATATTTTTGCAAAAACTTACCTTTTAAACCTTCTACCACTTTGACCAAATCACCCCCAAAATCCACGGAAGCAAGGCTTCCGTGGATTTTGGGGATTCCGAGGATATCGTAAGTGTCTGTGTCTACACCCCACAATATTTCAAACTCATATTCTTTATCTAATCCTAAATATTTATCTTTGTTTTTGCATTCATCTCCTACAAGCACAATCAAAACCCCTTCTGCCATTGGGTCCAGTCTTCCTGCATAAGTCATCTTTTCTCGGCTGTATTTAGGATTACCTATTCTAAATCTTTCAATAGTTTCTAGGGGTGTCCCCCCTTCTTTTTTATACAAATTTAATACTTTTTGCATCCTTTATTTATAGCATTATTTTTGCTAAACTTTAAGAATATGAAAGAAAAACTTTCTACAGAATCATACAAAGGTGTCCGCGATTTTTACCCCGAAGACAAATTTGTACAAAAATATATTTTTGACAAGATGCGACAAGTCGTTGAGCGTTTTGGTTATGAAGAATATGACGCATCTATAATAGAGCCGACTGAATTATACAAAGCAAAATCAGGAGAAGAAATTATAAACGAACAAACATACTCATTCACAGACCGTGGTGACAGAGATATTACCCTTAGACCAGAAATGACCCCGACTGTTGCCAGAATGGTGGCAGGTAAAAAACGCGAACTATCCTTCCCTCTTCGCTGGTATTCTATAGTAAATAATTTTCGTTATGAAAGACCTCAAAAAGGACGGGGGCGTGAATTTTGGCAACTAAATGTTGATAATTTTGGAATTGAAGGAATAGAAGCTGAAACAGAAGCCATAACTATCGCTTACAAAATAATGCTCAATCTAGGAGCAATAGAATCTGATTTTGAAATAAGAATTTCTTATGCAGGAATAATTGGAATTATTTTGGCTGAAAAATTTGATTTAAATACAGAAGAGAAAAGAGATTTGATAAGGTTGATTGACCGTTGGAACGGTAAAAAAATATCTGATACAGATTTTAATAAAAAAATAGAAGAACTATTAGGAGAAGAAAAAAGCAGTAAACTTATGAAGTCTTTGGTAGATGGAGAAATTAGAAAAATATCAGAAGCACAACCAGAGTCCCAACTTTGTAAAGAAATAATTTCTAAACTAGAAAAAGCTGGAATAAACAATGCAAAATTTGACCCATTTTTAGTAAGAGGTTTTGATTATTACACAGGGGTTGTTTTTGAAGTCTTTGACAAAAATCCTGAAAACAACAGGGCAATGTTTGGAGGAGGCCGTTATGATAATTTGCTTGATATTTTTGGGGAAGACAAAATACCTGCTGTTGGTTTTGGTATGGGAGATATGACAGCTATTGAATTTTTGAAAAGTCGTGATTTGGTGCCAGAATATCTACCTAATACAGATTTGTATTTGTGTATAACAGACAAACAATATTCAGAATTTACAGAAGATTTAGCTCAAGCATTGAGAACCCAAGATTTAAAAATTGCGGTTGATTATTCTTTTAAAAAATTAGACAAACAAATAAAAACAGCCGACAAAAAGAAAATTCCGTTTATTATCTGTGTTGGTGAAGACGAGACAAAAGCAGACGAATTCACTCTCAAAAGAATGATTGATGGTAAGGAATGGAAAGTTGAAAGAGAGGAGATAAAAGATTTGATCCAAAAAAATACGTAATTAATCTAAATTATGAAACTCTTGGATATCGCCACACTTCGCTTGCGAAGACGAATATCTTTTGTCTTCGCAAAGACAATGTGGATTGCTTCGTCGCAAGCTCCTCGCAATGACGGACAGGTATCCGTCATTGCGAGGATGAAGTCCGAAGCAATCCACACTCACCCGTCATTGCGAGCGAAGTGAACTTCGGATTTTCGTAGAAAATTCGGAGCAATATATCCAAAAAAACTAAAAACTATTTTTAATATTATGAAAAAAATAACATTTGATATAGAAACTAAGAATACCTTCCAAGATGTCGGCTCAAACGACCCTGCTGATTTAGATATTTCTCTACTTTGTTTACACGATTCAGAAACAAACGAATATCATACTTTTATGCACAACGAATTGGACAAACTTTGGCCTATTTTAGAAAAAGCAGATATGCTTATTGGCTACAATTCAGACCATTTTGATATTCCCCTACTTAACAAATATTATCATGGCGATTTAACAAAAATTAAAAGTCTTGATATTTTAAAAGAAATAAAAGATGCAACAAACAGAAGATTTAAATTAGACAGTATTGCAGAAGCCACTCTCGGAATAAACAAAAGCGGAAACGGACTTGATGCTATCAAGTGGTGGAATTCTGGTGAAATAGAAAAAATAAAAAAATATTGTCTTGATGATGTTCGTATCACAAAAGAAATCTACGAATATGCCCTCAAAAACGGCGTTCTTAAATACAAAGACAGAATGACTGGTGAAGTGTTTGATATCAAACTAGATACAAGTAAATGGGAAGAAAAAAAAGATAGTGGTATTGTGCAATCTTTGTTTTAATTTATTCCAAAAAACAGAAGCCGGACTTCTGTTTTTTTCTTTTTCAGAGTCATTGTGAGAGATTTTGAACGGCTCAACTCGTTGAGCCGTTCAAAATCAGACTCAAAATCTCGCATGGTAATCTAATATTTATTTTGATATAATCTATCTACTTTTATTATTAATATTTAACAAATAAAAATTATGGAACAAAACAAATTTTTAGTACCGATTGCTATCGTTATAGCAGGAGCTTTAATCACTTGGGGAATAATGTCTAGCGACGGCTCAACAACAGACCCAACAAACACAAACACAGAACAAGAAATATCATACAGACCAATAACAGGAGAAGATCATATTTTGGGTAATCCTAACGCAGATATAGTCTTGATAGAATACTCAGATTTAGAATGTCCTTACTGTAAAACTTTCTACTTTACAACAAAAGCCCTTATGGAAGAATATGGAAAAGACGGCCAGTTGGCGATAGTATTTAGAAACTTCCCTCTTGATCAACTTCACACAAAAGCAAGAAAAGAAGCTATTGCAACAGAATGTGCGGCTGAATTAGGTGGTAACGCAGTTTACTGGGATTATATGGACAAACTATTTGAAATAACACCTTCAAACAACGGTCTAGATTTGGCAGAACTTCCAAATATCGCAAAAAGTCTTGGTCTTGATGTAAGCGCATTTAACACTTGTTTAAATGATCCAAAAATCGCAGAGAAAATAGAAGCAGATTTTCAAGATGGATTAAAAGCAGGTGTCTTAGGAACAGCAGCAGACCCAGGAGGAACACCTTATTCTCTATTAGTTCGAAGCAAAGACGGAGAAATAAAACAAGTTAAAGGAGCTCAATATTACGAAACAGTAAAAGGAATGATAGATGAACTTTTGACTCAATAATCTAATCGCTTTAAATTATGAAACTCCTGGATCGCCACGCTTCGCTCGCGAAGACGAACCGCCGAAGGCGGTTCGTTGAAGAATTTCCAAAGGAAATTCTTCTTTAGTCATTGCGAGGGCGAAGCCCGAAGCAATCCACACTCGTCCGTCATTGCGAGCGAAGCGAAGCAATCCACACTCACCCACTCGTCATTGGGTCGTTGTGCAATGACGGACACCTGTTCGTCATTGCGAGGAGGTAGGCGAAAATAAAAAAATACGAAAGATAAAATCTTTCG
>Ga0214472_10000818_pt1 | contig 37356 bp, 33 predicted proteins | sample RVTome_6_FD_207662 | JGI IMG/M metagenome (GOLD analysis project Ga0214472, IMG submission 207662) | Soil microbial communities from uranium-contaminated site in the Upper Colorado River Basin, Wyoming, United States - RVT140D175 | ecosystem: Environmental > Terrestrial > Soil > Contaminated >...
CATCAAGGGTCTGGACGCTGCCGTTATGAAAATAAGGCGCGGTTATTGCCACATTACGCAAGGTCGGAACACGCCACATCCGTTTGTGTATATCCTCTTTTGTAGTCAGGTATCTGCCAAGATCTTCCTTCAGTTTGTACTTCTTGTCATATTTGCTGCCCTGGAAATTAGGGAACAATTCATAGAAACCTTCACCCATTTGAAAGGCCAAGCCCGGTACCGGTCCGGAGAAATTGACCCAGAAATGACATGATGCGCATCCAATCTCTATAAACTCATGATGACCCTGTAATGCAGATTTCGAGATCGCATTTTTATTGCCTTCCAGATAACGGTCGAAAGGACTATGGGGTGTCACCAGCGTCCGGACATAGGCCGCGATGGCCTTGGCAACATTGTCATAGCTCAATGATCCGCTCTTGCGAAACACATGTTCGAATTGATCATGATAGCCGGAAATCGGTGATAACCGTGCCATCACGCCCGCCTCATCGGGCATACCCATTTCCGCCGGACTGACCAAATGGCTTTTAATCGCCGCTTCCAGGCTGGGTGACCGCCCATCCCAGTAGTATGCAGTCTGGTAGGCCACATTCCACAATGTCGGCGCCGAACGCCTGCCCGCCTTACCCAACGCGCCGATAGACACCGCTCGGCCATCTTCCCCTCCGGCCATCACATTATGGCAACTATTACATGAAACCGTACCCGAATATGATAGACGCGTATCGAAATATAACTGTTTGCCCAATTCAATTTTAGCAGGTGTCATCAGGTTATTTTCCGGGATCGGAGGATTTTTGGGCAACGGCAGGAATGCCTCAAATGCATCCGCCTGACGAACGGTTGCACACGCGCATACAACACTAATTATCAAAAGCGATACACAACGGCCGATCCGTTTTCCTGTGGATAAATATTTCTTTATCAGGTTGTTCTGCACGATTAATTCTTCCAGATCCATTGATTCGTGATGTCTGTTTTCTGTGAACGATTACCCGTTGCGATAAAAAGGCGTTATTCTATAACAAACAGGATTGAATTTTCATACCAAATCCAGGGTATGGGGAATATCGTACGATTCGACTTCTTTTACGGCGTGCAGCCATTGCGAATCCTGTTGAAGCGCTGATCTGGCTATATGTTGACGGCCATGCAATCGTACCAGCCGTAACTGCGATGCCGGGTTACTCCATCCTTTTATTCCCTCCAGCACCGACGCCATTGCATCAAAATCCTTACATACCAGCACCATATCACATCCTGCAGCCAGCGCCTGCCTTGCACGTTCCGGCATATCACCGACAATGCCAGCGCCTGCCATTTCCAGATCATCACTGAATATTACACCCTGGAACCCAAGCCGTTTGCGCAATACTTCGGTGAGCCAGAATGTCGAGAATCCGGCCGGCTTGCTGTCCACCTGATCATATATCACATGCGCAATCATCACTGCGGCTATTCCATAATGGATCATGCGTTCGAACGGCATCATATCTTCCATCAAGATATCCTCATAACGGCGATGATCCAACGGTATTGCGGTATGGGAATCTTCCTTGACTGAACCATGCCCGGGAAAATGTTTGCCTGTAGCCACCATACCGGCGCGATTCATGCCCCGCATATAGGCATGCGCCAGATCGGCCACCACCTCCGGATTGCTATGGAAGGCCCGCTCACCGATAACCTGGCTGACCCCCTTATCCAGATCAAGGACAGGGGCGAAACTGATATCGATACCTACCGCAACCAGTTCAACCGCCATCAACCAGCCGCTCAATTCCGCCAGTCGCCGGGCACGTTTGGCATCATCGTCATATATATTCCCAAGCAGTCTGACCGCAGGCAATGAAGTAAAACCGCTGCGGAAGCGTTGTACCCGGCCACCCTCATGATCAACCGCCACCAGGAGTCTTGGTTCGCGCACAGACTGGATATTACTGATCAATGCTTCGAGTTGTTGCGGTGATTCATAATTACGAGAGAATAAAATGACCCCGCCCGTCAATGGATGAAGAAGCATATCGCGCTCTTCCTGATTGAGCTCAAGGCCTGCCAGGCCTACCATGACGGGTCCTAATGACATTTAAATTTCATCCTTCTTCTTTTATGTTTATAACTTACCCTGTTTTGTCCAGTAAGGCTCTGAATAAAACGTCATGCTCGCGTATGCGGGCATCCAGGTATTTGGAATTAATGGATTCCCGCTTTCGCGGGAATGACAAATAGTATTAAATCAGGCCTGCCCTAATTTTTAACGTCCATCCAGTCGCGCAAACGATCCCCCAGCAAATTGACCGACAGCACGACCAGCATTAAGGCAATACCCGGCACCAATACCATATGCGGCGCCACCAGCATATAGCGTGTGCCATCTCTGATCATGCTCCCCCATGACGGATCAGGCGGCTGAATGCCAAGGCCTAAAAATGATAGGCCCGCCTCGGCAATGACAACGCTTGCAACCGCAAAAGTAGCCTCGACAATCAATGGCGCAGATACTAACGGCAATAAATGGCGCATGATGATGCGGGCACGGCTCGCGCCGAGCGCCAATGCAGCATGGACATGGTCCCTGTTTTTAAGCGCCATAACCTGGACGCGCGTCAGGCGCGCAAAACCAACCCACCCGATGACGCTCAAGGCAATCACGACATTATTTAACCCAGGCCCCATCAGACCGGCCAGGGCAATCGCAAGTAATAGTCCCGGAAATGCCAAAAAGATATCAATAATCCGGATAACGATATGATCGATCCAGCCACCGGCATAAGCGCTTATTGCACCGATAATGGTGCCGATGACTAATGAAATCGTCACAACCATCACGGATACAAAAAATGATATCTGGGCACCTTCTACCAATCTATCCCACAATGGACGCCCCAGGTCATCGTATCCTAATAAGGCATCATGCCCCGGCGTTAGCAGAATTTTAGAAAGTTCGATATGATCCGGCATTAGTGGCAATAACGGCCCGAAAGCCGCAAGCGCGAACCAGCAAATAAATATCCCCACAGGAAACCAATAACGCATCAGCTATCCTTTAGCAAACGAATGCGCGGATCCAGCCCGGCATAGACAAATTCGGTAATGGTGTTTACCAGTACATAGGTAATACTGATCAATAATACACAGGCCTGCACTACCGGATAATCGCGGCGCTGGATGGCTTCGATTGTCAACTGCCCGATACCAGGCCAGGAAAATACGATTTCGGTGATCACCGCACCGCCCAGTAACACGCCGAGCTGTAGACCCATCAAGGTTATTACAGGCAATAAGGCATTACGCATGGCATGGTGCAATATTACATCGTGTTCGGAGAGTCCTTTAGCGCGTGCGGTACGGATATAGTCCTCGTTTAACACTTCCAGCAGCGAGGACCTGATCATGCGTGACAATATCGCAGCCAGTGCCGTGCCCAACGTGACCGCGGGTAACACAAGCGATGCCACTCCTTCTTTACCACTGACAGGAAACCAACCCAGCCACAATGAAAACACCAGAATCAGCAACGGTCCCATCCAGAAGTTCGGGATAGAGATGCCAAGCAGCGAAAAAGTCATGGCACCGCCATCCCAAACAGTATCTTTGCGAATGGCCGCCAGTATCCCCAATGGAAACGCAATAATTATTGCGATAAATAATCCCGCAACCGCAAGTTCCAATGTCGCCGGGATACGCTCTAATAATAGCTCCACGATCGGGCGCTTGGAATGTAGCGACGTACCGAAATCGAGATGCAGCAGATCTTGAAAGTACTGTATCAATTGAATATGAATGGGCAAATCCAGCCCCAGCGCATGACGCAGCGCTTCCCGGTCGGCCGGCTGGCTGGATTCACCCAGCATCACTTCTATAGGATCGCCAGGGACAAGATGGATCAACAGGAAAACCAGGCATGAAACGCCCAGAATGACAACCAAGGCGCTGATCAGGCGTGATACCAGAAAATTCAGCATGGCTTCCCTATCATTATTCCTTGATTAACACGGGTGTCCCAACCCCGACCAGATCAAATAATCTGATCATGTCATGGTTGCGCACCCGGATACAACCATGTGATCCCGGCATGCCCATAGTCACGTCATCGGGACAGCCATGGATATAGATATAGCGTTGTAGTGTGTCGACGTCACCTGACTTGTTGACACCTTCCTCTGCTCCGCTCAGCCAGAGAATCCGGGTCAGTATCCAGTCGCGTCCGGGATGTTTTTCCGCCAGCGCCGGCGTGTATAATTCTCCCGTTGGCTTCCGGCTGACAAAGACGGTGTTGATATCACATCCATCACCTATCTTCTGATGAATAACATGCCGGCCCCGTGGCGTGCACTCACTGCCATTTTGTTCGCCGCCGCCATTCCTGGCGGTCGATACCCGTACATCCATTAGGATGTTATCGCCATCCTTCAACGATAATCGCTGCCTGGCGAGATCGATTTCAATCATTTGCTTAGTGATTTCAATATCTCCTTTAAATCCCCCAACCCCCTTTTGCAAAGGGGGCTATATGCGCCTATTACAAAAAGTGCCATCCTTAATATCCCCCTTTCATATTAAAGAGGGATAGGGAATTTCATATCTTCAATTGCTCTTCAACGGTTCTATAAATCATTTCCATTACACTATCCAGTTCTTTTAGAACTTGTAAATTATCAAATCGCAATACCTTTAAATCATTCTCCTGCATATACATATCCCGTTGCTTATCAAGTTCAAAATTCATTTGATCCAGATGTTGAGATCCGTCAGCCTCTATTATCAATCTTGCCTTTGGGCAATAAAAATCAACAATGTAATTTCCAATCGGCTTTTGTCTATAAAACTGGACACCCATAATTTGTTTACCGCGCAATCTAGACCATAATGCGCGTTCGCTATCAGTCATATTTTCTCTTAAAGTTCTAGCTTTAGATTTTAGAACGTGGCTGTATTTAAGCAATTTATAAATCCCCCAACTCCCTTTTACAAAGGGGGCTATATATGCATAGTTTTTATCCCACTGCCCCAAATATTAAAATCCCCCCTTTACTTAAAGGGGGGTTAGGGGGGATTTTATTGACGATGCACACTGATCAAGCCATCGTAGTTCCCATCCTTGGCGATTTTATATCCTGTAACATCCTTGCGCGATATAAAGACATGATCCTCGTACCACAGCGGTACATAAGGAAGCTGTTTAAGCAAATATTCCTGTAATTCACGATATTGCCGTGCCTGGTCTGCAACGGCATCACTCGCCTCTGCAGATTCGATCAATTTATCCGCGATCTCGCTAATGAACCGGCCGCGGTTCGCGCCTTGCGGTGGAACGGCGCCGCTATGAAATACATAATGAAAGATATCCGGGATCTTGATGCCGACCCACATCAGACTGTACATCTGAAAGTTGCCCGTTTTGATATCACCATAAAACGTCCCCCAGTCGTAACTGCGCAACTCGACCTGAATGCCCGCCTCGGCCAATTGTTGCTGAATGATGGTGGCCAGCCTGAGACGAAACGGATCACTCGATGTCTTGTAAATGATATGCGGCGAATTATTTTCAGTATAGCCCGCCTCGCGCAATAATCTGCGTGATTCGTCCGGATCATACGGATAGGATACCAGCCCGGGATGCCCCGCCCAATGGTCTGGTGGAAGTAAGGTATTGGCCGTATGCGCGGCACCCCCCAACACATATTTGATGATCTCTTCACGCTTGATGGCATGTGCGATCGCCTGTCGGACTTTCAACCGGCCTGCGGTTTCGTCATTCATATTAAAACCAAGATAAACGAAGTTTGAACCCGCGCCTTTTTGTAGTTGCAAATCCGGTTGTTTTGTCAGATAGGTCACAAGTTCCGGTGGCAAATCGTTTTGCATCATATCGATCTCGCCCCGTAATATCTTCAATACACGCACGGTCGGATCCTGCACATGGATAAATTCCACCCGCTGGTTATCTGCCAAACGGATCAATTGCAGACGGGTACTATCCGGCCACGATAATAATTTAAATGGGCCGCTTCCGGCAGGTTGCCGGTTAAAGGGATGTTGTGCGTTTATCAATTGTTGAGGGACAATCCCTATAATCAACCGCCCCGGGAACAAGGGATCGGCCCTGGTCAGATAAAAATCGATGGTATCGTCATCTACAGCCTTGATTTTCCGGATATGTGACAAGGATATACGATGAGGAGATGCATTGTTTGCATCCAGGATATATTCATAGGTCGCCTTGACGTCTTTGGCATTCAGATACGTGCCATCACTGAATTGTCTGCCATGCTCTCCCAATACAAAGCGGTAATGCGCCGGGGTTATTCTGTTCCACGCCGCCAGATCCTCCACGGGCATTGAGGATTCGTCGAAATCTACCAGTCTTCTATATAGAAGCCGATTGATGCGTGCCGATGCGGCATCGGTTGCAAAACGCGGATCGAGAGTGACCGGCATACTCGCGAGACCAAAGCGTAACGCATCTTTTTGAATATCCGCGCAGGATAACAGCGCAAAGGCACTTATAGATAATATAAAGAGAAGCCGGATTAACGATAAGAGGTTTTGCATCCGGGAATTTTATCGGGATTTATCCCACTCATTAAACGGATGTTTAGCCAGACATACATTATAGTAACGTGGATCATCCGAAACCTCCTGACCGACCCAGGCAGGTTTAGTAAAAGGTTCTTCGATATCGTCCAGCTCAATCTCAGCGACGATAAGCCCGGTGTTCGCACCTGCAAAGACATCGATTTCCCAGAGATGTTGGTCATGTGGCACATAATAACGGTTTTTTTCTATCAAAGGATCTTCACAAAAACGATCCAGCATTTCTTCTGCTTCATGTCTGGGAATCTCGTATTCATATTCGGTTCTTTGAATATCGAGAGTTGCGCTTTTCAGGTTTAGATAGCCCTTGTGATCGGAAACGCGCACGCGTATCGAACAGTTTGCATTATTTGCCAGGTAACCTTGACGGAAATAGTCGCTGGAACTGACATCATCACGCCATTTGTCACTGATGACAAGAAACTTGCGCTCGATTTCATGGGCCATATTAAATATTCAGAATTTCCTCAACTTGCACTGCACTTGACATATCGAGTAGCCCGGATGAAATGAAATGGAATCCGGGTTCGCAGACTGTCTCCCGGATTACGCTGCGCTCCATCCGGGCTACCTGATGGAGCATATTACTCGACATCACGTTCAAACAAGGCGATCGTTTCAACATGCGTGGTATGCGGAAACATGTCCATGACCCCTGCCTGAGTCAAGCTGTATCCATGGATATGCACAAGTTCACCGGCGTCTCGCGCCAGAGTGGCGGGATTACATGAGACATAGACAATACGTGTAGCTCCAAGTGAAGTGATCTGAGGTATGATTTCTTTTGCGCCGGTGCGTGGCGGATCCAGTAATATCTTGTCGTACTGCCGCATCAAGGCATCGTCAGTTATTGGCCTTGTCAGATCCGCGGTGATGAACTCGATGTTGTTAATCTGGTTGTACCTCGCATTTGAGCATGCCTGTTGAATCAGGCCGGCATCCCCTTCCACACCTACAACCGTCGCGGCTTTCCTCGCGATCGGCAGTGAAAAATTACCCAGACCGCAAAACAGGTCCAGCACCCGGTCCTGTGGACCAGGATCCAGCATGCTGAGTGCTTGGTCGATCATTTTATGGTTGATATCGCTATTGATCTGCACAAAACCGGTGGGCTGAAAAAATATCCTGATGTCATGCCGAGGCAGGCTATAACTCAGTGTCGCAGCCTCCGGCCATAGCAAGGTCACACTGTCCGGCCCTGCCGGTTGCAGATATATCTGCAGATCGTTTAGTCGCCCGAACTCGCACAATTTTTCAAGATCCACGTCTTCAAGTGGCACGAGATGGCGAAACACGAGCGCGGCAGCATTATCCCCCACGGCGATTTCAATCTGTGGAATCTTGCGATAGGCCTTTAAACCGGCGATCAAGTCACGCAGCGAAATCAAGCGTTCACCTACACTGGGATGTAATATCCTGCATTCATTGAGATCGGCAATATATGAACTGCGTTTTTCGCGAAAGCCAATCAACACACTGTGTTTTTTATCGACGTATTTGACACCGATGCGCGCCTTGCGCCGGTATCCCCATTGAGGACCCATCAATTGAGTTAAAATGGTTGCGGGTTCCAGCTTGCCGATATGCCTGAGGTTATCCAACAGGACCTGTTGCTTGGAGCGTAGCTGTGCGGTTGCTTCCATATGCTGCAAGCTGCATCCGCCGCATACGCCGAAGTGCGGGCACTCCGGTGTTATCCGGTCAGGGGAAGGCTCAACAAGCGTTTTGACACGCGCCTCGTCATATTTTCTGTGGCGGCGTTGATATTCGAGCAGTACTGTTTCATCCGGCAGGGCATCCTCGATGAAGACCGCCTTGCCGTCTATGTGAGTCACGCCGCGACCGTCGTGATTCATCGATTCGATATGGACGTATCCCGAATCAGTACAGACCGTTTTTGATGCCGAGACCGTCATAGGGTCAGTCCGATGAGGGAATTTTCCATGCCTGCAGGAATTCGTTCAAATGGGATTTGTTTTCCTTTATAAGCGCATCACGCATCTTTTTACATTCCTTTTCGTATGACTTGGCTGTCAACCGGCCGCGTATCAATTCAAAGCGCAGATAGATCAGATAGGTATTCAACACATCGGTTTCGCAATAATTGCGGATATCGTTTATCCCGCCCTGCAGGTAGCTTTCCCAAACGTTGGCACCACTCATACCCATCTTCCCCGGGAACCCCAGCATGGTCGCAATCTCATCGAGCGGGGCAAAGGCGCGAGGCTGATACCCCGCGACGACATCCATCAGGTCGATATGCCGCCAATGATAACGGCTGATGTAATTGTTCCAGCGAAAATTGGTGTCTTCATCACCGGTCTCCCAATACCGCGGGGCGGAAATGCCGTGCAGCAATGCGCGATAATGCAGTACCGGCAGATCAAAGCCGCTGCCGTTCCATGACACCAGTTGCGGGATGAATTTTTCTATACCATCAAAAAAACGGTTGATCAATTCACTTTCCGGGGCACCTGGATCGCCCAAAGACCATACCTTGAAGATATCGCGGGACTGTAACACGACCGAGATCGCGGCCACCCGATGCAGATGCAGACGTAAAAAGTCACTGTCGCCGGTCTCTTCGCGGCGCTTGTGAAACATGACATCGGCCACTTCCTTGTCGCTGAGGCCTTCCAGCTTGTAAAGCTTGCGACCGGTTTCAACGTCCGGCACGGTTTCAATGTCAAATACGAAGATATTCACAGGAGATCCCTGGCAGGCAAAGAAAATAAGAGGAATTTGATTATTCCTGGATAAAAAAACCTCCCCAACCCCTCTTTTTCAAAGAAGGGCTTTTGACATCTTCTTAGAAAATATGTATACGATAAACTTCCCCCTTTGTAAAAGGGGGACTGAGGGGGATTTAAACCTGTAAAACAGCGAGTAGCCCGGATGAAATGAAATGGAATCCGGGATTGCAGACTGTTTCCCGGATTACGCTGCGCTCCATCCGGGCTACCTGCTTCGCAATTATCCATATGGATGTCTTGTGATACCAAAAACATCGTTTCTACTCCGAAAAAACTGCCGTCGAAAGATAGCGGTCACCCCGGTCACAGGTGATGGTCACAATGACGGCATGCTCCAGTTCTTCAGATAATTGCAGTGCCGCATAGACCGCGCCGCCGGAGGATATGCCGACAAATATGCCCTCTTTCGCCGCCAAGGCACGGGTGGTGTCTTCGGCCTGTTGCTGGCTGACATCGATAATACGGTCTACCCGCGCTGGCTCAAATATCCTGGGCAGGTATTCCGGCGGCCAGCGCCTGATACCCGGGATACTGGACCCTTCGACCGGCTGTACGCCAACGATCTGGATATCCGGATTTTGTTCCTTCAGAAAGCGCGACACACCCATGATCGTCCCGGTGGTGCCCATGGAACTGACAAAATGGGTGACCTTGCCATGGGTATCACGCCAGATTTCCGGGCCAGTGCCTTCATAATGGGCCCATGGGTTATCGGGATTGGAAAATTGATCCAGCATGGCCCCTTTGCCATCGGCCACCATCTGGCGCGCCAGATCGATCGCGGCCTCCATACTGCCCTCCCTGGACGTGAGGATGATCTCTGCGCCGAAGGCCTTCATAATGGCACGGCGTTCGACGCTCATGTGTTCCGGCATGATCAGGATCAGGTGATACCCCCTGATAGCCGCCGCCATCGCCAGAGCAATGCCGGTATTGCCGCTGGTGGGCTCGATCAGCACGACTCCGGGCCTGATCTCGCCCCGCTCCTCGGCACGCCGGATCATACTGATGGCAGGACGGTCCTTGACCGAACCGGCCGGATTATTGCCCTCCAGCTTGGCTAACAGGATATTTGAGGTATCCCCCGGTAAACGTTGCAACCTGACCAGCGGTGTATTACCGACAAAGGATTCGATGGTTGGGTATGTGTTCATACCATTTTTAGCGTAAGCGTCAAAAATCTGTTATTAATGTTTGAATAATTCGTCATTCCGGATGAAGTGTAGCGAAAGCCCGGAATTCAGTTCTTATAATTTCAGTATGTTACTGGATTCCCGCCTGCGCGGGAATGACCTGAAACTAGTTAATTTGATTACCAGGGTTGAAGAATAATGGAAATAATATCAAGATGGGAATTTGAAGAGTAATGACGCCGTCTCGGCAATCGCAGTAATTCAGATGTAGGCTCTAATGATTACTTGGCGGGAGGGGTAGGACAATAGGATTGCAGATAAGATCTGAATCCGTCCTGCAAGGTGGGATGTTTCAATGCATATTCAACGGTGGCCTGCAGATAACCCAGCTTGTCACCACAATCATAACGCTTACCGTTAAATTCATAGGCCAGTATTTGCTCATCCTTCAACAGACTTGCAATAGCGTCTGTCAACTGGATCTCGCCGCCTGCTCCCCTGCCCTGAATTCTCAGATAATCAAAGATCTTCGGCGTCAGGATGTAACGGCCCACCACGGCAAGCGCCGACTGTGCTTCATCCGGGTGGGGCTTCTCAACGATGTTTTTAACGCGCGAAACGCCATGAGAGACCGGGCTCGCACAGACAATACCGTACTTTTCGGTTTCAGACGGGTCGATACTCTCCACGGCCAATATACTGCAGTCATGCTCTTCAAACTGGGCGACCATCTGGGTCATGCATCCTTGCTTGCCACCATCGATCAGGTCATCCGCCAGTATCACCGCAAACGGGTTATTTCCGACCACAGGGGCCGCGCACAGTACGGCATGACCCAAACCCAGGGCCTCGGCCTGTCTGACATAGGCACAGGACACACCTTCCGGTACGACATTGCGCACCAGTTCCAGCAAATCCTGTCTGCCTTTTTTCTCGAGTTCGGCCTCGAGTTCGTAGTTTTTATCGAAATGATCTTCGATAGCCCGCTTGCTGCTGCTGGTGACAAAGATCAGTTCATTGATACCGGCCTCGATCGCTTCCTCCGCCGCATATTGGATCAACGGTTTATCGACAATGGGCAACATCTCCTTGGGATTGGCCTTGGTGACCGGGAGAAAGCGGGTACCCATACCCGCAACCGGGAATACGGCGGTGGTGACTTTGTTATTCATATGTATTCATATCAACCAGCATATTGAGATCTATATCTAATCAGTCCAAATCCGTACGTGTAGCTTTTCTGACACGAATACGCGATTGGTCAATTATCACCAAGGCGCCAAGCAACTCCGAATCCGAGACTTCTTCAAATAATCGGCCAAGCGCCACCTTCGTTTCTTCAATTGTTGTTGGCCAGATCCTGAGTCTTACAATCCCATAATGAGAACCTACAGGAAAAGAACGCTGATCTGCAAAATCTTCGTCAAAAGTGATGATAATTGCCTTTTGTGCAATTCCCCATTGATAAATGTCCCTATCACTTTTCCCATGAAGGCCAACTTCAGACACATGATAAACAGTCCAAACTGGTCTCTTCTGTCGTAGCCAATCAGCAACCACGATCGGTATATTCTGATCGAGAAGGACTTTCACCGAATCAGGCACGCAGTATGACCTTCTCCTCGTCAATTACCTCACTCGCGTACTCTATGGCCTGTGTCACATCTTCCCGGACTAATTCCGGATATGCATCGAGGATACTTTCGATTGTGTAACCTCCAGCAATCATGCCAAGAATATTCTTGACCATAATCCGCGTATCACGAATACAGGGCTTGCCACTGCAAACTTGGGGATCGGCTGTGATACGTTCAAACATAGTTGTTACCTTATGGTCTTTGCTTACTGAAATATTCTAACCGTTTTTCTGAAATACTGTGGCTACAATATCGGCTACGATATTATTATTTATACTTGTAATTAGCCAATACTATGAGCTTATCCATGCCTTTCTCCGCTTTTCCAGTATCAGTTCCCGATAGGGCATCATATCCACTTGGTTATAAAGCATTTTAATAATAAGCTCTGCGTACAAGTTGCGATTCGCGCAGTATATAACTCTGCCCGTCGTCAGTGCCTGGACAAGGATGAGGCCATCAACTGATTGCAGATCGATAAGATCCACTGGTCGACCAACCACAAGGGCTAAATCCTCGATCAAATCAATTTTCTGCTGAGCATTAAGTACCGATACTCCCCGCTACCGCGAGATCGAGTCACTGTCCACACGACCTGAATCACGACTCAAGGAACCAAACATTATAGCCAGTTGGACATAAGGGTAACCGGTAAGCAATTTGGTGATCTTTTGGTCGAGTGATTCCACACCATTACTCCAGGATCAAATCCCTACTGCCGAGCACCCATACCCGCAACAGGGAATACGGCGGTGGTGACTTTCATCGTTGTAATTGAGCGCGATTGAATGCAACGACATTATTTGCAGAGGCAATCTGCTGTTGTTCGCTCAACTCCGGTACCAGTTTATTTAATATCGAATTTATTTCAGTCTCATTATAGCTATGACATGCCTGCTCCAACGCGCCGATCTCGTCATTCAACATGTCCCAATCAACATCACAGGACTTTGCCAACAGGATCTTCTCATGTTGGGTTTGCATTAAATCTTCCTGTGAATAAAAGAGTTCTTCATACAGTTTCTCGCCGGGACGCAGGCCGGTGAATTCGATCTTGATATCTTCTCCCGGCACCTTCCCGGAAAGACGGATCATCTGTTCGGCCAGATAGCTGATTTTTACCGGCTTACCCATTTCCAGTACGAAGATTTCGCCACCTTCGCCCATCACGGCCGATTGCAAGATTAACTGGGCGGCTTCGGGGATCGTCATAAAATAACGGGTAATCTTCGGATGTGTGACTGTTACCGGCCCCCCTGCTTCGATCTGTTTCTGGAACAAAGGCACGACACTGCCGGTAGAGCCCAGCACATTACCAAAACGCACAGTTATAAAATGTGTGTTGGATCGTTTATTCAAGGTCTGACAATAGATCTCGGATATACGCTTGCTGGCACCCATCACATTGGCAGGATTGACCGCTTTATCGGTAGAGATCATGACGAATGTCGCACAGCCATATTTGTCTGCCGCCTGTGCCATCAGCTTTGTCCCCAGCACATTGTTCCGTACCGCTTCGCGTGCCTGTGTCTCCAGCATCGGCACATGCTTGTAGGCCGCCGCATGGAACACAATATCAGGCTGATGGGTCATCATGATTCTTTCAACCGCCACGAAATCACAGACATCCCCCAGACAGGCATGAAATGCCAGATTGGGAAAATCATGCCGGAGTTCATTCTCGATACTGTATAGATTGAATTCGGATTGTTCTAACAGCACCAAGGTAGATGGACCAAGACGGGCAATTTGACGGCATAATTCTGATCCAATAGAGCCTCCGCCACCGCTTACCAGGATTGTTTTGCCCTCTATCCCTTCACTGATCATATCCCAATCAAGCGATACCGGGTCACGGCCCAAAAGATCATCAATCGACACCTCCCGCAATTCCCGTATGGTGGACTGCCCGGAAACAAGGTCCTGCATGCGAGGTAATGTTCTGAATGGCAGCGCTGCCTGTTCACAGAATCCGACAACCCGTTGCATCTGGGCATTGGTTGCCGATGGCATGGCAATGATAATGATATCCACCGACATACCGTTGCAGATATCCAGCAGATTGTCGATGGCGCCTAACACCGGCAGGTCATGGACCTTCGCACCCTTCAGACGCCTGTTGTCATCCAGGAATCCGATAGGTTGATATTCCCCTTCCCTGCGCATATCTCGTACCAACATCTCGCCGGCTCGCCCTGCACCGATGATCAATACGCGCTTTTGGCCGGACCCATGACGCCAATTAAGGCCATGGTCTTTCCACATGCGGTAAAAAAGACGAGGAGCACCTAACAAAATGATGAGATAGACCGGGTAATATACCAGGATGGCCCTTGGCACACCCTCTAGGCGATTGAATAAGAAAAGGACTAATGCAATGGCCAGCACACCCAAAATTGCGGCACGGGTAATATTCCACAGATCGGGGATACTGGCAAAACGCCACAGACCCTTATAGAGACCTGTTACCCACAATATTAAACCTTGTGTAACAGTCACAATCAGCAGTGACTGCCAAATCAGTTGCCACACTGCAGGGCTGAGCGAAAAATTATAACGGGTTAGATACGCAAGCCCCCACGCCACTACAACCATACTCATATCGTGGGCAATGATTGCTATTCGTCGACCAACTACTTTCATCAAGGACAATCCCTAATCAGGCATCATAAACAAATCATATAAACCAGGCTTAATACTCAACTTTTGGTGGCTATATGATCGCAATTCTTATGCCTAAACTCTAACTTATTAATGTAAAAAACCAAGATACTGTATATCATAACCCAAATTATAAGAAGCGCCCATTGCAAGTGACCATTAATTTTGGTGGCTACAATAGCAGAAACCCCGCAAAGTACCATTAGTAAATATTCCCACAACACCGTTCGGCGGTGCCCCCACCCCAACTGAACCAGACGCTGGTAATAATGTGATCTATGCGCCTCCCATATCTTCTCGCCTTTAATCAGGCGACGAAACAGTGTCAATGTTGCATCAACAATAAAGGGGGAAAATATCAGCACCGCAATCCACAAGGGAAATATGCCGTCACGGCTTGCCCATAACGAAAAGACTGCCACCAGAAATCCTAGCGTGGAAGACCCAACATCACCCATAAATATCTTTGCCGGAGGGAAATTAAAGATAAGAAACCCCAGGGCGGATGCCGCTATCACCAAACATAAGGTGGCATATAATGTTTCATCCGCCTGAAATCCCAGAATCGCAAATGTTACAAAGCCGATAACTGCCATACCTCCGGCAAAGCCATCCATCCCGTCCATGAAGTTATATAGATTGATCAGCCAGACTATATATAAGAGTGAAAAGCCGGCGCCAACTGCTACAGGCCATTCCCATGGCCATAGGGGCATTTCAAATACACTCAAACTGTATCCGGCTATCAACAATAATGCCGCGACACCCACATGCACAAGAAGCCTAATACTGGCATTCAATGTAAAGCGATCATCCAGAAAAGATATTGCCGAAACAACCAGCGTACCTATCAATATTGCAATAAGACTGGTATCTGCCTTTAAGACCACTGCAATGATAGGCATAACTATAAAAATAGCTGAGCACATGGCCAAACCCCCAGTACGCGGAACCGGGGTTGAATGTAACGACCGCTCGTTAGGATAGTCGATAATCTGAAAGTTGGATAATGGATTGGAAAATACGAGCGTCAAAAAAAAAGACATAAAAAAAGCTAGTGAAGCAGCAATACTGATGGCAACTGTACTCAACTCTACGTACCCATACATTCATTTTGATAAGCCCCGAATAAGTCGTCATGCCCGCGGAGACGGGCATCCAGGTTTTTGATATTAATGGATTCCTGCTTCGCAGGAACGACAAAATACACTTAATCAGACCTTCCCTAAACAACCAATGTGAACTTCCTGAGCCCTGTGGTTAAGGTAATTTACACTTTATCCAAATTTTGTAAATACCAATGCGCTGTTCGTTTCAATCCTTCATCAACACTGACCGGCGGTATCCATCCCAACACTTCCCGTGTTTTACTAATATCCACCTGCAATGATCCCAGCAACCGCTGCGCCATATCGCGTTTACCAATCAGAGTAGCAGCAGTTTTCAGTAACCCAATGGGTACGGGGAACAACCGCGCCGGTTTTCCTAATGCCTCCCCCATACGCTGCAGTAACTCAGTAGTGGACAAATCCTCTCCATCACTGACCATAAACGTTTGATTGGCTGCGGCAGGGTGATCAACACATGTCACAATTAAATCCACCAAATTATCCAGCGCAACCAAACTGCGTTTGTTGTGAACTGAACCCAATGGTAGAGGTATACCCTTATATATCCATTTCATCATGCTCAGAAAGTTGGCCTTAACTCCTGGACCATAAACCAATGGTGGACGGATAATGACAACATCCATTTTGGTTTTACTAGCCAAATGGTATAAACCTATTTCAGTCTCGTACTTGGTAATTTCATAAGGATCAACAGGGTCAGCGATATCATTTTCATCATACGGGTGGTTTAGAAATTTTCCTTGGCCATTCACTTTAATAGAACTAATAAAAATAAAGCGCCGAACCCCACTAACAGCAGACTGTCGCGCTAAACTAAGTGTGGCATCTACATTCACGCGTCTCAGCTCTGCTATTGAATCTTGAACATCTCCATTCGTAATATGTACACGGGCTGCAGTGTGGATAACAGCAGCTATTCCATAAAGTATAGCAGTCCAATCAGTCTCCGTATCCATTCCATTTATCACAGCGTATTCCACTCCTGGAAGTCTTTTACCACTCATAGAGCGGACAACCCCGCGCACGTATAGTTGATTAGCTCTCAATCCATTGATGATAGCATTACCTATAAAACCGTTTGCTCCAGTTACAAGAACCATCACAATATTGTACCAACTAAATCAACCCAATTATATCTTCTACTAATTTATGCATGAGATTATCTCGACGAAATCGTGATATAAAGTCTGTACGATCAGTTATCTTTGGGTTTAATGAATACAGCGCATTTTTTGCTGCTGCTGTATCACAAGGCGGAAAAACAACAGCATTACATACATTCTTTAAAAGAAACTGTGCTGAATATCCTGCTATGCCGGCCAGAATTGGCTTTCCTGTTGCTGCATATTCGAATAACTTCGATGGCAATACTTTCTTGAACGCATTTAGATCATTCAAATGCAAAAATAATATATCCGCATTACGATATAATTTCATTAATTCAGCACGGATAACAGGACCATGAATCTGTACATTTTGAATATTAGACTTAGCCAAATCTCTCTCCAACTTATCCCTCGCACCCCCATCCCCAATAACATCGAAAACAAAATCGTCACTTGCCGTCATGGAAGCAAGATCCGGAATAATCCTATGTAACCCTTGTCCTTGGCCAATATTTCCTGCATAGAGAATACGCCGTGATGAACCATCTTCATTAGTAGATTTATTAAAATCATAATTAATAAATTCATCATCAACCCCGTTGGGAAAGAACGAGAACGATTGTTTTGGATATCGAGAGTGGAAATACGGTAAAAATCCTTCAGACACAACATTCACTCGCTTGGCTTGACTTATAGTGAAGCGTTCAATGGCTTCCAACATCGGCATAAATAAACTCGTGGGCTTACCATTAAGCACATCCCGAATAGTATCATTGAAAATATCACGAATATCTAAATACAGAGGAGCATGTAAGTGCTTCGCACAGATAGCGCCGAGAAATCCCGTGAACATCCGTGATGATGTCGCAAAAACCAAGTTATAATTTTTCCCACGAATCAGCCCTAATACTTTAGCAGCATACACCCAAAAAGCTTTTGCTTGGTCCACCATCCCGCTATGATGTGTTGGTAAACGTATCCGCCGAATAGTCACTCTGCCATCATTCTCGGTTTCAGGTGCATCTGCGCTAAAACTATAATATCGGTTGGGCAGTGTGGTAATAACATCAATTTGTGCATTATCCGGCAAATCTCCAAGCATCGTCTCTACTAACGCGGTAGTCCTGAAAGAGCCCGCGCATAAGTCTGGACGAAAGTAAAAAGTAAGAACTAGAATACGCACTTAGCTTTCTGATATAAGAGTAATGATTGATCTCACTTCGACCGGAAGCCGTCCCTGATACTCATATACCAATCGCCGATTAGAAATTTTAACACCAAATTCCGGGTAATAAATTGATGGTTCGATCTTCACCTGGACTGGGCCATCGAAGGATACGAATATTATCTGGTTGGGCATTGCTTGATGATGTAAATAAACCTGGTTTTTCTGCCGCAGCTGATCTAGTTTTACAGTCACTTCCGGGTGTAGATACCAAAACCCCTGTATCCGATGTTCACCAATTCCAGTCACCCGATCAATCACATTCAGCGAAGTATCTGATAATGAGACAGACCTAAAGTGTTTTAACTTGCCCGGTAAATGTAGAAACCCGTCATGCCAAGCCGATAATCTAATATTTTCAATATCATCAACAATATCGTGAACATAGGCACGACGGCCGACACGAAACCCAGCCCATACATCAGAAGAATTTAACCCATCAACACTTACAGTATTGTGAGCTGCTGTCCCACGCTGCCATTGACGCTCCGCATTTTTCCGATAAAGTGAGGTACCGGAATTCACTAATATACGTTCTTTACCCATCGACAGTTCAAGACTCAGGGTATCGGCATGCGCATGCCCCGGAAGATAATTTGGCCCTACCCGCGCTGTATCAAGGAATGCCGTAAAGTTTTTCGTACACATACGCGAATAGCCGCTGTGCGAGAGTAATACGATTGGTGTATTCTGTCGATATTTATGTTGAATGCCCAGTTTCTCGGCGTATTCCTTTAGCTCCGAAAACCGTGGTGCAACTCCCAACGCAGCATCATTAAAAAATGGAATCTCACCGTCCGGATGGGTCATTACATCCGCCCAACATAACATACGAATAATTGAGTCGATCCACGATTCGGGAGCATCGTAACCGAAAGCCTGGAGGATATTTATTAAATCTAGAAGATCTTCCAAAACTATTAGGTGATACATCGGACTTAACTCAAAATGCCCTCCATCCAGTAATACTTGTTCTTTAAGCTCTCGATTAATTATCGTGTATCCGTCATGAAACCACTGTTCAGCTTCATGCCCCTTAAAGAAACATCCAGCAAAGATTAGTGCTTTTGAGTTCGCGAATAGATGATTGCCTAGCAGGTGATATTCGATTTTTTTTCGCAACCAACGTATCTGCACAGCAAGACTGTGGCTTGCTGAAGCTGATAGATCATCGCAATTTAATGACCACTTTATCCAATTAACAATCCGTAATGAAGTTGGATATGGCTCCCAGCCTACACCCCGTACTGGTGGATTTTCATCTATCCAACGCTGAATTAATGAACGATGCCATTCATGGCGTTCTACTGCGCCGACTGCGTTCATATCATCAAAGTAATGAAGGTTATAGAGCCAGAGTTTGGTTTTTTCAGGATTGTTCCAATCAGAAGCGCTATTAACCGAACCTGATTCATTGAGGAATGTGAATTGCCCAAGATTAGTCATCGTAGGATTTCGCCGACAGGGGCCTACGAACATAGTCTGTGTCGTTCGACGGGGGGGCGTATGGCTTTGATCTGGCCTTGGGTGGAAGAGATAAAACCAGATACGCCCAAATATTTGGACTGGTTTAAGGTATCGTAATGTATGCCAATAAGTTAATACTTCTGGCATGTTAATGTCGGCTACAGAGTAATTGTTCAAGTATTACAACAATTCGCTCTCCTGTTTTACCGTCCCATAGCTCAGGAATATTGCCCTGTTTCCATTGACCCGAGAAAAGGCGATCAAACATCGGTGGTAGTTTGTCTGGATCTGTTCCGACCAATTCGTTGGTACCAATAGTAACTGTTTCAGGACGTTCAGTAGTATCCCGTAACGTCAGGCATGGTATACCCATTACCGTTGTTTCTTCGGTTATCCCACCTGAATCGGTGATGACCGCCTTTGCATATTTCACGAGATAATTGAACTCCAGATATGGCTGTGGACCTACCAGAAACAGATTCCTGGGTAATTCTTGAAAATCTTGTAAAGTTTTTGCTGTCCGTGGATGAACCGGGAAGACAACAGGTAACCCACGGGCACCCTCGCTAATAGCATAAAGTAATTTTTTGAACGGACCGCTTATATCTACATTTGCAGGTCGATGTAATGTCAAGACAAAATAGTTACTTTTTTGTAATTCGAGTTCATTCCAAAACGAAGATGGTCTCAGCCTATCTATATTCATAAGCAGAGTATCGATCATTGTGTTGCCAACAAAAAAAATATTCTCATCTGGAACACCTGTTTTTAGTAGATTAGAGTTTGCTTTCTTACTCGTTGTAAAGAAATAGTTAGTGATGGCATCTGTTACCATTCGGTTAATTTCTTCCGGCATAGACCAATCTCCGGAGCGTATACCCGCCTCTACATGTGCAACTGGAATACAAAGTTTTTGCGCAGTGATTGAACAGGCCATTGTTGAAGTTACATCGCCTACTACCATACAGAGATCACTACGTTTATCTGTCAGCAGGTTTTCATATCGAGTCATAATTGCTGCTGTCTGCTCCGCCTGTGTGCCGGATCCCACTTCAAGATTAACATCCGGCTCAGGTATGTTAAGTTGTTCAAAAAAATCGTCCGACATGCGGGCATCATAGTGTTGGCCTGTATGGACCAGACGGTATCTAATAAGGGGGGTAGTATTATGCCTTTGTTGCAGTGCTTTAATAATAGGTGCGATTTTCATAAAATTTGGGCGCGCACCGGCTATAAGATCGATCAATACCGATTTTGACCCCGTAATCAATGAAGCTGTTCAGCCACTTCAATTGTGAAGCGGCTGACTTCAATCAGTTCATCAAGGGGAATAGGCGACCGGCTACCATTGCGTACAGCATCAAGAAATGCGGAAACACAATTCCTTTGGCCTTTATCTTGTCGCCATAAGTTCATTGATTTAAAAGTTGACCAACCATAACCTCTTAACTTGCGGAAATTACTAAGCTGTAATATCTTCCCTTCCGTAAAAATCTCAAGTCTCTCTTTCGGAAAAGACCTGTTACCATTGGCAACATAGTGCACCGTTCCTAACGACCCATCCCTGAAACTCAAAGAAATTACTACTGTATCATTCGTGGCACCCTTCATTTTCATAGCCGAATAATCGGCAATATTTTCATCAGCCAAATGACGCAGTAAATCGATATAATGGCAGGCCTCACCAATAATACGCCCGCCACCAATGGCAGAATCTTGAATCCAGTGATCAATTGGAACAGTACCAGCATTAACTGTCATAACGAGCGTCTTTGGGCCTTTGGCGCTGCTTAGTAACGACTTGATCTTTTGTATATGTGGTGAAAACCGACGGTTAAACCCAACCATGAGTATCAGAGGTTGTTTCCCGATTTTAGCAGTTTCATATGTATTTACGATAGATTGCAATTCCTGCAGATTAACTGCCAGTGGTTTTTCCACAAACACATGTTTATCTGATTGTAGTGCTTGACACACTAAATCAGCGTGGCTGTCATGGCGCGTCGCAATTACTATTGCGTTCGCTTGCTGATCTTGGAAAACACTATGGACATCAGTTGTTGTTTCCTCAAAACCGAACTTGTTACCTGCATGGATGCCACTGACGCCGGTATTTGAAACCACACTATGCAAATCTGCGCCTGCTCCCTTAAAAGCTGGAATTAACACGCCAGTTGCATAATTACCAGACCCGATAAAACTCACTGTTGGCGTCACCCCATGTTTTTGTCCAGAGGAAGAGTACACACGGGTCTTTAATCGGACAGTTTGATCTGACGAGGTGATTTTGGCCCCAGGATAATCCAGTAGAATACCTAAGGACGGATCAGATTGACTTATTATTTCATAAGCTTTTTCCGCATCATCAATGGAAAAACGATGTGAGATCAGCGGTTTCACATCTAAACTACCAGCCGCCATCATATCCAGTATGGCCTCGAAGTTGCGCTGCTCAGTCCAACGTACAAAACCGATCGGATAATCAAACCCTTTTTCCTCATAACTTGGATCATAACGGCCTGGACCATAGGAACATGAAACTTGGAAGCTAAGTTCTTTCTCATAGAAATCTGCGCGCGAAAGCTCCAGGCCTGTAACACCCACAAGTACAATACGTCCGCGTTTGCGGCACATCTGGGCTGCCTGATGAATCGGTTCACTACTCTTTGTAGAAGCCGTAATGATCACAGCATCCACACCTTGATAACGGGAAAATGTCTGTGCCACCACGATTGGATCATGAGCTATTGACAAATCAACGGTCTCGGCACCAAATTGACTTGCCAGCTCCAACCGCTGTGGATTGATATCTACGCCCAATACACGGCAACCATGCGCACGCAGTAATTGCACAGCCATTAGACCAATTAACCCCAAACCCGTTACCACTATAGACTCGCCTAATGTAGGCTGTATTAGTCGAATACCCTGTAGTGCTACGGCCCCTAGCACTGTAAAGGCAGCTTCATCGTCTGATACGCCATCCGGCACCTTCGCACAAAGATTGGCAGGGACATTCACTACCTCAGCATGTTTGCCGTTAGAAGCGACCCGGTCGCCCACTTCAAAGTTACCCACTTCAGCGCCGATTTGCTTGACAATACCAACATTGCAATAGCCCATTGAAAGAGGCTGGTCAAGTTTATTGAGTACAGTCTCGATGGTAGGTAGTAAACCATCAGTTTTTAATTTATTGAGAACTTTCATCACTTTATCTGGCTGTTGACGCGCCTTGTCAATTAGCCCGGCCTTGCCAAAATTAACCAGCATCCGTTCAGTGCCCGTGGATACCAATGTACGCGTTGACCGCATGAGTATGCTGTTAGACGTAACAACCGGAACAGGTACATCAACCACTTCTGTTTTACCGGTTTTAAGGCTTTGTAGAATCTGTTTCAATATCTACCTCACATATACAAGAGATAGATTTATGATCAGATTAGGCATAACAAGATTCACTTATAAGGTTGTCCTTAACATCACTATTCGGATAGGTGATCAATACGGCTCTATATTTACCTTTAAACACAAAGAGACTACCTGCAGCCGCTCCAATAATACCAAACTGTTGTATTAATTTTGCTATATCATTTAACGATCCGGCGCCCCCAAGCACGGTTAGAGGCAAACTGATCACATCTCTTACTTCCTTGACAATACTCATATCATAGCCTTTCATAACACCATCATTTTCTATGGAATTAATAAGAACCTCACCAGCGCCATGCGATTCTACCTGCTTGGCAAATTTCACCGGATCGATACCAGTATTCCGTGTGCCATTATGGGTGAATAATTCATAGCGACGGCGAATACCGGTCCTTTTAAAATCCAGGACAACGACAACACTCTGACTGCCTACCCGTGAAGCAGCGGCGTTTATCAGTTCCGGCGTTTGAATAGCTGCAGAGCTAATCGCTATTTTTTCCACTCCTAAACTGATAATTTTTTGTATTTGTTCTACTGTTTTTATACCGCCACCATAACACAGCGGCATTCGACATTCTGCAGCAAGATGCTTAATTAATGTGTAATCTGGTTCTCGGCCCAGTGTTGTAGCATCGATATCGACAACAATCAGCTCATCTACTTCCTTTTCATTAAATATCCTTACGGCATTGATCGGATCACCTACATATTTTGGTTGGATAAACTTTGCTGTCTTGACCAAGCCACCATTTTTTATCAGTAGGCAAGGTATAATACGAGGACGCAGCATATTACAACTCTGCGAAATTTTTTAACAGAGTAATTCCCCATTGATGACTCTTTTCAGGATGAAATTGAACACCAAATATATTGTCTGATCGAACGGCGGAGGAAAATTGACCATTATAATCTGTCACAGCCAGTACGTTATCGGCCTTCTTTGGTAAAAAATAATACGAATGTAGAAAATAGAATCGTGGGGTATTTACTATCCCGTTAAAGATACAATCTGATTTTTTTGGTAAAACATCATTCCAACCCATGTGCGGAATTTGTACTTTTTCTGAAGATGCAAGCTCATCAAGCTTCTTAACCTCAGCATCTATCCAACCTAATCCTTCTGTTTTTCCTTCATCACTTTGCCGTGCCATCATTTGCATACCTACACAAATTCCAAGCACCGGACATTTTTTCTCTAATACCAGACTATCAAGACAGGCGCGCATACCCGATTCATTAAGTCGATCCATAGCCCAATCAAATGCGCCGACACCAGGAAATATTATCTTTGTTGCTCGTTCCATCTGATCAGCATTATCGGCTATATTAACTGGAATATTCAGGCGCTTGTAAATATTGGCAAAGGCCTCTATGTTACCGAGGCCATAATTTATAACTGTGATCACCGTTTACCGCCCAACTCCAATCCAACAAACTTCATTGCTTTTGCACCTAGCGCATAAATACTTTCTTGTGATTTGTAGTCTTTGTATGATTTATTTGGGCCATCTAAATAACTCTGTAGCTCTTCTCTAGAAATCCCAAGCTTGTTGGCGACATATTCAAACTCCTGCATGATTGTTGCTTCATCAAAAGGGGGGTGCTTTAGCTCCTCAATGGCTTCTTCCCTGGTCATTTGGTTTGTAAGAATAAGGCTTGAAAATTGCACTCGTCTCGTATCATAACCGAACTTCTTCAACAGCCAGTAACCTTCATAAAACTTGGTAAAACGCGATTCAAAATGCTTTTGTGGATAGGCCTGCCAACCGAACTTATTCCTCAATAATCTAATTGCATCCTTTTTAATATAAGGAATGTAATTCAAAGGCCGGATAACCTTGATCCCCTTGATATAGGGTAAGTATATCTTATGCCGTAATATGGAGGTTGTCGGAAAATTAATTAATGGTTGTTTGCCAAAATGTTGATGAATATCAATCAATTGCATAGAATCAGACTGATAGTACATCCATTCAATCGGATTACGAACACATTCCGTTGAAAGATTTGCACCTGTTAAGATGTACTTTATATTATGATCCTCTGCAAACTTATACATGGTCGCAAAAAATGCATGATCTTGAGGCGTATCTACATGAGGTACGCCTGACTTAAAGAACGCCAGCTGAAGATCACGCATCTCATTCCAATCTATGACCTCTGTGTATAAATCAAGATCCAGCTTATCGACCAGCACTTCAATATTATTCACGGCCTCTTGTGAATTCCAACCGGCGTCTACATGAAATACCAAAGGACGCAGCCCAAGCTCCTTCTTTGCCATGTAGGTTAGATATGAACTATCGATTCCGCCGCTAATACCAATAATACAGTCATGATCTTTTCTTGTTCCAGAACGTTTAATCCTGGACACAACTTCCATTAATTCATTGCGTCCTTTTTCATCGGTATGCCATTTTGGTCTCACCTTTTGATAAAAGGTCGTACAGTGGTCGCAAATACCGTTAGAATCAAAAGTAATTTTAGAATCTGTAGTATCCATTACACAGTTCGTACAGATTTGATATTTTCCAAAAGTCATCGATAAAGCCTTTTATACTTCTGTTATTTTCACAGTATTTTAGTTTTTAAATTGGCTCATGTTGAGGTTATGAAGACAAATCTATAGTTATATTTTCAAGCCAATCAAGAACAATACTGTACTTTACATCCGGATCCGGAAATAATGCGAGTCTATCCTTGCCTCGTCTAACCAGATTGCCATATAAATCTGTATTGTTTATAACCAACATAAGTGCTTCCGCTGCGGATGTTGGTGATATCGGACTATAATACATCGCCGCCTCACCACAAATATCACGTGCAAAATCCAGATCTGGAGTTATGATCGGTTTTGACATGGCCATTGCCTCTAGATATGTTGCAGAGAATACTTCTAATAGTGTTGGCAGAAATATAACATTCGCTTTTTTATATTGGGCAATACATTGATCTATACTAAGCGGCCCGATATTTTTAATCATCTCGGTCACACCTAATTTTGTACTGGCAGTCTTTATCTCTTTGTAAATCTGGCTTTCAAACGGAATCGTCAAAATAAATAGATAACTAGGATCATTATGGTTATTTTTAAGCTTCTCAGCTACTTCCGGTATTATGCTCAGATTTTTATGTCTGTATGCTGCAGAAAGGCATAAAACATTTTTCCCATTGGCTTTATTGACCTTACCTTCTGTAGCATCGCCATTGTGTAAGTAACGTTGATTAGGGGAATTTGGAATTACTTTGATCTTCTGTGATGGGACATGAAGTTTTTTTATTATCCCTGATTTTGCCGCCTCAGTTTGTGTTTCGAAATACTCAGCTCTACGGGCCCAGTACATTCTGTATTGTGATTTTAGTAGTATTCGAACACGTTCAATGATTGGTACTTTAGACCACGCAAGTGAGCTTGGAAATATTTCCCATGGATTTGTATAACGTCCTACCTCAGGCCGGTTAAATCTGACATAGGACGGGAGCCCCAGAGTATAGACGATATCCGGATAGAACTGATACTCTAGATGCTTCAATTGCAAGCGCGATTTATATCCCTTGACAATACGCGCGGGCGATACATCTACTATATTAAGACGTTCATCTTGTTGTAGCTCAGTCGATAAACCGTCGTATATTTGCCTTGAGACGGCAAATATAAAATCAAATCTTTTATGTTCAAATCTAGATGCGTACTCGACAAATGATATGCCAATTTGAACACCTCCACCAACTACGAGCGTTGTTGCATTCACAAGAACTTTTGGCATCATGTGATGGTTTTTAGCGCCTCATTTCCCCGGTTTACATAATACATAATGATAGGATGAAGGACCGATCTTTTTATACCATGTGTCTCGCCAATAATAATCATTAAATGCCACAGACCATGAAACTACACGATCAATAACATATAGTAATGACAAGGGTATGACTGAATAACCAATCGTCTTCTTTATGATTTTGTTTATTGGCTCAAAGACGATTGGTGTAGGTTTTTCCACTGTATTATACCCTGTCTCGGTGGCTATTCTTTTCATGTAGGCTTTACTAATGCCTCTTTCGTTAGGAGTAGCACTCCTCGCAATTCTCCAGTCTCCCATCGACGAACACGGCTCTCTAATGAAAAAAATACCGCCGGGTTTTAGAATGCGGTAGACCTCTCGCATCACATGGCTCACATTTGCAATATGATGCAGGACACAAAAGGCACAGACTACATCCTGAGAATCATTCTCCAATCTTATATCGCCACTAAGGCATGGTTCGATGACTCGAGATTTAGGAAAACGATTTAGCAATTCTGACTTGAAGTTATCAGATGCCTCGATGAAATTAAGTCTCCAGTCAGGATTGGCCATATAAAAATCATTGGCTTCAACACCGTTTCCAGCACCAATAAAGAGTATAGATCCTGGGACTTTTATTTCTGCAGAAATTCTACGAAAAACAAGAAGCTTATTGACATAACGCATATATCTATACCATGGATCCTTATCGCCGCTGTCACTATCGTGTTCATAAAATGCTTCTTTTTCTTCTTCATACCATTTACGAAGCATCAGATTATCAAAATCATCTCCGACCAAGGTAATCCCTGCCTTAATCTCATCCGTAATATTACTAGGAAGGCTTGTCTTCATGAATTAGCCCTTATTGCTGAGTTCAAAACATTTACAACCCGTTCAGGCATCTTAGAGGCAGGGAACGGACCTGATACCGATTTTATCCATGTATTAGTATCCATTGAGGCCCCGGCACTGACAGTTGGTTTACCAATTAACGACAAATCACTCAATGAAACTATCGCATATGATTTGGGATAGGAGGCCAGAGCGGGTCCAAACGTAAGTCCAAATAGTTTTCCATATTGCGCCAAAAAAACAGGTTTCCCCATTAAAACAGGCACCAATGCTGCGGTGCTCGGCTCAATAATTGCGCCACAGCTCTTCTGTAATACTCCAACAAATTCATCATCCTCGCAAAAATCTATATCAGATTGATTCTGTTTGACAAGCTGCTTAATCGCATTTATCCTTGAATAATGTAATTTACAGACCATCCTTTTATTAATTTTTTTGATTTCCTCGTTAGTGTCCATCAAGTGCTGATAATAGTCTTGCTCATCTACGAGCATCATCTTTGTCCCTCGAATCCCGGTTCCTATATACACAATATAGTCATTGGTATAACTGGCCTCCTCTGTATAACGAAAAATCAACTTCTCCAATCCATTGAACTTTGTTATATCGGGATAGCCAACTACGGCGATTCTATTTGGAGAAACCGAGAATTTTGCTTGCGCATGTTTTACATCATAATCGTTAAAAACGCAGATCCAGCTTGCCACGGCATCAGGAGGGGCTTTGGAAATTCCAATACCTATCATTTTACTAAATAATTCACCAATAAAACTGATCCATTCTCTGGGACTAGCTTTTGACCTAATCAAAGACAAAATATAGACGGGCAGGATATACTTCAATGTTCTTTTAGCTCTTGACGCGACCCATAGCCAATAATTGTAGATATTTTTCCGTTCCGCACTCAGCGATTCATATACGCTATGCACACCATGATATAGGTTTACCGTCGGTATTTTATTTGCAATACAATACCTATTAAAAGCCCTATGCAATATAGGATCCAAAGACAAAAAAAGTACAAGATCAGGCTGCTCGATTTGTAAGACTGACTCAAATCCATCATATATCCTGATATCATGGACATTAATACCTGATATGACCTCTTTATCTGGTCTGCCGACATCATCACCCCAAGACCCCATGTGAACAAGGAGGATCTCCATATTTTGATTTTTTAGTGCGCCAAGTAAGCGGATAATATTAACAGTACCCTTAGTCCAACTATCAAAAAGTATAATTTTTTTGGGTTCAGCTATCATAAAATTATCAGGTCCAGTTACAAATCCATTTTAGATCAGCAAATTATGCTCTCTTCGCCAAAGTTCAAATAAAACTAACCCGAAGAGTCTCTCACCATTGTTTCTACCCTTACTTTGCCCAGCAAGCAAATTATTGACTATTGTTTTGTCAAAAATACTCTGAGGGTCAAGCAATACATCATTAAACAGTTCTCGCCAAGGCCCTGCTTTTAGCCAATTATTTAATGGAATGGAAAACCCTTGCTTACGTTGCAGATCAAATGATTGTGGTAGCAATCGACGAGCAAGCTTTTTTAAAAGTATTTTACGGCCACCCGATGTAGCCTTTAAATAAGAAGGTACCTTGCTGAATGCAAACTCAACCAAACGATAGTCTAGCAACGGGGCACGGACTTCGAGCGAGTTAAGCATACTCGTACGATCTACCTTAACCAGGATATCTTCCACGAGGTAGTTTTCCAAATCCATACGAGTTGCTCGCTGTAAAATATCACCTTCTCTTGGAAAGCGGTTCTTTAATATGTCCTCCGCAACCAAGCCCCATTGCTTTTGATTATTCATTAAATGATGTCTTGTTACACCATCAAAATATGTGGCAATCAATGGTATATCCTGATCAAAATTAACACCGCATTCCTGTAGATAGTTACGGCCTTTCATGCCCACCGGGAGAAAGTGACATGCTATAAATGAAACCCAACGTCGCAATGTTTGCGGAATTTTCCCCAGATGCTTTTGCATCCATAAAATGCGATTATAATGTTTATAACCGCCAAATAATTCATCCCCCCCGTCTCCTCCTAATGCTACTGTGCAGTACTGACGCACCAACTGATTGGCCAAATAAGTAGGAATTAATGAAGAATCAATAATTGGTTCGTCAAATTTCTGTGCCAGTTGAATAAATAGGTCGGTATTTAAATCATGCGCCTCTAACTCCACATGTTCTGTATTAAAATGTCGCGCAATTAACCGCGCATGCTCAGTCTCATCGAGTTTGCCGTGTCCAGGAAAACGAATCGTGAATGTCTTTACCTTACTCGATGATTTTACTGCCATTGCAGTTATTAGACTGGAGTCTACTCCACCGCTGAGTAAAATCCCCACTGGTACATCAGCATATAATTGTTTATGTACTGCATCCTGCAATAACGCCTCCAACTCGTTAAGCAGGATATCTTCATGGATTCGACTTAATATGGACTGATGTTCAATTTGTGGAATCTTCCAATATTGCCATTGTCTCAAGACTCCCGTAACAATATCGAATGTCAATGCATGGGCTGGTGGTAGTTTATTTGTCCCCTTCAAAATACAACGCTCACCCGGCACATAACCCATAGCTAAATAACAATCAAGCGCCTCCATATCGATAGACTGAGATTGAGTGGAATCAATCATGAATGCCTTTAACTCAGAAGCAAATCGTAATACACCGTTTGCTTCCGAATAAAATAGAGGTTTTTCACCTATACGATCACGCGCCATAAATAGGGTACGCTCGCTTATATCGTAAAGTGCAAATGCAAACATCCCATTAAGACGGGGAAGGCATTCTGTGCCCCAAACTTTGTATGCCGCCAATATTACTTCCGTATCAGTCTTTGAATGAAAAACAATACCTTTTGCTGATAATTCAATACGCAACTCATTATAATTATATATCTCACCATTAAACACAATTCTTAGCATGCCTAAGGAATCCGTCATAGGCTGGCGTCCAGCTTCTGAAAGATCGATAATGGAAAGGCGAAGGTGGGCTAAACCAACATGTTTATCTTCTGACCACCATGCACCGGAATCATCTGGTCCGCGGTGCGACATGATATTACTACCAGCAGACAACCAATTCGTGTCGTCAATAGGTTTTTTCGAGATTATACCTATAATCCCACACATCAGGGACGAGCATAGTAGCCGTTAGAATGTTGCTGAATTGTCATACTAGCTCTTCGATCTCTCAAATATTGGGACAACATGCCAAAAAGAAAGGCTAAAATGAATGCACCTTGAGATTCTTTAAACGTTTCATGAAACAACCCGTATATTAGGACTCCTACCATACCCCAGAAAAGAGGGCTATCTTGTTTTACAAGATACTTTAATAAACGATAAAGAAGGTAGATATAGCATATAAAACCAATGATACCGACTCTAATTAATGTATCAAGTAGTTGATTATGCGCAGAACCTGCGCCTGACTCTGAGAAGGACCATATTCCTAGATAACCTGTCCCAGTCAATGGATTGAAAATAATGTACTCTACACTTTCTTCTATTCTCACTACTCTCATTCCTTCTGAGGATCCTGTATTATTAAGCGCATCTATTAAAGTTGCATTCAGAATAGGATCAAATAAAGTGTATTTATAAAACTCCACTGTTATAGGAAAAAAATAATAAATTAATATAATTGTGCTAATAACTATAGATGCGATAAATACAATTCTAAATAGCTCAATATAATTCTGTCGTATAAATTCCCTACAAACTTTTAAAATAATATATACAAAAATGGTTCCGACGAATGCCACGATAGAGCTTCGAGAAAAAGTAAAAAATAAACCAGCAGTTATGATCACTAACAAAGAATATTTGAGAATCAGATTTCTTACGGAATCAGGATAACCCAATAAAACTAGCCAGAACGCAAGGATATAAATAAAGCCATAACGTTGAGACCCCAACTTATTCTTAATATCAAAGTGCAATGGTCCCATCGCTCTTAATTCCAAATATTCATAAATTGCTATGATCGAGAAATATACACATATTAAAATAACTGCTCTCTTAAATGCCGTAACCATATCGGGCCTAATATTTATTATTGAATAAGAAAAAATAGTCATAAATACAATAAAACTAGCTAATCGATGGTCAGCCATATCTAGCATTTGAATGTAATAGAATATAGAGATTATGAATATTAATGAAAATATGATTGCGGAATTAATCATTACGTTTGGTAGTTTTACTAACTTTTCTCGGTATATTATTAATACCAATGGATAAAGGCAAAAACTGTAATTTATACTTATACCCTTATATACATAGGGATGCAGAAAAACAAAAAATAACATGACAAGCATAACAGATGTGATTCTGCTGCTAGCTTGTCGCTCATTTACTATTAGGCTATTACTGGCCATTGCACATGTACAAATATATAGCTTTATTCTTACATGAAGTCATCTATATAGTATTCTATCGATCCATTTATTCGTTAGAAGCGACGATAGCAAGCCCAGGTGTAGTCCTTCTTTCGATTAATGGCAGATTTGCATCCTTCAACCACCGCTTAAGTTCAGATTCGGTAATAGGATTATCATACCTTGGCGATAAATTATCAAAAGTATCAAGTAATGACCATTCTTCGCTTTGTTGCTTTGTACCATTCGGACCGGGGCTTCTATACGCCATCGGCAATAAGCGTACCAAATAACGCCCGATCCGCGGCACCTTCGCTAGATACCAAGCAAAAGGAAAAAATACTTTGACTAACAGTAAACTCAATTTCCACGTACTTTCTTGTGATAACTGTCTTGTGGCAATTCTGAACCAGTATTTATAACCAATAAGGCTTCGCCAGCTTTTTTCATAGACCCATAACGCTAATTGACCATGGTTGAGTAACTTTGAAAGTGACATAATAGATCCCTTTCTATCAGGCGTATGCTGGATCACTCCAATAGAATATATGTAATCAAAGGTATTCGGTCTAAATGGAAGATCATAAATAGAAACTTGTATAATCTGATATTGATTTGTGTCATACCCAAGCTCTTCAAGATTCTTTTTACATGCATCAACTGAACCACTAACATCTACAGCAATTAATCTCGCACCAAACTGAAGCGCTACATCAGAAAACCTGCCTGCTCCACAGCCAGCATCAAGTACAAGTTTGTTATTGAGCACACGACTATCCCAGCCTGTTTCACTTTCAAATCGATCTTTTGACTCAGTCGAACCGCTAAATTTATCAATCTGTGTCCTGCAGAATTTCGTCCATTGATATCCAAAATTCTCACAGTAGTCATCATCAATTGCAACAAACCGCGGTATACCATTCGTAATTGGATATAACCTATCACAAGAATTACAAATAATCTTACCTTTGGAGATGTCTTCCTTGTTCTTATCTTCTTCCTGTTCTTCCAGACTAAACTCTTCTTTGCAAACAGGGCAGACAATAATATCCAATAGCCATCTATTCATAGTTTCGGGATATCGGAATGCCTTGGGAGTCGACGGATAATGAACTGAATAATCGATTATCTGTGGTAAACAATCCAGTCTGAATCCTTTATTTCATAGTTTGTGATTGCTTTATTTGCAATGAAATCTACGAATGCCTTTGCAACATCGGGTTGATCAATATCATGACCGCCAAAGACAAACCGGTCAGCCAAAAGATTATAATAATTATCCATATCTGATAAAACCTGTGAATATCTATGATCACCATCAACATAAATATAATCAGCCGAACCGTTTATTCGTTCGATAGCCTTGCTTGACGTATCATAAATCCAAGTGATTTTATCCTCATAATTCCTTAACTTCTTTCGAGATTGTTTGCGCATCAATGCCAGTCTGGCAATACTATAATCATCATAACTATTATCGATTTTTTCGTAGGGATCTATAATAATATATTCGGATACATTTAACTGTTTCAATACATCTAATGTATTATTTCCGGCTGCGCACCCAATTTCTATCACTCGAATAGGTTTATCATTGAATATCTCCAACGCCTTTAACGTGGATGGTCTTGAGTAAGGTACTCTTTTTAGTTTAAACCCAAAAGTCTTCCCAAATCTATCATTTATCCTAACGAGAGGTTTACGTATGGTTTTGTTCATAACACTTTTTATTATTACATTTTTTCGGTTATATTCTTTGATATAAAACTGTCATCATATTCCCCCAAAATGGCGGGCTTTTTTCTACTTCTTCCCATCTTCCCTGATTTCTCAAAATAATATCGCGCTGAACATTACTATAATCTTCCACCTGATTCTCATAGGGCGTACCAAGATAAGGATAATCTGCAGCTACTATTCTATAGAGATCTTTACCCATTAGTTGATGTAATGTATTAACGCTAAAAATATTAATGTGCTGAATGGGATGCCACAAGTTCCATTTTTCACGATATAGATCTGCGCAAAAACTATCAAGATTTGGCGTGGCACAGAAAAATACCATGCCGCCAGGTTTTAACAGTTGTGTTGCCCGATCCAACGCTGTTTTTGGATCATACATATGTTCAATCACACCACGAAATATTATTAAATCAAAAGAATTTTCTTCAAAGCTATCTTCAGCAATCGATTCCTGTCGTATATCAAATGTGGCAAAATTCTTATTAGCGTAGTTTACAGCAGCGCCATCAATCTCGATGCCATGTTTTTTGAACTTTTTATTCAATGCTGACAAAAAGAACCCTCCATTACATCCGACATCCAGTATTTCGCCTTCGGAGATATATTTCTCAAGGAATTCTTTATCTTGTACATATTGGATTTCACGATTCTTCATCTTTTTTTTATCATCGAATCTTCTTTGAATATTATTGGAATAGTAAACATTTAGACCCTCTGGGCTTACTCCGGGATCTATCGTTACCAAACCACATTTCTCGCATTTGACCGATTTGAAGTATTCCTGTGCAGCCCATAATGTCCGTGTGCTTGCATCTGGGTCATCTCCACATATAAGACAGGGCCGAGCATCTCCCAGATATCTTCTGTATTCTTCATACATTAATTACTGATCCCTCATTGATTGGGTAAAATGTTTTGTTCTTTCATAATCGTCTCTGATAACCATAAGTCGAATTCTGTATGGATATCAATAAAATCGACTTGTTGCTCATACGGAACTACCACGCAGTTAGCACCAAGCCTTTTTCCCGCCAACACTACGGAAGCACGTGTTGCTAATGCAAGTCCGGTATCTTCTCTGAAAAGGGCCTCTCTTTCCTGACGTGGCTGTCCATAAGGTATATCATCTGCAAGACGTATATATTTTTCATCTACTTTACGCCAAAAGTTTTTATGGACTGGCAGACCCATAAAGGCGGAATCAATTTCCGGTCTATCCAATAAAATTTGCACACATTCGTCAATCATTGATTTGGTTCTGAAAACATCAGTCACTTGTAAATAAACTACGATATCCGTTTTGTACTGTTCATTATCTTCTAACCATTCTACGGCATGTCTTAAGGCCATTTCTGATGTGGCATGATCACTTGCTAATTTAGCTGGGCGCTTGAACGGCACCTCAGCGCCACTCTCTCTTGCCACTGTGGCAATTTCGTCATCATCGGTTGAAACAATAACGCGCTCTATATACTTTGAATTAAGACCGGCTTGAATGCTATAGTCAATTAACGGTTTCCCCATCAATTTTCTGATATTTTTTCTTGGCAGCCCTTTTGAGCCACCTCTAGCCAGAATGATGGCAACAATATTTTTCCCTGATTTACTCAATGCCGTCCCTTATTCAATAATAAGGTCTCTAAAATGGAAAGCATATATGGATCACTGACCCTGAACGTATGTTTAATATCCGAAGTTGAGATAATACCTATTCTTTTCTGCCCTACAATATCTCCATCCCTAACAATTCGACTCCGTGTAATACAGCCTAGACCAAACAGCGATTTATACATAGGGTGTTTGTCTGTTCTTGGCAATAATTTTTCTCCAAAAGGTTTATAGTCATCCGCATCACTATCGTAGCTCCAATAGTTTGAATACTCTGTATAGCCCACAAACACCGAGTCGAGCCCTTTATAGCAGGCATCATCGATTAATCTTTGTATTAGATTATCTGGCCTGAATATATATTCCGGATTTGCATAAATAATATAATCAGGAAACCTGTTTGCCTTATTTAGCTCCACTATTCCCCATTTTAATACCGTGCCTAACGAAACCGATTCTGATTTCAATTTCTCAGGTCGTTTCAGTAGCGTGGATTTGTCATCAAGATCATAATTCTCAATAATCCCTGATGTTGAAATGTAATACGTATGTTTTAGGTTCTTTACATTTCTTAACTCACTGATCAAGTTCTGCACTGGATCATAACCATTTATACTATCATATCTAGTTTTGATCGGAATAATAGCAACAATATCCCGGTTTTTCGGTAATAATGTTTTAGGTAAAAGTTCTTGATGATCAAAACTTTCAACATCTTTTAGGACTTGTAGAGTACTTTTTGCTCTACCATGGTTTTGTGATTGATGGATGCCATGATGATGGAACACTTCGGCCATTGGTTCATAAACTAATTGATAACCGGACTCTGTAACTTTTTTACCCCAGATTCGATCCTCGATATTCGTTGCACTATCATCAAATGGGATTTTTTTCCAGACTGATTTTTTGATAGCACTATTTGCGTTATGAAAAAAGTAGTCTTTGATTTGTACACGTTTGTCTAACCCGAAAGTAATAAATAAATCCCGTATATCATGCGGCGTACTAAAGGCAACCGGTAACTGCCTGCCATACACGCCCGCCACATTATTACCCTTAAGATTTGATACTAAAGTATTTAACCATTCAGTCCCTTTAGGTACACAATGTGAAGAAAGCATCACGACTATACTTCCGTTGGAGATTTTAATCCCCTCATTGAGAGCGTATCCAGGTAAGTAACGATCTAAGACAATTAATTGGTCTATCGAGAATGAATTTACAATATCAAGAGTTTTATCTGTACTACCGCTATCAACTATAATGACTTCAAAATTATCATGTGCCTGATTATATACTGCTTGTAAACAATGGCCTATCCAATCTTCTTCGTTCTTACACCGAATAATGATGGATACTTTTTCTCTTTGCATATCCTTATAATCTATAATCAGATTAATTTAGACCAGCGTCCGCGATAATTATCAATAATGTCCTGTTCGCAGATTTGATGCCCTGTACCTAGGTCAATCTCCATTTTTTCTAAATTGTTTCTATATTCACAGAGGAATTGTAATTGATATGGCAATATCGCAAATTGATTATCACGGCCTGGCAAATTTCGGTCGAGAGTAAAGTGCTTTTCAATATAACTAATGTCGTAGTTTAATGACGCCAGTGCATCATCAATGCCAAAATAATGCCCGCTATACCCTACACTATCTACTAATTTCTTTAATTCGTTAATTCTAGGTAAGTTCACATTCTCAGCAGGACATGGATAAGCAGAAACACAATGGAATAAAGTTAAGTCCGACTTATGAATTATATTCGGAATTATTTTTATCTCATCCCAATCTGCAGCACCCGTTGA